>Ga0098044_1001699_pt1 | contig 11432 bp, 16 predicted proteins | sample 10_taG_FD_75053 | JGI IMG/M metagenome (GOLD analysis project Ga0098044, IMG submission 75053) | Marine viral communities from the Subarctic Pacific Ocean - 10_ETSP_OMZ_AT15264 metaG | ecosystem: Environmental > Aquatic > Marine > Oceanic | place: Pacific Ocean | collected 2015-01-16 | reverse complement strand
GGTTTGTATCTCATGTTTATATGCTGTTCGATCTGGTCGCATCTTTCACCAGCCTTTCGGTACATCAGGACACTAGACCTTTGAGACTGTCTGAGTTCCTTCTTTAAGGATTCTATCTCATTTCTCATGGCCCTGATCTTGTTTAGAACTTCGCCATCCATCCTATCCTCCTATCTTCTGGACTAGCGCGTAGGTGTATAGACCTAGTGCAATAAGGATAAGCATAGCAAAACAAACTCCTGCTATTAGACCCTTAGTTTCTTTCCTTATCCTGTTGTTGTTGCTTCTAACTATTTCATTCTTTATTCTCTCTAGTTCTTGGGTGTTCATACTCTCTATCTCCTTTTGGTTTGATGTTTCTTTTTGATTGGCAACAGAATTTGTCGCTCACTTTACCTGAAAATTGATTCACTAACGCACCTCTAGCTCTTTTCTCAGGGTGTTTCGAGTGCGGGAAATTAAAAAGGGGAGCCAAGACTTTTACATCTCGACTCCCCAACCATCATGACACAATGGTTTGTTTCTAGCTGCCCTGCTCTATCATGATCTTACCCTGAGCAGCGAGGGATTCGATCTCTTCTACTGTTAACTCAAGGCCATCAGCGACCTTGATCTTCTTACCGGATTTCTGCTCAAGAGGTGCATACATAGTCTTGATTAGCTTCTTTGTGTTAAGTTTAACCTCAACAGTCTGACCGCCTTTAGCTATGAACGCCTCTTCTGCCTCACGGAATGAGCCTTCTGTATAGTCTTGCATGGCGATGTGCCTGATAACAAAATTATACATAGCTTTTAGTGCAGCATTGTTAAACAGAGTTCTTCCGCTCTTACTCCATTCCCATACCTCTTCTAGCTCACCTGTCTGGGCATCGTACCTAGTGACAGCCTCACCGTCCTTGAATTTTTGCACATACTGAGACACATTGCCATCATCATCCGGTGTTACCTTGCGGTGTTCCAGATCAATAGCCTTGAACCTCTTGCGCCAATCTTGTGGCCTGAATGTAGGTGCAGATGTTATGCAGGGAGACTGCTCTCTACCTCCTAATTCAGTATCATCCACAGGACTCAAGAACCAGCTAGGAACCGCTTTATCATTCATCTCGTAGCTCGTATCCAGCCAAGAATAAATCAATTCTCTAGCTGCGACAGGCACTTTTGTCTCATCCATTATCAGTTTAATGGTCTTTTGATCCTCAATGCCCAGCAAGCTCACAAGATATGAACCTGTTTGCGTTTCCTTGCCACTAGAATCAATCACTGGCTTATAATCTAAACCAACGATCTCTTTGTTATGGGTTTGGGTTTCATTCTCGATAGTTTTATCCATCGTTTGCTCTCCTTATTACTTTGTTATGGGTATTTCAAGGCTACCCGTTACCTAAAGGTTTGACCCTCCATTGTACCATCGGCAGTTTGTTATTTAGTTGCTTTGCTTGTTCCTATTGGCTGGATAATCTACCCAACCCCATCGGGCATGAAACCTTGCAGTCTCTTGCTTTTCTATTCTGTCCTTCTCAGCTTTCTCAGCCTCTTGCTTCTTTTTCAAAGCTTCCTTCTGTTCCTTCTTCAATGCTGACTCCCTTTTACGTTTGTCTGCTTTTGTCTCAGTTTTAACTGCTGATGTTTCTTCTATTAGTACGATTTGTGTCATGATATTGGTTTCCTCTCTGGTTTGATTAGTTGCCAATGGCACAATGGAAGGTCAACCGGACTATCGCGCAACGTCTTTAGACTAGGTTTATTGATTCACCCCACGCAGTCCGATGACCGCCGACAAGTGACTGTCAGCACCTCCGAAGAGGCATTCGTTTCTTTGTAATAAAGTTTTTCGTGGAAACTACACGCCCAGTTGCTTGGGTATGGTCTTGAGTGACCCGCAATGCAACAGGATGACCCGCCACGGTTTTAATGTGACTGCATCCGAGAGAATGGGTTTGACTTCCCTTCCCCTCTCTACAAATATATACGCCACCGAATTAAATAAAAAACAAAATGCCCAAAATCACGCAACCGACCAAGATGCCACCGCTTCCCGTGGAAAAAATCGATGAGTTGACCGCTGCTGTTCGCGATGGACTGAACCTCGTTTCCGCCTGCAAATTCGTGGAGCTTTCCTTGCCTCAGGTTGAGAAATGGCTCCGTATTTATCCCGCACTGAAAACCGCGATTGAGAAAGCTGGGGCTGACCATGAACACCGAATGGTTCAACTCGCTGCCTCTCATGCCGAGCGGGATGGAAAACTTGCAATCGCAATCCTTGAACGCCGTCACTCGCAATGGAATAAAACTGAGAGACAGGAAATCAAACAGGAAACGCAGGGAACCGTCAGCCCAGAGCTATTGAAAGCCCTCGGAGCCGCACCTGAGAAGATTAGACCACGGGATGGGACGCCCCCCCTGTCGGCATAGTATATAATATACCCCCCTCAAATTATCGGAGCACCAAAAAAGTGGGCCTAAGACTAAAATACCCCCTGAAATCGGCTAAAATCTCCAAGAAAGCGGCTGATGAAATACGCGAAAGGGTTGCTAAAGAGAGCGATAAGCAGCCTAGCAAGAAGCCAACGAAGCGTTCCTTAGTGGAAAGGGCGGCTTATCTGGAGAATTTCCCTGAGTTGTTTCTAGGGGTGAAGCCGTATGATTGGCAAAAACGCGTTCTAAGCGATCTTAACTTCAAGGAGTCCCGTGTAGCCATGAAGGCAGCAAACGGCTCAGGAAAGACCGCTGTGGTCGCAGGAGCGGCTGTTCTGTGGCACATGATAAGATTCCCTCAGAGCCTTACTATTACGACTGCGGGGGTGTGGAGACAGGTGGAGGATCAGTTATGGCCTAGTTTGCGTAAGTATATTGCTAATTTAGGTGACGGGTGGCGTGTTACGAGCAATGAACTTGAGCACGCGAACGGGTCTAGGGCTATTGGGTTTAGTACGAATGATGCTGGTAAGTTTGAGGGCTGGCATAGGCAGGGGCCGTCGGACAACTTGTTGATGATTGTGGATGAGGCTAAGACTGTTCCTGATTCTATATACGAAGCTATCGCCAGATGTCAGCCGAGCCGCTTGCTAGTGATGTCAAGTCCGGGGGGTCCGTCGGGGGCTTTCTACAAGGCATTTACGAAGGAGGCTAGTTATTGGGATACGCATAGTGTTACGGCTTTCGACTGCCCCCATATACCTAAGGATTGGATTGATGAGCAGACGGAGAAGTGGGGCATAGAGCATCCTTTGGTGAGGTCGATGATTTACGGGGAGTTCATGGACTTGGGCTCTGAGAATCTGGTAATCCCCTACAATACGTTACAGTTCTGTTATCAGAATCCACCTTCCAAGCGAACTGGGGGTAAGATAGCCTTTTGTGATTTCGCGGCGGGTGGGGATGAGAATGTATTGTGCGTAAGGGATGGGAATGAGGTTTTACCACTTAAATGCTGGAAGGAGAGGAATACTATGGAGGGGGTGGGGCGGTTTATCATGGAGTTCAAGAAGATGGGTCTGGAGCCTCAGAATATATACGCTGACGCTGGTGGTCTTGGTATCCCGATGTGCGATGCGTTAGGTGAGGCGGGTTGGGTTGTTAATAGGGTAAACAATGGAAGCAGGGCGAATGATGACCGTCACTATGGAAACAGGGCGGCCGAGATGTGGTACGAGTCTGCTCGCATGATTGAGAAGGGTGATGTACGTTTACCGGAGGATGATACTTTAGTGGAGCAGCTTACCACTAGGCTGGGGAAAACGAACAGTAAAGGGAAGCTAATGCTTGAGAGCAAGGATGATATGAGGTCTAGGGGGTTAAACTCGCCGGACAGAGCTGATGCTTTAGTGGGAGCTTTAGCCTGTGGGGGTATTAACAATCCGGCGGTAATAGGATCGCGCAAGAGCGTCTTTGATTTAATATGGCCTGAGGAGGATTCTTACGAGTCTGGATATGGGGTGGCAGGGATGAATGCAGGATAATGGGCGTAAAGACACATAACTTTAGTACGGGTAAGTTCAGGATATACATTGAGGACATTGACGGTCTTTGCATAGACTCAGATGTGATCCCCGACAAGGAGAAGTCCATAACTATAAGCCCCAGACTGAAGGGTAGGCGACGGCTTGAGGTGGTAATACATGAATGCCTCCACGCAGAGTATCCGTCTATATGTAAAGAGAATGAAGAGGAATGGGTCGATACTGCTGCACTTAATATCTCAAAGCTCCTTTGGCGTATGGGATATAAGGAATAATTTATTCTACTCTAGTCTATTATACTCTACTCTCTTGTGAGTATTTCGGAGATGCTTGGAGAAACTGGAGAAAGGATATTGAGTATTGAAATGGGACATGAATAGTAATAGGAATGGAGAGCGTGGTTTCGCATGGTGTGCGGAGAGATTCCGTAACGGCTCGCTCTCTCTGGGGGTTCTTGAAACAAAGGGCCACGCTACCTGAAATGGGATGGATAGAAGGAATACTTGGAATAGCTGGAGGCGGTTTGTCTATATGGCTTTGGTGGCTCAACAACAGGGCTGCGACCAAGGAGGAAATTAAGGATCAAAATGCTGCGGATAATCACGAGCGTACTGCTGATTACATCGACGACCAGTTGCGGTAGCATAAGGCTGCTGCCCACGACTAGGTTGCCTGAAGGGAACGTAAAGCGTCTCACTGAGATGCCTGAGTTTGAATCAGTAAAGGAATCACCGGAAGATGTTAAGCGTTGGGCAAAGGAAGCCCTTCATTCAATAAATGACTTGGAATATCAATTAAGGACTCAAGATGACTGACAGGGTAGAACTTCACGACAAAATCACTAAAGACATTAAGGATCGTTCCAGATGGGAGCAGAGGCAGAACCTATGGTACGAGATGAGGCACACAGGGCTGAGAAGGAAGAATAAGCCTTGGAACAATGCCAGTGACCTACACTTTCCCTTAGCAGACTCAGTAGTGGAGAGGCTCAAGCCGTTTTACTATATGCAGATAGTGGGAATGGACACCATAGCATCGTTCGTTCCGATGAGGCAGCAGGACGCTGGGATGACGGTCACAGCCGAAAGATGGTTCGACTACAAGATAAAGGAGAGCACTAATTTTCTGACAGAGGGGCTCACTTGGATTGACCACGGGCTGATGAGCGGCAGGTCGGTGATTAAAGTTTACTGGGATAGCGAGAAGAAGAGTGTTCAGTATGACGCTGTAGACCCAATGATGATCGTCGTACCGGACAGGACAAAGACGATTCAGGACTCAGAGCGCATAGTAAATATAATGCAGATGAGCATAGAGTCTTTCAAGAGCAACCCGCTGTACTCTGGTGTGGATATAGATGCAATTCAGTCTAAGCGTGGAAGAATAGGAAACAGCAACGAAAAGGAGGTATCTACTTATAGACGGGAAGGGCTCAACTATACCTCCGATATGAATAGAATAATTTTATGGGAGGTTTACGAAAAGCATGGAGGCAAGGTTCATGTTCAGACGTTCTGCCCAGAGGTAGCCAGCATGGATGTACGTCCCACTATGGAACTGGACTACGACCACGGAAACTATCCATTCGTTGATTTTAGCTACGAAATAAAAGATAAGGGATGGTATTCCCCTAGAGGCGTGTGCGAAATACTGGCTCCGTTCGAGTCATCACTTTGCAAGATGTGGAACGAGAAACATGATGCCATGACTCTGTTCAACCGCCCAATGTTCAAGACAGACAGAGATATTCCCAACAGCAGTAACATTAGACTTTCCCCTGCCCAGATACTTCCGGTTGGACTTGCTCCAGTGCAGATGAGTAATCCACCGATTAGCTGGGATCAGGAAATCGAGATGACACGACATATCGCGGAGCAGCGTATCGGTATGCCCGACTTTGGTGTTCAATCAATGCAAAACCAAGGAGACCGAAGGACGGCAACCGAAATTAATGCAATAAGCGGCCTCATGGCTGAATCCAATGACCTACGCGCCCGTGTGTTCCGTTTGTCTCTCGGTGAGCTGTATCTACAATCTTGGAACCTCTATCTGCAATACAACAAAGAGGACTTGGATTTTAGATACCGCGAGGATAATGGACGGATGGAGCCAGATGCCTTTTACGGTGATTATGTAATTGAGCCAAAGGGTGGGCCTGATAGTCAAAACCGAGCACTAAAGTTGCAACAGGCTATGCAGCGTAAACAACTCTTCTCTGGCTCCCCGTTCATTAACCAAGCGGAACTGGATCGTTCGATACTGGAGCTTGATGATCCGAGCTTGGTTCGCAGGATGTACCTTGACCCGCAAATGAGACAGCAACATGAGGGTCTTGAGGAAGCGAACAATATAAGTATCATGGAAACCGGATTCCCAGTGCCAGTGAGGGGAGACGAGAATTTTGAGATAAGGATTGGAGTCCTAGTTCAGTATTTGGACAACAAGATGTCAGGGGAAGAAGAAATGTCAGAGCAAACCCAGCAACTAATAGTAACAAGAATGAGCCAACTATTAGATGCTTATGAACAGGTAGACCCAAACTCTGCCCGACAAATGAGAAAACAACTTGCCGAATCTGCCGCCTCTTTAGCCGAGGAAAGGCAGGGGGCTGTAATGCAAGATGGGGAACAGCAAACTCAAGAAATCATGCCGCAGTAAGGAATATTCCCGAAAGTATTATAAAGAAAACAGAGAGAAAATAAGGGCGCAACAGAGGGAATACTACCGGAAGAACCGAGAAAGCCTTTCCCGCAAGGCCAGTGAATACTATTATGCCAACCCCCAGAAATCTAAAGAGTACAGAAAGGCATACTACCATAAATACAAAGACATAATAAACGCTCAGAGATTAGAGAGAAAAAGAAACAACCCGAAACTTCGCATAATATGCAATTTAAGGTCACGGCTTTCGTCTATAATAACAGGTAAGAGTAAGAGGACAATGGACTTGGTAGCGTGTGACAGGGATCACTTATTGAGACATCTGGAAGTTCAGTTCAAGAAGGGAATGAGATGGGGCAACTATGGGTCGGAGTGGGTGATCGACCATCACATACCCTTAACGGCATTTGATATTGATAACAAGAAAGAGTTTGAGGCGTGTTGGCACTTTAGTAATCTGAAGCCCATGTGGAAAAGAGAGAACATAGTGAAGGGAAGTAAGATATGCTTAGAAAGATAAAGGCGATGATGCTCTTTGCCAGAGAGATAGGATGGGTCAACGAACCCCATTGGAGCTCGGAAGATGCTAAGGTGTTGCAGATGTTCTTGGAGTCCGAGACAGGAAAGAAACTAGGAATGACACTATTGAATATGGTGATTAAAACTCAGTCTAGTTGTATAGAGAACAAAAAAGACCTTGAATTTAACGCAGGGTTTGCTAATGGTTTCAAAGGGGCGGTTAGTAGCTTGGAGGCTTTGGCTGACTCAAAACTTTACGAGAACTTGGAAGAGGATGAGCCAAGTCAACTCGAACATAAAGACATCCTATAAATACATTTCTGATTTGTGTTGCTCAGTGATGAAATATAAAGACACACCACAAGGTAGCAGAGTGCGAGCTATCTTGAAATAATGCACAAAGAGAACCATGAGTGAAGAAACAGAAGGTATAACATTGGAGCAGCTACAAGATATGGCTGCGGAACAGGATAGGTTATCAGGTTACAGTGAAGGTGAAATACCCGCTGAAGTCCCTGCTGCTGAAATAGCGCAACGTAGGGATGCAGGGTCGGAGCCAAAACCAGAACCGGATAAGCCAAAAGAGGAGACTAAGATTGAAGCCCCAGTGGCTAAGTCTGAGGAACCCAAGCCTGAACCGTCGCCTGACGCTGGGCCTCCAACCCTACCTGACGACTCTTCAGAAAGTGAAGTTGACCGAAGAACATCAAAGTCTGACATAAGGCTTAATGAGTCTTGGCGTAAACTGAATGATCGCAAAGGTGAGCTGGAAGAAAGGGAACGCGAAGTCGAGGAGATGAGAAATTCCTTGAATGAACGCTCCAAGCCAGAATCTTTTGTCGATGAGGACGGTAATACCGCAGAGGATTACGAAGCTGCTGCCAAAAACTTTGAACTCGAAGGGGAAGCTAATCTGGCCGCTAAGGCTATGGAGCAAGCCGAAAGAGTAAGAAGTATGGCTACGGATAACAAAGTGGAGAAGAACGATAACCAGTTCAAGAAGGAGTGGGGCGACAATTTTGATCGTGCCGCTGATTCATACCCTGAACTTAAAGACGCTAACTCCCAGTTCCGAAAGGCAGTCAATGGAATCCTTGAGGCAAGGCCAGTTCTCGCAACATACTCTGGTGGTATCATTGATGCCGCAGATATTATTGCCATGCAGATGAAGTCCGAGTCTGCTGGTCAACTTGAAGAACAGATCGGAACTCTTCAGAAGGAGAACGACGGTCTAAAATCTAAACTATCCATTGGTGGCTCTGAGCCCTCTACATCCCGTGTTGGATCAAGAGAGTTTGGGGAGTTGCCAGCTCAGGAGCAGTTTGCTGAATTGCAAAGACGCGCTGCTGAGATTGACGCTTCTGGGGGCTACTAATGGAGGAAACGCATTATTATTAAATGGCTACATTATCAACAACCAATCCCGCGTCGATTGCCAACGAGTATCAAACATACTTTAGTAAGCAGTTATTAGATTACGCGGTACAGGGTTTACGAAAAGCTGAGTTTGGTAAGACTGCACCTTTGCCTAAAAACTCTGGTGCTCAGACTATCAGATTCTTCCGCTTTAATGAACCTTCAGCAGCCAGCGTGGTAGACCTCACTGAAGGAACCGCGATGGCATCTAGCGCATATCGTGAGTTAACGCTTGCGTATGTCGAGGCGACTCTGAACCAAATCGGTCAGGTCATCGCTGTAACTGACGTACTCAACGCTACAACTCTTCTTAACATCATGTCCCAAGCCATCAAAACAAATGGCGAGGATGCTGCGTTGTACTGTGACAATCTCGTTCGTGATGAACTGGTTAATTCCGGTGATGCCGACGAGAGTGACAGCAGAACAAAGAAGTATTCAGGAGGCGCAACAACCTTAGCTGAATTGGCCGCTCTAACCGATGCCAACGGCAAGATTGACGCTACTGACCTACTTGACAGTGTTACCCAGTTGAAGGTTAACCGTGCTCCCCAAATTGCTGGGCAGTACGTTATGATCGCTTCTCCTCAGGTGACACGCGACCTAATGAACAACACTGACTGGCTCGAAGCCCATAAGTACAGTGCGGTTCAAGGTTTGTTCAAGGGCGAAGTCGGCTCGTTTCATGGCGTGAAAGTGATCGAGGACACAAATCCTTATATCGAAGGTGGAACAACCAAAGGCACTTATAATGCTGCTGGTGATATGTTCTCCTCGATTATATTGGGTGGTGATGCCTTTGGTGTTCCGGCATTAGCTGGTGAGTCACCGAAGTCTCCGTCGATAGTTATTACGGATACTCCTGATAAGAGCGATCCGCTTAACCAAACCACGACAATCGGCTGGAAGGCATACTACACCGCGAAAGTATTGAACGAAGATTGGTTCATTGTACTCCGCTCACGGTCTGCCTACTCGCATGGTGGTTCCTAAGAGTGAATAATCAAGCTGGGGGAGCGTAAGAAACTCCCTCGGTCTTTTATGAAAGTTGGTGTAAGATGCCTATATATGTTTACGAGAATAGTAAGGGCGAGAGGTTAGAGGAGATAAGGCTCGCCAAGGATAAAAACAAATGTCCAGACGGATACCATAGAGTGGAAGCCCCACAACCCATTGCATTTACCGGAAACGCTGGAAACCCAACAAGCATGAAGGACGGGGTTATGCGTGGATACTACCAAGAAGAATGCAAGAATGGCTCCAGATGGAAGTCTGACTTTAGTAAAAAACAAATCAAAAAAGCATGGAGTGAATAATGGCTAGAAAAGATATTGCAGGAACGGGAGGAGTGGTTAGTAATTCTACATGGGATGATGACCTTCAGGTTCGTACAACCAAATGCGTACTTCTGGGCCTATTCGGATCGTGCAAGGCTTCCTCAGATCAATACATTATGGTTTTTGACAGTGCAAGTGCAGTAAGTGATGGTACTGCCCCTGACATTCACCCTATCTACATTAAGGGAGGCGATAACTTTTTTATTGAGCTTCCTGTGAGGGGCATGGAGTTTGACAGTGGAGTTTATGTGGCGTTCTCATCTACTAACAGTACGCTAACAAAGTCCACATCCGACTGCTGGTTTACGGGGGTAACAGTATGAGTCAAAGCAGCCTTTCCAGTGGTGGTGGTGGAAGTGGTGATATTACTGGAGTAACAGCAGGGACAAATCTTGACGGGGGCGGGGCATCTGGTTCTGTAACAATCAATCTACTAACTGAGACTGTTCAGGATATTGTCGGGGCTATGGTCGATGGCGGCACTGAAACAAGATGCACTGTCACATACGACGATACCGCTGGAAAACTTGATTTCGTGGTGGATGATATGTCCACTGATGCAAACACAACCTACTCAATATCAGCAGTAGACGGAGATGCTGGCACGGAGGAGAAGATTAGGCTTACCGATTCCGGTGCTGGAACTGATGATGTCGTATTAGCTGCTGGTACGGGAATGACCATAGCTAGGGATGGGGATAAGATTACTTTCACTTGCTCTGTTACTGACACCGATACAACTTATTCAAACTTTACTGGAGACTCAGGATCAGGTGGCGCGGCGGGGTTGGTTCCTGCCCCTGCTTCCGGTGATGCCGCATCTGGTAAATACTTGGACAGTGACGGCACATGGACAGTCCCTCCCGACACTGACACCAACACAAACCAGCTAACCACTTTCACTGTATCCGCAACAACAGACACAACCCCAACTACTATATCGCAAGACGATGACCTGATGTTTACGGCTGGCACTGGCATCACTTGTGAAACAACAGCAGATGGTACAGTTACTATAGCTAATACAGTTACCAATACAGATGCAAAGTGGGATGGTGGTACGACAGATTTAGTAGCAGGAACAGGTAGAACATCTCTGGGGTTAGTGATTGGAACCGATGTTCAGGCTTACGATGCCGACACGGCCAAGACTGATGCTGCAAACGCATGGACACTACCTCAACGCACAGCATTGCTGACAGACAATGACGGGAGCTTTGATTTGAGTGCGAAGCAGAACTTCTTTTGCACCCCCGGTGTAGCCAAGGCTTTAACCTTCACAAATCCACAAGACGGACAAAGTGGATACGTTAAGTTAGTCAACGCTGGGGCTTATGTCCACACCGCACATGGTAACACTAAGATTCATGCAGACGACCTCACCGCAATAGGCGCAGCAGGAACCTTCCTGTTAGGTTATCTAAGCGATGGGACTGACACTTGGGTGACTGTTTCAAAGGCGTTAGCTTAACATGGCAATTCTACAAAACAGTATAATTTCACCAGCAGCAGCATCGGACGACCCTGTTCGGAAGTCGCT
>Ga0098044_1001697_pt1 | contig 11436 bp, 14 predicted proteins | sample 10_taG_FD_75053 | JGI IMG/M metagenome (GOLD analysis project Ga0098044, IMG submission 75053) | Marine viral communities from the Subarctic Pacific Ocean - 10_ETSP_OMZ_AT15264 metaG | ecosystem: Environmental > Aquatic > Marine > Oceanic | place: Pacific Ocean | collected 2015-01-16 | reverse complement strand
TTTAATAATATACGCGAATGCAATCCAAAGCGATTATTGTATTATGGATCTGTTGATAAAACAAAAAACCGACAAAAAAATTTACAATATGTAAGAGATAGAGGATTTGAAATTGTTAAAGTACACATAAATCCAAATAGGGATACTTTAGCTGATATGCTACTAGAAAATAATTGTGTAGCTGCATTAGGAGTCGACGGCAATCAGCCCGGGACATGGCGCGAGCACGAATGCTATTTATCTAGAGTGCCATTTTTAAGATTGACTGCGTTAAGTCAGTATATTGAGTCTATAGATACATTTGACAATATGTACATTTCAGTACAAGAACAAAATGATTGGGATGACGTGTATCCTAAATTTATTGACGATTTGATGTCCGGTAAGATAGAGAGCACTATAAATCATAACAGTGCATTATCATACAAATTAAATCATAATTATATATATTATCAATGCCTTGAAGCATTATATTGTAAACAAGGTAAGTCACATAGTGAATTTCTTAAACAGATAAAATGAAAATTAGCTTTTTATGTGATATCAAGTTACCTAACTACGAACACGTCCCCGAAGCGTATGAGTACTTGCACGGTAGGCACAGCGCGACCGGTTATTATTACTGGATGCTAAAAAATCGCGGTATAGATGTACACCTGGCTCATACACGCGAAGACTTGAATCATACAGACGTTGTTATTTTTCATTATGATAATAGAGATATTATTAAGGATCTTACTTGCAAGAAAATACAGGTAGTTACAGATAGACCGTGTGTTGAAGGTTGTGATATGTATATTGCAGCAAACAGATCAATTACTACACCTAAGATTGATTCGAAAGTTGTTGCGCGCTATGGTATTGAAGGTGGTATGAATACATGGGTTAAGGATAGAGACAAATGGGCATTTATTCACTACCCACCCACGTTCGGTATTAAGCAGTGCACCGCTAATTTCCCTCCCACTAATTTTAAGTTCGTAGGCCGCGAACATACATTAATACCAGAGATATTAGATAATAAATTTATTAGCAAGTGTAAGGATAGAGGTATTAATTTACAGTTTGATTTTGTTAATGACGGAAACGATGGTACAGAAGATGTGTATTTTTGTGTGCGGCGATCTTCATGGATAAGTAAAGCATCAGGGCTAGAGTCAAATGCTGGCAAACATGGTCATCGAACTGCTAATAGACTATATCAAGCCTGGTATATGAAAACACCGGGTATATTCAATGTATCGCCAGAGATGAACGTACTCCGAGAATTCGAATTAGATTTTTTAGTTGCTAATACAGTAGATGAATTTTTTGAACATGCATTGAGATTAAGGAACGACTCTGATCTATTTCATAATATGATTCGCAACGGTAACTCTAAGACCGACAATCCTTATAGTGATATAAATATTGTTGTAGATCAATGGATTACCGTATTGACAAATATGTGACACCGCAGTCACTTTTCGATCAACATCTAAAATCTGGATATATTGAAGATCGTGGTCTCGGGATAGTACTGCGGCATGCAATAATTAAACGCTATGCTGATGGGTATTATGATGAAGCGAAAGCTATGTATCAATCATACAAACCATATAGGGATATTGATAGGTTTATACAATTGTATGAAGATATTCGCGATAACGGGTTCGATAAAAGATACCCAATAAATGTACATTCTCTATTTAATAAAATTGGAAATGGATCACATAGAGTGGCATGCTCATTAGTATTAAGTATATCAACAATTCCAATACAGTATCGCTACAATGCAAGGGAACCAGCTAGCAATAAATTTTTCCTTATTGACGATTTGCCGGGTTATCTCAAAAACCATGAAAAAGGATATACGCTTGATCAAGTAGATTTAATATTAGAATCGCTAAATATGTTAACGGCGTGATACGGATGAATTCAGGATCGGAAGAGCATTTAGCGCAGAGAAACAGCAGATACAGTATCAACTCACAAAGAGACTCGTTCAAAACAAATCTTAAAGGTCTAACCGTTATTGAGTTGTGCATTACTGAATTATGCACGCGTAAGTGTGGTTTTTGTCCGCGAGCTGATTCCGAAAATTACCCTAACCAAAAATTGTTTATGTCTACTGAGACTATTACTAATATATGTGATAGCTGCAAAGAGCATAACTACGAAGGAGACTTTCATATATCAGGATTCGGTGAATCCTATACGCATAAGCAATTTTTCGAGATCGTAAAGACGCTTCGATCCATATTACCCGGTAATAGAGTAACAGTTACATCAAACGGTGATTTGCTATCCTCCGACAAGATTAAAACTACATATGAGAGTGGTGTAGATTATATGATTATTAGTTGTTATGACGGTGAAACAGCGCGTGATAAATTTGTCGACATGTTTACTCAAGCAGGTATTGCCGACAATGATTATGAAATACGAGAGCTCTGGCTATTACCGGGTGAGACAGTCGATCAAATGATGGACAGGAATCAATTTAATAATAGATCAGGAGCAGTAGTCGTTGAAGAATACAGACATGAGTTTGTTGAAAATGCATGTTATCTACCATTTTACAAATTAGTAATAGATTGGGATGGAACTGTATTGCTTTGCTGTAATGACTGGTATCGAAGACATAAAGGATTTGGTAATATAAATGAAATTTCAATAAAAGATATATGGCTTGGATCAGAATTTCAAAAAGTACGAAAAAATTTCCACAGTGGTAAAAGAACAGGGTCTGCTTGTTCAAACTGTAATGTTAACGGTACATTAGTAGGTCATGAAAGCGTAGATGTATTAATGGATCAATGAAATTTCTAGTTACAGGAGGAGCTGGGTTCATCGGTACCCAGCTCTGCAAAAAGCTTCGTGAACTAGGTGACGTTTATAGCATTGACAATTATAGTACAGGTAGTAAAAATAATCATATCGACAAGGTTACCTACATAGAGGGTAGCACATATAACATTATACTACCTACTGTAGATATAATTTATCATTTAGGTGAAGGAGCTCGTGTTGTACCTTCATTCGAAAAGATCGAACAGTATCATAAGTCTAATATTAACGGTACGTTTAATATATTACAACACTGCATAAAAACAGGTGCAAAAATCATATATTCAGCTTCTAGTGCACCGCTCTCAAAAAACGGTACGCGTGAATCACCGTATTCATATATGAAACATTACAATACAGGACTAATCGAAAGATTTTCAGAATGGTACGATCTTAAATATGCAATAACATATTTCTATAATGTTTACGGTAATCCAAATAAGTTACCACCGTATAGCTCTGTTGTCGACGTTTTTAGAGAAAAACATGCTCGCAAGGAAAGCTTACCCGTAGTACGGCCCGGTACACAGCTTAGATCATATATCCATGTCAGTGACGTTGTCAGTGGATTGATATCTACTATAAATACACTAGGTAATGAATCGTATCATTTCGGTACGTATGAACGGTATAGTGTAATGGATATTGTCAATATGTTCGAAAGTGAATATACATTTATTGATGAACGACCCGGGGATCGCTCGAAGAGCGCTGAACCTGATTTAGCTACATGTAGTAAGCTAAAGTGGAGCCCCAGTATTTATTTACCAGATTGGATTGAATCTGTTAAATAAATAATATAAGCGATTTTGACATATCTCCGTTGAAAACACAGCTCGAGGAGCTTGAGGACTTTGATATATACTGATAAATAATTCAAGGTAAATGAAGACCCATACACATATTCTTTCTAGTGATACAACAAGCGCTTATACGTCTGGTGGTGTTGAAGCGTATGACACCGGGCCTACAAATTTAATTATTAGTTTTAGTGGTGCTAATATTGCTGGAGATACGTACATAAAATTTCTCGTAAAATACGATGGTGATGATGCTATTTATACTGTCTCACCACCTACAGACAATCTAGATAGTATTCGTACACAAACGGCTAGTAAAACTTTTTATCCAGGTCCTGATTTTGTAACAAGCTATATGGTTGATGTATCAGGTGTTAAGAATACGCTAAATACTGACAGATATCGCATTAATTTGAAGTTAGGGCACGAACCTGCCAATAAGTTCAAGGACATTCGTGTAGCTAATTCAACCTTATACACAAACAAGGAAGGAGCTAATTATTTGCTAGTGACACTAGAAGGTCAAAATCCTAGGTATGCTGGTAATTTGGTTATACCATATTATAAGGATCCAAAATATTATATCACACCGCCAGGGCTTCCCTTTACTCCCGATGATAATGTCATTATACGGTTGGAGGTATTCTCACAACAGGGCGGTTATGTACCATTAGTTATCGAGGATAAGTCTAGCGAACTTGTTGCTGAAGAACAAAATGCTGTATATGCGTTCTTTACTGACAATGCTGATATGTACGGTGGTACTAGTATACTACATTGGGCTCCTGGTATATATGGTACACGAAAATGGTCAAACGGTAGACAAGGACACTGGATAAACGAACCTGGCTTTACAACAGGTGAGAAGTTATCAGGTGATGATCTTGATGACTATCTAATATTTGCACCGGAAGTAGGTATAGACTATTCTAATAAGGATATTTACGCGCAAGGTGGCATTTATGAAGATGATAGTATAATAAATGTTACAATTGTCGACATATTTGAAGGAGGAGTCGCACCTTGATATTACAATGTAAACTATAAATATTTTACACAATGGCACGATTTACAATTAGTCAACTTAATACGATACCGACGTTAACATATAATTTGTTAGATTCGGACTTGATTATGGCTTCTATTGGTTCAGATACTTACAATCTAAGCTCTGTACGGTTGACGCTCCGTGACTTAGGTGATTATTTCGCATCAACATACGCAACAAATAATACGCTTGCTGTTGCCGGTCCGTTGAGCGCGCAACTCGGTCTAAGTGCTAATGGTGTAAAGGCTCATCCTATTAATTTTGCCGGTCTACCTGTAACTACAACAGGTCTTCAAGCAGGAGACCTCTTTACTCAAACAAAAGCTGAAATTCTCGGTACAGGTTCTAGTACTCAAAAAATACTATGCGTTATGACATAGTTGCTTTATTGATCCTGGTACATTATAATCTTAAATATATATATGGAGACTTACCGTTTAACGGAAAAGGCCAAACAGGCACTTTCTATATCTAGAAAAGAAGCTCAGCTTCTAAGAAACAAATATGCAGGTACCGAGCATCTTCTATTAGGCCTTTTGAATATTGGTGACAGCCTTGTCATTCAAATTCTTAATGAAATGGATGTAGATATCGATGCCTTGAGAGAAATTATATATGACAATATTTCTCAAGAAGGAGATGAGCCTATAAGTCTTGATGACATTTCTTATACACCTAGGGTGGAAAAGATTGTCGATGCTGCGTATAATTGCGCGCAAAAGATGGATAGAGATAAGATCGATATTGATCATATGTTTCTTGGTTTGCTCTATGAATCAGACGGTATAGCGAATAGTATATTAAAAAATCTAGGTGTTAGCTATAGTAAAGTTAGACGAATTATTAATAGGGAATTAGGAGATGATGTTAGTACCGATGAAGTTGAAGACACTCGATTTGAGAGAGATGACAGTGAAGTTTTAGGTCTCAAAAATCTTCAAAAATTTGGCGTTGATATCACACGTTTAGCAGCTCGTAATAAAATAGATCCAGTAATTGGTAGACAGCAAGAGATTGAACGGATGGTACATGTTCTGTGCAGGAAAAACAAAAATAACCCCATTCTTGTTGGTGACGCCGGTACAGGAAAGACAGCTTGTGTGGAAGGGTTAGCTCAACGTATTGTACAGGGAAGGGTTCCAGAGATATTAGTTAATAAGCATATTATATCTCTCGATATTGGCTCGTTGATTGCCGGTACAAAATATAGAGGTCAATTTGAAGAGCGACTAAAAAACGTTATTAGTGAAATTAAGCGAAGTAAAAATGTGATTATCTTTATTGATGAAATTCATATGATTGCTGGCGCAGGGTCAGCCGAAGGTTCAATGGATGCTAGTAATATTCTAAAACCTGCACTTGCTAGAGGCGAGCTAAGATGTATTGGTGCTACTACTCCTGATGAATATAGAAAACATATTGAATCAGACAGCGCATTAGCTCGACGGTTTCAATATGTACAAGTAAAGGAGCCGTCCGAGCAGGATAGTATAGAGATTCTCAGAGGTATACGAGGTAGCTATGAGAAATATCATAATGTACAATATACTGATGAAAGTCTCGAAGCTGCTGTCAAGCTTTCTATTCGATATATTACAGATAAGAATCTTCCTGATAAGGCTATTGATGTAATTGATGAAGCTGGAGCAACTAATCATACGGTAGACGATACTAATGAAAAGGTGCGAATGCTGAGAGAGAAAATGTCAATGTTTAAGCAAAAAAAGAAGAGCTTGATCATGGGTCAGCAATTTGAAGAAGCGTGTAAGTTTAGAGATAAGGAAAAAGAGCTTGAAGATGAAGTAGCTAATATTCTCAACACTCGCAAAGAGAAAAAAAAGCAAAAAATTACGATTGATCAGAGTTCGATAAAAGACATTGTCCATAAAATTACCGGGGTACCAATTACGTTTGATGACGAAGTAGATCATATATTATCTATTGAAGATAAGCTTGGCGATAAGATTATTGGTCAAAATAAAGCCGTTACTGCAGTAGCTAATGCTCTAAAGAGATCTATAGCTCGACTGCAGGATCCTAACAGACCAGTATCATCATTCTTATTTCTGGGCTCTACAGGCGTAGGGAAAACATATTTAGCCAAGCTATTAGCTGAACAAATCTTCAATAATGACGACAGCTTTATCCAAGTAGATATGTCTGAATTAATGGAGAATCACTCTGTAAGTAAGATGATCGGATCACCACCAGGATACGTAGGTTATGGTGAAGGTGGAAAATTAACTGAGAAGGTTCGCAGAAATCCATATTCACTAGTACTTTTTGATGAGATTGAAAAGGCTCATGCGGATATATTACATATACTCCTACAGGTATTGGATGAAGGTCAACTGACAGACAGTTTAGGCCGCGTTGTCAATTTCAGAAACACTATCATTGTGATGACGACAAATATAGGAGCTAATAAAGTTTCGAAATTTTCTAAAATTGGTTTTAATAATTTATCTGGTGATGATAAACAGACAGAGCAGCAATCAGATGCATTAGAGGAAGTTAAGGGTCATTTTAGGCCAGAATTTGTTAATCGAATAGATGAAATCGTCACGTTTAATAACCTGACACCTGATGATATCGGTAAAATTGTTAAAATCAATTTTAATGAATATGTTGACCGTGTTAAAGATGCACATAAGGTTAACTTAATCTTAGATAAGACGGCTGTTGATTATTTTGCCGGTAAAGGGTATGATGAAAAATATGGTGTGCGTGAGCTTAGACGCGTATTGAAGCAAAATTTTGAAACTAGCATGTCTGAATATATCTTAACAAATAAATTAAAAGAAAATAGCACTATAACATGCTATGTAAAGAATGATAAAGTATGTTTTAGAAAAAAGGCTATTCGTGGAAAACGTCAGCGTCCTTGATGCGCGCCCGTTTCATTGCAAAATACAGTTCTAGCGCCTTCCTTGCAACTTTACCTTCAAACCAATTAGCATCAATTTCTAGAGGGTTATCATCATAATTGTCGTCGTCTGTAGATTCGTAAGTTACATCTGAAGCATCTTTTCGGAACATGACTTCTTGCATGCAGTGTCTAAATTCATGAATTAGGTGCTCGAAAAAATATTTCAATCTACCTTTTCTGGTTTTAATCTTTCTATGGTTTTGGCTAATACCTGCAATAAGAATGTGTTTGCTTTGAAAATTATACTCACTATCTGCCTTTCGGCAGTCAATATCAAGAGACATTTTTACTATCTCAATTTTCTTTCTATGATCTATGTATTGAGCTACAAAATTAAGTACAGATTGTACTCTAATTGTATCTATATTATCTCGCTTGCAATACCTCTCAGCTCTATCTGTAAGTTTTAAGTTAATTACAAGCATAGCAATGTACAGTATACATATAGTATTAAGCAAAATCAATAGTTGATTAGTTAATATCGGTATACTATAATATTTACATTATGAACAATCAGTATGTTGTCAATATCTATAATGTTGCTGAAAACAAGTCGCGAGAGATTAGTGTTTCCGGTACAACCCCTATGCATGCCCATAAAACAGCTTATATGGGAACTAAAAAGGAAGAGGAAGTACGGACGATGTTAGATGATGACGGTAACGTTGTTTTTGATATTAAAAAAGGATTCAAAAAGGCATATTAAACTATGGATAACAAATTACTAAATGCGTTGTTAGCTCACTACAACGCTAAAATACAGCGCGCTGAAGCTAATATGGTCAATCTCTTCAAGAACCCAGTAGGTGTTGGGAGCCATTCCGATATTGTTGGGGACCTAGTAACTCTCGTAGATGAAATCTCGTCTGCCAGGAGTAGCATAGATGTACTCAATGGGTACGTACAGCAACCTGAAGAACAACCAGTAGAGAGCTCAGATTAAAAAAGATTTCCTTTTTAGTTGCCGTTCCTCTGTTTTGCGCCTATAATTAATGTAGTTAAAAATTAATTATGAGTACATTCACAGGAGATACAGAACTAGTAAGGCTGGACGATCGGATCGGCGTAGACATTAGCAAAGCATCAGACTTCGACGAAGTCATGAAAATGGCAGGCTTCGATTTCGACGTCGAGAAGGTTCCAGCGCACACACCAGAGGGCCAAGAGGTCCCTGGATATTTCCTCATCCGCCGTTCTGACACGCTTCAGAATTTTGCGGTGATGAGAAAGCGTTATACCTCCATTCCTATGGACGAGATGTTTCGTCCCTTCCATTCAATGGTTCAGGAGTTCAACGCCCAATACGAAGGCGCTGGTTTAATCGACGGTGGTAAGAAGACTTGGATTAGTGCAAGGCTTCCCAATAGCTTCTCTTTACAGTCACGACCAGATGATAAGGTTGAGAACCGTATTATGGCTCTCGGTACTAACGATGGTACTAAGCGTAATGCATACTTCGGAATGGCATCACGTATCTTCTGTAACAATCAGATGCGCACCATCATGCAGAACGCCAATGAGTCTGATTATTGGATCTCTCATACTAAGAACTGGGAGAATCGTCTTGATCAGGCCCAGAAAGGCTTTCATGCTGCCCTCCGTGGTCTACAGGCATTTGAAAAAATTGCTAATCAGCTCGATAAAGCTAAGATGACAGTTGATGAGTGCCGCGGATTCACTACACTCCTTCTTCCTGATCCAGAGCGCAAGAAGGATGAAAAGGGCAAGGAGATTGAAGTACGCTCAACATCGCGAATCTCTAACCGACGTGAGAAGATCGTCGACTTGTTTGCAAATGGGGCCGGTAACCTTGGAGCAACTCGTTGGGATGCGCTTAATGGTCTGACTGAGTACGTCAACCACCACAACAACATCGGCAAACTTGAGAAGGGCGGACGCCGTGCAGCTGAGCGTCGGATGGTATCCAGTCTTATGGGTGGGCCAGCTGACCAAATGATGCAGCGCGGGTTAGGACTTCTTCAGACTACTAAAAAGTTTGAAAAGGTTGCAGAATCGATCAACGCGTAATAAGTACACATAACTGTACACCAAGCCGGCTAACAGCCGGCTTTTTTATTGTTATGAAGAGTGAAATAAAGCCATGGGGTACCTACGAAGTACTATATACTGATGAAAATTGTAAGATAAAGAAGGTCTCTGTCAAGCCTTCACATCGTCTTAGCTATCATTATCATGTACACAGTAAAGAGGGATGGGTGATCACGCGAGGTCGAGGGACTGTAATCTTAGATGAGGAGGAGATCCCTATAAAAGCCGGTGATCAAGTTATGATACAATATCACATGCCACATCGTGTGAGTAACACGTCAGAAAACGAAGATTTGATTTTTATTGAAGTTCGGACAGGTACCAATCTAGACGATAATGAAGACATTGTCAGGCTTTCGGATGATTACGATAGAGTTGATTCGGATTAGAATCGAATACACTTCTATTGAAAATATCACTATATACGATAAATACTTTTTGGTATGAAATTAATAAAAGCATTCCTCCTATTGTCACTCATTACGAGTCTTACTTTTGCTGCTGCTCCAGCTAAATCAACCGCAGATCATCTCCAAGATGTATCCGTCACTATTCGATCTGAAGGTCAATGGAGTGCTGGAGAAGGGTCAGGGGTAATTTTTAGTAGAAAAGACAAAGCCGGTAACACAGTCAATTTTGTATGGACCGCGGCGCATGTTATCGACAATTTACGTACGGAGAGAAAGGTCATTGTCAACGGGGCACCTCGTACTGTAGTTAGCTTCAAGGATGCTAAGATTATTAAGGTACTTCGTCAAGATGGTAGAGCCGTTGGCCGCTTAGAGCTCAATGCTGAAGTGCTCAAGTATTCTGATTCAGAAGATGGTCATGATCTAGCACTACTAAGAATTCGTAAGCTTAATTTTGTTACTGATACAGTAACGTTTTGGCTAGACAAAAAAATTCCTAAGTTAGGAACTGATTTGTGGCATGTTGGTTCATTACTCGGTCAAATGGGTGCTAATAGTATGACTGACGGTATCTATTCTCAAACTGGTCGGTTGATTCCAAATCTTAATAAGCATGTGTTTGATCAAACAACTGTAGCTGCATTTCCAGGATCATCTGGTGGAGGTGTATTTCTAAAGTCTAATAGTTGCTATGTGGGTATGTTAGTTAGAGGTGCTGGTGAGACATTTAATTTGATTGTACCAGTTCGTCGGATGACACAATGGGCTGAGAAGAATAAGATTGCATGGGCGCTTGATCCTAAAGTTAAAATGCCAACTGAAGAAGAGCTAGATAAAATTCCTGTGGAAGATGTAGGTGCCGACTTCAGTAAAGAAAATGAAGAAAAGAAGCGGAAAAAGCGTATGCTAACACAGAAAGATTTCCCGTTTATGTTAGGATTAAAACCTTTAGCACCTTTACCGCTAATTAAGACTAGGGAGTACAATATAGACTAAATAGTTACATGAAAGCGATACATTGGGTAGTTTTAGTAGGTTTGTTGGTTGTAGGTGGACTTTGGTGGTCCGGTGACAGTGACGCTAGTGTTTGTGGTACCTGTGCGTGTGAAGCAGGTTGTTGTGACTCTGGTGAATGCTCGGCTGATGGCTGCGCTTGTGCTTGTAAGTAACCAAGGGGTAAAGGTGGAGATAAGCGGCCCTAGGGCCGCTTTTTCTCCTTGCCTTACACACAGTACTAGTATATAATAAATACTATTGGGGTCGTAATGGATTCGACGTGGTTGTTGGAACTGTTGATGGCACGCCGAGGATTCTCGTGGGCCTCGTAAAAAACGAGAACAAACTAGATGCCAAGAATAGAGTATCTGATCT
>Ga0098044_1001696_pt1 | contig 11439 bp, 17 predicted proteins | sample 10_taG_FD_75053 | JGI IMG/M metagenome (GOLD analysis project Ga0098044, IMG submission 75053) | Marine viral communities from the Subarctic Pacific Ocean - 10_ETSP_OMZ_AT15264 metaG | ecosystem: Environmental > Aquatic > Marine > Oceanic | place: Pacific Ocean | collected 2015-01-16 | reverse complement strand
GGAGACCCAACTGGCGGTGTAGCTACTGGCTTGACAGTTGGTGGGGCAACTAAAACCGTAGAAAGTTTAATAAAGAAAAAAGGCAGTAAATGGGCTATGAAAAGATTAGTTCCATTTATAGGACAATCAGCATCAAAAAGAATAGTTGGCGGAGCTGTAACTGGTACTGCTGCTCTTCCAGGTTGGGGAACTGCTGCTTTTACCGTAGGTGGAGCTGGGCTTACAATATACGATATATATAAATATTTAACAGAAGAAGAAGAATAATAAATGCCTGATGAAAATGTTTTTGATATTTTTTCTGATGCGAATGAAGATGAGATAACATCCCTTAGAGTATTCGGTGAAGATAAAGATGTCGGTGTTAATATGACAATGGCATCTGGAAATTTTTTCGATATACTTACTGGTTATGGAAAAGACCAAAGAGCTGACAGCTCTTCTGTTTGGGGTTATATACCAGATTTTATTAAAAAAGGTTATAACGAATCTATAACTGGTATGGCTCAGCAACTAGCTACTGGTGAAGCTCCATTTGATTTAGAAGATTACGACCCAAGCGTCCTTGGCGACATAGGTGCTGGTGTAATAAGTTTCTTTATGCCTGCTGATATTGCTGTGTTTGCTGGTGGTGCTGGTGTAGGTGGTGTAGCTGCAAAGAAAGCTGGTAGGTTAGCTTTAAGACAGATGATAAGAGCTGGTGTTAAAAAAGATTTTGCCCAAGAAACATTAGATAGGGGAGTAAAAACCCTTGCTGGTAAAGCTGGTCTAGCTGCTGGAACTGGGGCTGCTGCCCTTGGTACTTATAGTGGTATAGCAGATGCTATGTCTCAGGAAATAAATAATAACAATATAGATTTCGGGCAAGTAATTGAAGCTGCTGGTAAGGGAGCTGTATTGGGTGCTGTTACTGGTGGTATAGGAGGCAGAGCAGCTTTTAAAGGTTCAAGTGAATCTGTTAGAGTGGCTCAAGAAATAGCAGCTTTCGGTACATTAGAACCAGCACTTGACCTTAGGGTTCCAACACCACAAGACTTTGTCCACGCTGGTGGAATGATTCTTGGTATTCGTGGTGCTAATATGGCGCTTAAAGTTCCTGGTAGGATTAAAAGAGGTGAGCCAATAATACAACCCCAGGTACAGGCAAAAGAAGCATCTCCAGAATTTATAAAAGAGTACGCCGAAAGAGAATTAAAGCTTCGTGAAAGGGGTGAACGCGAAGGGCAGATTTGGACATCCGAAAGAAAAGGATTTGAGAAAGCTGAGATAGTTGGTGAAGGCGAGACTGGTAAAGGGTTAAATGTTTTTAGAGTAAGAAGCGTTGACACTAAGAATAAGAAAACTATATCGCTTGGCAAGGCAGAGTTCTTTAAAGAATTCGATCTATACAAAGAAGGAATGTCACCAGAAGCCCTTAAAAAGAAAAGGGTTCAGGAAGTAGCGGGCTTGAGTAAGAAGCTTACCACCGAAGAATATGGATTTAATAATAAGTTTCTTTCTGAAACAAAGAAAACCATTGTAGGTAAAAAAGATAAAAGCACTAAGGATATGACTCCTTTAGAGCTTTTTAAATATAGAAAATCCCTTCAATACGAAAGAGATTTAGTTGATTTAAAAAAGCAAATTGGGCCAAAGCTTCTAGAGATACAGCCAGGCAAAACTTTAGTTGAAAAAATATTTCCAGAAAAATGGGTGCAACCAATGCTTTCTGCTGAAGCAAGGCTTAAGCAGAGAGAGTCGCAAACACTTGGTCTTGAATGGATTCCAAAGGCTGATGCAAAAGCAAAAGAAATTACTGGAACATTTGTAGAGAAAGCTATTAGGGAAAGCGGTCTTTTAAAATTTAAAAATCCAAAAGAAGTTGCTGATGCGCTTGAAGGAAAGAAAGGCGTAAGCAAAGAAGCTAGGGCGATAGCTGATAAGGTTAAAGTACAGTTTGACGAAGCATATAAGATGGCTGAAAAAGCTGGCATAGATATCGCTGGTTACATAGAAGGATACTTTCCTCGTATGATGAGAAAAGATATTCAAAAAATTATCTTTGATGACTTGATGCCATTCATGGATAAGAATAAAGCGTTTCTTGAAAAGAAGGTATACAGCAAACGAGATTTAGAATTACTTAATAGGGTTGTAGAAAGAGCAATATCCGCTGGAGACTTTTCTAATACAACAAATAAAGCTCTTAACAAGCTTGTGAAGGATGGCAAGCTTAGTTTTAAAGATGCTATGGAATCACTAAGGGAAGAAGTCTTTGGTGAAATGTATTCTCCATTTGGAAACCTAGAGAAGAAAAGAAAATTAAAACTTCCAACTGAATTTTATGAAAGAAATGCAACAGAAATTATTGCAAGATATTTTGATAAGTTTGGAAGAAGAATGGCAACGGCAGAGGTCTTTGGAAAAAAGGGTGAGAAGGCAAAGGTATTGCTTGATATGTTAAGAGTTAAAGATCCAACTGAATATAAAGTATTAAAAGAATTATATGGTAACTTTACAGGGTTGTCTAGTGTAGACCCAGCAAAGCAAATGTCTCCAGCAGCTAGAAAGCTTGCAGAGGGAATTATGTCATTTGAATATGCAACAAAGATTGGTCTTGGTTTTGCAACTATTCCAAACATTACACAAACTTTAATATCTACAGCTGTTGAAGCTGGCTATTTGAGAACGTTTAGAGGGGCTTTTAGACTGCTTGATAAAGATGTAAGAAAGAGAATAAGGCAATCTGGAGCTAAGCATCACAATGTAATGGATATAGTTCTTGGTACAGATATGGGAATATCAAACCCTAGAAGTATACGAGAAGGAATTAAAAAAGCAGTTACGGAAAAAGGAAATAGACTTGCTCATGTTGCTAATCTACTTACTACTCTTACTGGATTTAAGGGTATAAACATGATAAATCAAACGCTTGCAGCGTCTACAGCTGAAGTCTATGTTAAAGATTTATATAGAATTGCAAAGACATCTAATAAGAAATCAAGTCGATATAATTGGGCAACAAGAAACTTGACCAGGCTTGGTATATCTGATTTCAGCAAAGCTTCTTTAAGTAATACTAAAATAGAAAATGCTATGTATAGGTTTGCTAAAGAGAGTCAACTGCAGAAAGATATTCTTAAAGACCCTCTAGCTTTTAATAACCCGAAATTGAGACCATTATTTATCTTTAAAAGGTTTGGATATAGACAGGCTAAATATGCTAAGGATACATTAAGAAGAGAAGTATCATCTGGAAATGTATTTGCTCCATTAAGAATGGCAGCTGGTGGAATGTTTGGAGCTAGCTTTGTAATGTGGGCTAAAGATAAGCTTATTAAGTTTTTAAGTGGCGAGGATGTAGTAAGGGAAGATAAAGAAGGCTGGGAAAAATTCTTTGAGGCTGTTGGAACTGTTGGTGCTTTAGGTGCTTTCGGTGATATACTTGAGGCTGAGGATAAATTATCTTCTGTTAAATTTTTCTTAACACCCGTGGTAATATCTGATCTTGAAAAGGGATATGCTGGTTCTCAGGCGCTGGCAAGTAATATTGAGAAGTATGGAGCTGGAGATTGGGATGCTTATCAAAGAAGTATAAAAGGTTATGCTTCTATTTTTGGCAGTGTTGTAAGACAAGCAGCTAAGAGAGTTGAAATGCCTGGTCAAAAAGAAAAAGGAATATCAGTAGACAAGGGAAAGATAAGAAGTAAAATATTTAAACATTATGAAAATGAGAAGTATACTCAAGCCTCTAACCTGTTCAACGAATGGAATAACAAAAGACCAAGCAATCCATTATTACATGAAGAGGTAAACTTTGTTTCGTATATGGTATGGAGAATAAGGAAGCTAAAGGAAGAGGCAAACCCATAATAAAAATTTATAAAAAGCAAGGATAGTATTATGAATGGACAAAACAAAAACAGAAAATCGATAGATGATATAATAAATGCTAGTGATATAGCAGAGGCTCTATCTGATAGATCGGTTAAAAGTCCGCAGTTTTCTATGACACAAGAGAGAGGTAAAAATAACTTTAATTTACACATAAGAGATGATAGTGGTAGATGGCAAAAAGCTGGTCAAACTGATTTAGTAGATACAAAATCTACAAAATCTGGATTGCGTAACGTTTATAAATTTACAGATTCTCAAGGTGTTAAAAGTTTTTATATCGCTTCTGGTTCTTTTAATAATCAAGAAGAAAAAGAAAGGTTAGAAAAAACTATTAGTCAAAAAGTATCTTCATATGCGTTGGGAAGCGACGAATATAAATCTACTGCAGACGCACACTCTGAATCGCAACCAGGTAGACCTGGATTTGTTTCAATAAAACCCGCAGCGGAAAATAGATTTACAACAAAAGATAATTTTTCACAAATGTCTGATGGTAAACTGGAAAAAGAAATGTCAAGTAGTAAATATTGGAGTAAGTCTAATCAAATGAATGCTTATCCAGTTCCAACTTCTGATGAAGAAACAGGGTCATTAGGAAGTCGTATAAAAGATGTTTTAATTGGTGAAAAAGTTAGAGATGTTTATGGACAACCACAATCCTCTATGAGTCTTTTAAATTTGATAAAGGAAGTTCCTAGAGCTTTAGATGTAACTAATTATTTTGGATATGGGAGTCCTAATTTACCTGGTCAAGAAACTAGGTCGGGTTTTTCTTGGGATAATCCTGGCATGGTTGCAGATGCGAGACAAAGGCAAGAATTATTTACTAAGCTTCAAGATTATAAAGGCAGAGATGATTTAGAGACTAGCTCGACAACAGGTAAAACTATGGTTGATTATCTTGGACAAGATTATAAAGAAAGCTTAGTTGAGAATTTACCAGATGAATCTGGGCCCGAAAGATATATGAAAGATGATAGAAGAGATATGTTATCATTGTTATTGTTTGGATTAGCATCACAGAAGTATTTGAAAAAGTCACGTAATGATTTTCTGGATAGATAATGCCTAATCGAGCTGCGAAAGAACGCAAGCGACTTAGACGTAAACTTGCTGTACAGAATAAAAGAATTAAAAGAGAAATGAAGAAAGCTAGGAAAAGTGCCACCGAAGAATAAAAAAAGAAAAGATTACTATTCAGTTCCAAGTGAGCAGACTGCTGCTTTTGCAAAAGCAATAGCTCCATACCTAAGCAAGGCTATGGAGGATATTGGAAGCAAAGCTACTATACAAGATATAATTAATAGAGTTAACTTGGGAAGTGAGCCAGGTGGTATACAAGTAGTTCTTAGCGATATTCTTCATCCTGATTTTTCCAACAGAAGCCCTAGAGTGGCTGAATATAGCTATAGTTACAAACCATTTACTGATTTTTATAATTTATATAAAGACAAAAGGTCTGAATTTATAGACGAAGAAGACATGGGTAAAAGCGAATATTCGCAAAAACTTTATGAGGATATGTTAAAAGAGATTACTTTGGAATCTAAATCTCTCTCTGAAAAAGCGGATACGATAAGGCTTTTTATAAACCCAGAATTTAAAACTACAGATAAGGGCAAAGATGTATTATACAAGGGAAGCGGTGATCTTTTCGGCTTTGGTGGAGGTTTAGGAGATAGAAGCATGCAAGGAAAAGTGGGAACTTTCGCTCACGAACTAATGCATGCTCCAAGTTTTGAACCACATTCATACCCTTTAGCAGGCGTTCGTAGAGTTGTTCCTACCCATAGAGAAGAGTTCGGCCCTACGTCTTTATATGCATGGAGGGAAGCAGTAAAAAAACATATCACAGAACCTACAGCTGAAGTAGGGTTTTGGGATAAATTAAAAGGTAATAAACGCAAAAGAGATAGGAATCCAGAAAAAGCCATGATGGATATATTATCAGGTTGGGCTGAACAGCAACAGTAATAAGATGCCACCGAAGAATAAATATAAATTTAAACCAAGAACGCAGTCTGCGAAAGCAGTCTCTACCAAGACAAGCCCATCAGAAAAATCTATAGCAGATTTTTTAATTCCAATGTCTGAAAGATATGGAGGCCCAGCTGATATTAGAGTTGGTAAAACTGTATCCAAGGGAATTCCCATGGATATGTTAAAGCTGAGAGATGCTATGACGGAGATTCTTACTTCTTCAAGGAGTGGAGTTCTTGGCCCTCAAAAAGAACTTGCAGAGCAATCGCTAGGCGAACTACTTGGAATGTCAGCTGACTTTAATAGACGCAGGGAAGGTAAATTCCTTATAGAGAGAATACTAGACAAGTACAATCTTATGGATAAGCCTGGAGGTTTAGTAGCTTACAGAACAGAGGAGGGGTATCCAGGCTCAAAAACTGGAGCAATGTCAGGTTATTATGAAAAAAGTGAAACGGGTGCAACACCAGATACAATAGCTATATTTGGAAATAAATCTTCTATGGAGAACAGATTGCCTTTAAGATCGTTAATTCATGAAAGCATTCACGCTGGAGCAAAACCAGGGTCAACGCTTGAACAGATGGGAAAATTAGATACTCATCAAAAAAAGTTTGATAAACCAGAAAAAGAGATTTTACAATATAATTGGGTTGAGAATTTATTACGTCAAGCTATGAAACAAAAAGAGGAAGATTTATATAAATTACCAGAAAATATTACAAGATAATTAAAAAGATTTTCTATCTTCTCTCAGCTGTCTCTTCATACGGAGGCGGGTTTTCTTCTTTTCCCGCCTCTTTCTTTCAGATTTCTTTTCGTAAAATCTTCTTTCCTTTACTTCTTCAATAATCCCACTATTACTAAATGCCTTTTTAAAGCGCGAAATTAGCCTTTGTACGCTTTCATTTTTCTTTTTCGATACTTCTATAGGCTTCGCTTGAAAAGTTTCTAATTTCATTATTCCTCGAATTTTTTTCTTAATTTATCTAAATGTTTCTCGCAAGAAGTTCCTACACTTATAGTTTTAGTAGGAAAAGACTTTGGGTCTACCTTAACGATATCTGTAAATTCATAAAGAGCTACATTGTCGCAATCTTTATAATCACACAAAGGGCTCTTGATGTTTCTAATATCCATTGTTTTCATCTTTCTCTTTTTCTATTGGTGGAATGTAATACGGCGGAGTAGCATCAATTGTATCTGGCGGCAACTCCGTTCTAATTCCAATCTTTTCTTCAAATTTATTAAGGGCAGGTTCCAATGTTCCTCTAGCATCTGCAATCATAATTGCAACAGCAGCTACACAATGTAAATAAAACCAAGCTAAGTTCATCCTAACTCCTCCATTTCTAATTGTTTCTTTTCTGTTTCGTGATTCATAGCCGAACTTAAGTCATCAAATAGTTTACAACTATCACCAGAATACCCCACTTCTACTGATCCAGTAGTACCATATCTATTCTTAGATACTACTAATTGCATTTCATTCTCCGTCCATACTCTACCATTGGAATCCTCTTCTCCATATCTTGATATATATGGATAGTGTGTGAATGCTACTATCTCAGCATCTTGTTCTAAGTTTCCAGACTCGGCAAGGTCTGATAACCTTGGTACTGCATCTACTCGATATTCAATGTTTCTATTTAACTGTGATACCAACATAATACACATATCTTCTGCCTTTGCAAGCCACTTATATTGCTTGGTTGTCTCGCCAATCTTATGTCTTAAGTCTCGCCTATCATTAGATGCATACTCTATCAATCCTATGTGGTCATCTATCACAACATCTGGGTTAACATTTTTTATCTCGTGAAATGTGTCCGACAATGTTCTTATATCATCAAACATAAATAGTTTATCTGTGTAGTTTTTGTGTATAAAATCCATCGCTTCGTGTACTTTTGTTTTGCTTGATGGTATTCCGTGCCTTAAGTTTCTATATGAAATAGTATCTCCCTCCATCGCAATAAACTTTTTCATCATTTCAGTATTGGGCATCTCACGATTGAACATAGCTACTCTATGTCCACTCATAATCAGATTCCTTGCTATGTTCGCAGCTACGGTTGTCTTCCCATTAGCTGGTCTTCCTGCTATGATAGTTATCTCTCCTCTTGTCATCCCAGATATAACCTTGTCAAACTTAGTGATACCTGTTTTAATATTTGTCTTCCTGCTGAATATAGATTCACGAGTTTCCTCTAGCAAGTCAACCATATTAAATTCTTTAGATGGCTGTAGCTTTATGAGATTCCCTATAAGCGTATGTGATTCATTAAGGAGATCACCTATGTTGTTTGAGTTATCTTCGGTTAACATACCTAGCTTCTTGGAGTAATCACCAAGCTCTCGCCTTAGCCAATATCCGTGCAACATCTTAGCATAATATTCTGCTCTTGACGGTGTAGCTTCTCCTGTTGCTATTTCTGTAATCCGATACCCAATGTCTCTATCAAGGCTTGTCTTCTGTGGATAATTGTGTGATACAGTTACCATATCTATTTCCTCGCCACTATCGTGTAGGGATAATATAGTATCCCATACATTCTTGTGGAAATCAAAATAGAATACACCAGTTTCCTCTATCCATTTTTTAGCCAGGTCTAACTTCTCTGGCTTAAGCATTATCGCACCAAGCAAAGCCTTCTCTGTTGATTCGCTATACAAATATATTACCCTGCCTTTCTGCTTCTTCTATTCTTGATATTGATATTTCATAATAAAGTTCATCTATCTCAGAGCCTATGTATTTTCTATTGTTAAGTGTAGCAGCTTCGGCTGTTGTTCCTGACCCAATAAATGGATCGTATATTATTTCTTTCTCGTCCGAACTCTTTCTTAACAAATAAGATATAAGCTCCGTAGGTTTTTGTGTTGGGTGTAACTTATTTCCTGTTCTTGCAAATGTAAATATATTAGGGTCTCTACCTCCGTTTAACAATCTTCTTCCTTTGGTTGCGAACAATATCATTTCATATTTGGGGGCATAGTCGCCTTTTAAATCGCCCATACTTGTATTATTCTTTTCCCATATTAATATATTTTTAAGTTTAAAGTGTTGTTCAATAGATTGCTTAAACACATCTACATTGTGGAAAGAACAGAACATATACATATGAGAATTTCTTTTAAGAACTCTATAAGATTCCTCAACGAATTCATCTAGCCAATCCAGGTTGTCATCCCAATGTATTCCATCGTACCTTTCGGCTCTATGATTGCTTCTAAAACTCATACCATAAGGTGGGTCTGTTATTATTAAATCAATAGATTTATTTTTCATACGGCTCATAGTGTCCATACAACTCTCGTTATGTATTTTATTTATCAATTTTTGGCGGGATTCTGTCAAGTGATTTCCTTTCATATTCTTTCTTTAATCCATACGCTGAGTTTTCATTCTTTATCATACCAGTCAGGTATCTTAACCCATAACCTCTTTCATACAAACGTTCCTGCAGATAGCGCCTACACATCTTCCTAACAATGATATCCTGGATCTCATCTATCTCAGAAAAGAAAGCAAAGATATCTAAATCAGCTAAAGGCAATCTTTCCTTTATTAATTTAGTTGTTTCGTCAATCAGTGTAAGTGTAACCTTATCCCTTGATAATCTTTTCTTTTCTATCCTCTTGGTATAGTCTTCTTTCTTTATACGATGTCCACAGGTAGGACACTTTCGCACTCCTGACATGTCTTATTCTCCATTGGTATATTTTTAAATGTGCTTCTGCTGTAATATTCTACATCAGAATACCTTTCACCTGTCGACCAAGGCTTTAGACAGAACTCGCATCTAAAGACATTGTTCTTCTTGCCCTTGTCTCCACTGTTAGTTTCATTGGAAATCATACCATCAAAATCAAACCATTCCTCATCAAAGTAGGTAATAAGAGTTTCCATTTGAGCATAATACAACCTTTTGTATTCTCCCTGCCCATCATCATCGCTACCAACTCTATATCTTTTTGAAGTTGCTGGAGTTAGTTCTGCGCTCGGAGAGACTTCACCATTTCTAACCATTTCTCTAAAGGCTGGATTACGAAAACCTCCCCGCCGTCCTCTTTTACGACCTGTATATTCACTTCCTTGCTCGGCTTTAACCATTTTGCTATCCTCTTTCTAGTTTTACATTGTATTTTATATTCTTCTATTTTAATATCAACTTCTTGATGCTCACCCATAGACCTGCCATCAGAACCCCAGGCTCTTTGTGCATTAAGTCCGTGTGATTTAGCTATGTCTACGCATAGCCTCTCAAATCGGTTGCCTTTTGCTTTGCTTTTACTTGGCATAGTAATGCCTCCTTACTTGTCTTTTAAGAATTTTTTCACACTTTAAACATATATCATCTGGTTTATCATTCTTAAAATAGTATTCTTTGTGTCCACAAAGCATTAATTGTTTTTTGAGTTTCCTCATCTTCGCTCTGTGTACCAATAAAGTGCAGCTAATGTTAGGATAAATCCTATTATCATTCCCAAAAAGAATTCAGCCATTAGATACTCCTTTCTTTATTTTTATTCTCTAAGTGTTCCTGTCAAAAATTCACCTTCCATCCACTTCTTACCCAGATTATCTAAGCTATCGTATGATGGATAGCAAGTCAGACACAAGATATAATTGTTAGTGTCTGTAAGGATAGCTGTGAACTTATCTTTTTTCTCTCCGCAGAGAGAACAGCGTTCATTTATTTTCTTTGTTTTCATTCCACTTCTTCTTAACCTCTTTGCTTCTTTTTTCTATATACTTAACTACTTTTTTCTCATCACCATTCATATGTATATAGTTTTCGATCAGAATTCCAAGTGTCTCAAGTCGATCCCTATAATACTCTATTACGTGCGATAACATTCCTATTTGAGCTATCAGCTCTTTATAAGTTTTCTTTTTCTTTATTCTTTTAGCCATTTGTTTCTCCAATAAAAAGGCTGGGGTTAGTATAAAAAACCATTGCCCCAGCCAGCCAGACAGAAAGGATATTTTGCCAACAAGTAATTAACAACTTTTTAATTGCCAACCCACACACCAAAAAGACCTTTCAAAATTTAGTGTTATAGGTTTAATTATCTGTTACCCTTTCTGTACTTTAAATATGTTTTTCTTAATCTGTATTTAATTTTCTTATCTTCCCTATCAGTCAGTTCATATATAGGTTTCTTTGACGCTACTTCTCTATGTGCGTCACACATAGCTTCTATACCTCTATCCCAACCCATAAGTTCAGTCATAGATTCCTCTATCTTATTCCAATCCTTTATCTTCATCTATAATCCTTACCTCAAAACCAAGTCTCGAAGCCCTGGAACAGACCCAATCACAAAAATCCTCTACATCTTTTTCTGTCATATCATCTGTTTTTTCTATCCTTATTCTTTTAAGCATAGACTCTACTTCTTCTATGTTTTTAAATTTTAAATCATTCATATCCATTTTCCCTCTTAACAATTAAGGACTCAGCATAGACGTTAATTCGCTGTCCACTAGCACTTTATCACTTACGCAGAACAACTGAGCCCTATTATTATTATGACGATTTAGAACGGCAGTTCTTCCTCTTTTTTCTCGCCATC
>Ga0098044_1001688_pt1 | contig 11467 bp, 8 predicted proteins | sample 10_taG_FD_75053 | JGI IMG/M metagenome (GOLD analysis project Ga0098044, IMG submission 75053) | Marine viral communities from the Subarctic Pacific Ocean - 10_ETSP_OMZ_AT15264 metaG | ecosystem: Environmental > Aquatic > Marine > Oceanic | place: Pacific Ocean | collected 2015-01-16 | reverse complement strand
TGATACCTACTTGAAATTAGGTCAGTTTACTGCTGCTGCTGGAACCAAACTGATGGATTTTCAAGAAACAACGATATTAAGACAACAGCAATTTCATGCAGCACAAGAACAGGCAGCTTTTAATAATCAGTTATTATACAATTCGTATACCAATTTAAACGAACAAGAACAGCTTGAATATAAGAAACACGCAGTCGATCAATTTGAATTACAAGTTCAAGTTAGAAGGGCTGTAGCTGCTAGATTAGCTCTACAAGGTTCAGCTAATAAGTCTGGAGGGTCTGCTGAAAGTATTATAATGAATATCCAAAGACAAGGCTTATATTCCAGCCATAGAAAAGACTTTAATTATGAAATACGAATACGAAATCTGCAAACCCAACGTGCTAATGAAGCTCTTGCAACTAAAAGTAAAAACAATGCGTTATATAATTCACTACAAGGATTCCCAAGTGCTACCGGATTAGCTTTATCTATTGGAGCTTCAGCCGTACAGTATGGATCTGAGTGGAACAAAGGACGTACAGACGCTGATTACAAGAGACAGACATTGTCTATGGCAGCGAGGAAAAAGATGGACAAGGGTAAGACTAGTAAGCCAAGTAATGGTAATGAAGACATTATTAGTGGTGAGGTGGGAACCAGTTAATGGCTCAAAATCAAATTCCTCTAGATCCAATTCAAGCACAGCTAATTAAAACTGCTCAAACTGGTACAGCTTCAACAACATCAGGACCAGCTTATACACAAAACGTATTTGGTACTCGAAGCCCAGCAGGAACTGGATTAGTAGAAGGTCTTAGAGCTTTTAGTAAAGCTTTAGGCTCAGCATCAGAAGTAGCAAAACAGCGAAAGTTTGCAGAAGATATGGTTACTGCCGGAATATTTGCAGCTAAAAACGAAGTAGCTCCAGGATTAACTTCTCAAAAGGCTTTACTTCATAATTATAATTTATTAGACGAAAACTACACTAATAGAATTTTAAACCAAGTAGAAGTTTATGATAATAATACGGCTTCAAATATTGCAAATCATGTAGGATTGACTACAGAACAAAAAGGTCTACAATTCAAGACATTTATTGACCAAATTAAACAAGAAGCAACTAACAATGTTACTCATAATGGCGAAGCTTTAGGAAAGTTACTTGTTAAGCTAGACGGTTATCAATATAAGTGGGAAGTTGATATAGCTTATTTTGACAAAGCACAACGTATGCAGACAGCTATGGAAAATGTCAGCACTGATATTCAGAAGTATTCTACTGAAAATAAAGGTTTTACACTAGAATATATTAAATCTTTAGCGGACAAATTAAAAAAGACTGAACTTCAACATGAACGAATTAAAGTTGGAGATAAATTTATTCGTGCTGAACTTGCTATAGATTATAATAAAGCTGTATTTTCACTTCTTAAAGAGCAAGTGGTTGATTCCTACAGATGGAATCCTCAGTTATACGAATCATTCCTTGAGAGATGGGAGGATTATTATAAGCCTTTCGCTACTAAAGAAAACGCTTTAATTACTGCTGGAAAACAAGATGCAATCGGAGATCATCAAACTTTTCAATCTTTGTTTGATGAGTTTGAAAATGATATAATAGCACAACAAAAAATTCAAACAGAACTAGATAAAAAAGGTGCTGCCAACTGGTTTAGGAGTTGGATAGCTCCTAAACTAGAAAATAATATACCTTGGAATGGAGATTTAGATACTACATTATTTTCGAATATATTTGGATCAGAGGCTTCTACTTGGATTAATAAAGCTAAAGTTATGTTAACTGCCGATAAACGTGGTACACATAGTCCAGAATTTATCCTTGCTTTAGAGCTTGTTCAAAATGGAACCATGAGAACGGAAGAACAGATCCAAGGTGTAATACAACAATTTCATCTAAACAATGACGCAGGATCTAAACTGTCTAGATTAATCTCCCAATTTAAAAGTGAGTTTAAGGAAAATATAACAATATTACAAGATGCAAGTATAATTACTGATGGGCGAATGAGCAAAGTAATCCAAAATACATGGCTTCAAAATCTATTGGCTCCACTTATAGAAAAAGAAGGTTTTACTTTCAAAGAAATGACTAAAGAAAGATGGGTTGAAAAGTTTCTTCTTGTTAAAAATAAAGTTAAATGGCCTGACGAAATTAATCATCTATGGACAACTTTACAACGAGAAGTAGCAAACAATAGAGGCGCAATACGTTTAGAAAGTCAAATGAGAGTTTATGATGAGGTATTATCTAAGAAATATGGGTATCGTACTTTTGCACCTGAAGAAGCTTCTGCGTGGGTTGAAAGCAGAACAGAGCTAATACTACAAACTCTAGAGTCCCTTGGAGAGTGGGAGGTTGTAGAAGAAAAACAGAACGGTACACTAGTAAAAGTATTGAAGAAAAAGGAGTCTAAATAAAAATGGCTACTGATGCAAAGGCAACCTCTAGACCACATAAAATTGGAGGACCTCTAGATAGTCCTAGATTTCCAAATACACATACTACTGAAGATACCCAAGCGACAGATTCTTTTCTTACCGCAGGAATATTTGAATGGATTAAAGATCCTAAAGCTACTGCTTTTAAAATAGGTGAAGTAATAGTTAAAGAAGCTAAGCAAGCAGAAGTTGATGTAAAGGACTATATGCGCTATCTTAAATTGCTAGAAGACCCTATGCCTCTTAAAGCGATGATGGGTTATTTAGAAGATTCAGCAAAAGCTAGAATGAAAGCTGTAGAAAAACTTGGTTCAGCCACGAAAAAAAGTGAGATAGGTTCTCCAACTCAAGCTGAAGTAGACGCTCAACGTACTTTTAAAGCTTCATCAGTTATGGGGGAAGATAAACATATTTATCAGGAGGCTTTAGATAAATTCGTTAGAGATGTAGGATTTCAAGATAAAGAACCAAGTCATAAATCTGTAAAAGAATGGAAAAAAAATAGAAAAAAAGATGAAAGCTTTGAAAACTATTTTAAACGAATTGGTAAAACCCCTTGGTATAGCTTAGATCTTAATAAGAAAACAACAGTAAATGGAATAAAGCAATATAAATATGCAGATCAATTAGATAAGAGCACTCCTTTATTTGCTATGAGTCAAGCAGTTGGCAAGTTTAGCTTTAAAGTAGATCCTAATTTATGGAAAGATAAAGAGAATAAATCAAATCTAAGTGTCATTGAATATGAAGATAGTTATGATTTTGCAGGGACAGATGCAGATACTCACTTACAAACTATGAGTGAGTATGGATTTCTAGGGCCATCTAAGGGTCCTCCAGATAAATGGATAATGGGTAGACCAATACCTAAAGAGTATCAGACAAAATCTCCTAAGAAAACAGAAATATAATGGATAATATAAATGGCTAACGAATCACAGAATATTTTACAGGGTTCTCCTTACGGTAGATTTCAGAAGCAACCTGAAGAACAGATAATTGAGCCTGAAGAAGAAACAATTAATATTCCAGATAGTTCTTCTATAGAAGCTCCGTCAGCAGAAACTTTAGCAGCAGAAGCTTTTGATAAAGAAGTAGCATTTGATACATTTATTGATAAATATAAAGAAGATTCAGATACTATTTTTATAGAGGCTACTAAAGAAGAAAATAATGTTAGCCAAGAAGATCGTGACAAAACAATTTCAGAAGAACATACGGAACGGCTTAAACATGAAGCTCAAAAAAAAGAAATAGATAAATTAGAAGCTGAAGCTCCTGATAGTATTTGGTGGACTGTTAAAGAATATGCCAATGATGCTAAACGATTAGCACAAATGCCTGCCTATGGTGTAATGCAAATGGGCGAAAATGTTTTATCTAGGGTTGGAGCTGTTAAAGAAGGTTCTTTACATATCCCTGAACCTAAAAATATAGTTGAAGCTTTATTAAAAGGTTTTCCACAAGCAGCCTCTTTTTTTGTTCCTGCTACTTGGGCTCTTAAAGGTCCAGTAGCTGCGATTAAAATAGGTCAAGGATTAACAACTTTATTTGGTTCTTCTAAAAAACTTAAAAAAGCTCAAGAGGTTTTAACATGGGCTATAGCTGGAATGGGTACAGATGCGTTAGCTTTTAAAGCAACTGATCCAAATATGGCTAATCTGTTATTTCTTTTTGATAGTATTGCTCACAATCCGGTAGCTGCACACATGGTTTATACTTATTTAGCTACTAAACCTGAAGATTATAGAGATCCTGAAGGAAAGCTAGATCCTGATTCTCCTGCGTTAGCTACTACTAAAAATGTAGTGACAGGTGGTATTGCAGCACCTATAGTAGCCTCGATGTTAAAACATCTAATGCAGTTTATGGGTTGGTCTTATGCTAAAACTTCTACTTGGATTAATCCTCAAGGTGCAGAGGAGATGCTTGGTGTTGATAAAAGTTTAGCTAATGAAATGGCACAATTAGGAAAAAGATTTGAAGTTGAAACAGGAGTTTCACTTAAGGATTTTGAAAAAGCCACTCAAGACTATGTAACAGAAATGTTACCTCTTTTAAAAGCTTCTTTCGATCAAGCTGATGAAGCTGGTAAAAAAGCTATTTTAGATAATTTACCTCAAAATTTAGAAGCTTCTGCTAGAAAAGAAATCGAAAACAGTTTAAGAAGCCCTATACCTAAAATTGGAAAAACTATTACTGAACCAAATCCAGGTTTAGTTAAGTTGTTAACTAAGTATGCTAATGGAGAAAAAATAGAAACTCCAGATTACTATTATATGGGTACAGATAGATCTGGAAATCCCAAACAAATGCCCATTATAGAATCATTCAACTTATTAAAGTTTCAAACTACACCAGAAATTAAATCATTACTTCAAGCTTTAAGTCGAGTTATAGATACTAAACAATTAAAAAATAAAGAGTATTTATCTCAAGTTCAAGATGTATCAAATTTACTTGGTAGGCCTGTAGATGAAGTAATTGATACTCTAGGACAAAACGTAGCTAAGTTAGAAAAATCTGTTGGGTATGTACCAGCATATAAAGCTTTAACATTAATGTCGTTAGAAAATGTTGAAAAACTTTTTAAACAATTTAAAAAGACTAAAGCAGGAACAGATGAATACGATAGAGCTTTAGCTAATCGTAATGCAGGAGCAGCTCAACTTGAAATGATTTTACAGTTAGGAAGTCGAGAATCTCATTTAGCAAGTAATTTACTCAAAGCTCATGGGGAAACAGTTGGAGCACCACTTACAAAATCGAAAATTACCCTGCAAAATGAGTTGTTTAATGCTTCACCTCATGCTGAAGTTTCGTATGCTAGAACACTAGATAACATCTTTAACATGAGTCATAGAAGAACTGACGAGTTTCTTGACATAGTGGATGAATTAAAAGTTGATCTTCCTGGAGCTGCTACTCGTAGAGTTAAAGTTAAAAGAGGGGATACTAAAAAAGGTAAGCGTTTAACAACAAAATTAAATGCTACTCAAGCTAGAATTAAACGACTAGAAAAAAGATTAGCTAATTTAAAAGCTGGTAAACGTCCTAAAAAAGGAGAACCACGTTTAAAAACAGCTAAAGAATTAGAACTAGAAGACCTTATAGAATTAGAACTAGAAAAAACCACACTTCCTAAAGAGCAAAGAGCTCTACGACTTAGGTTTGCTCAACTAACTCAACAATTAAAAGACTTAAAAGCTGGTAAAGTTACTAAAAAGGGTTTTAAAGAACTAAAAACAACTGAAATATTAGAGCTTGAAACAGAAGTAAAACAACTTAAGAAACAAATTAAAAAGCCTAAAACGGATACTCAAAAAGCAGAAGCTAATATTAAACGATATAGAGAAGAACTTAATAAACTTATACTAACGAGAGAAGGTAAAGCTCCCACCACTGCTAAACGAACTCCAACTGATGTAGAAACAGAGCTTGTCCAAGAGATTAAGAATCAAAAACAAAGATTAGGTTGGCTTAAAGATAAACATAGAGTAACTTTAGAAGATTTAAGAGATATTGCTATCAAAGAAGCAACTCAAGAAGAAGCTAAAATTATTAGTGAATCTGTGTTAACACAGATACGCATGAGACTATTAGCTCCTAAGTTAAGCACTTGGGCGAAGTTTAGGCTTATGACAGGAGAAATATTTATTAATGGATTACTTAGTAGTTTTAAAACTCCTATTGTAAATGGTATAGGAAATAATTTTATGCTAGGTATGACTCCGATTGATAAGTTTATGGCTGCTCAGAAAGGTGGTGGGCCTGTAACACATAAAGACGCAGCTATATTTTTCCAAAAATCTATGAACGCTATTCCTTCACAACTTAAAGTATTTTGGAGAGCTTGGCGATATGGTGAAGGTTTAGATGATCCTAGAGTTAAAACTGATATGCAACAGCCTCATACACGCTATCTATCAAAAGAGTTACTTCAATTATCTGGAGCACGAGGCGCAGCTATTGATTACATAGGAAAAGTTGTAAATCTGCCAGGAAATCTTGTTTCCTCAATGGATATAGCTTATAAAGGATTAACTGAAGCTGGAGAAATTCCTACATTAGCTCATCAAAAAGCTGTAAGTGAATTTATGGCAGGAAATAATGGCCTTAAACCTACTACTGTAGATCATCAAATTAGCGTTGATAAACGAATGAAAGAGATAATGGATGATCTTGACGCACATCCAGAGATTAAAGAAAAAGCTCAACAATTAGCCGAAAAAAATACATTTACAGATGATTTACCTACTGTTGAAAGACCAGTTATAACTAAAGATGGGGTTGAAATGCAGGAAGTTCCTGGAATAGCTGCTAAACTACAAGGGGTAATAAACGAAGATCCTACAGGAATCTTAAGAGGTTATCTTCCTTTCTTTCGTACACCTTACCAGATACTGAGAACAGGTGTAGAGCGAACTCCTTTACTTAATAAATTCCATCAAACACTTCAAAAAGAATTAAATCCTAAAATATCTTCACCAGAAGTAGTTCAAATGGCTAAAGGAAGGGTAGCTGCAAGTAACTATTTAATGGGAGGAGTTCTATTTTTAGCTGCTAACGGAGCTATTACTAATGGTCCTCCTGCTGATCCTAAGCTTAGAGCTCGTATGGAAAAAGCTATGGGCGGTAAACATTGGTATACTTTTAACTTCGGATTGGGTCCTATACCTTATGCTCGATGGGACCCTATTGGTATGATATTTTCAGAAGCAGCGATTCTATCGCAAACTATGCGATCATTACGTCATTTAAACGGACAACAATCTTTAGATGGACAGGGTGAGCCATTAGATGATGATAGACACATGGAAAAACAATATTCAGAACTGTATAATACAAGTATTCTTGCTCTCCAAGCATTAATTAAAGATAGACATTATTTACAAAGTTTAATGCAATCTATAGCTATTTTTGATGAAGATGTCCATGTTAAACAAAAATGGCTAAATCAACTTAGATTGCGTTTTGATCCTAGTGTTAGTTTATTTTCGTCTATACGAAGAAATATGATTAAAGGATACGAAGCTGGTAAACCTATAAAGGAACTACCTGAACGTATGAAGTCTGAATGGGATCCTGTTACACGAAGATATACTGGTGAAATAGGTGCATCAGCTTTTGAACAATCTAATCGTGCGATGCTAAATGAGGCATCAGTTGTTTTTGACCAGTTTCAAAAGAGTCTTACAGGTTATGGGGAACACGCAAAAGTTAAGAATTTAATGGGCGAAACTGAATTTTATCCAGGAACTCATTACGAAAATGAAAATCATATCCAAGCCCATGAATATATGCGGAATATGGTAAATAGTGTCCTGAATATTGGTGCTACAAATATAGGTTTATCTGAATCTAAGAGTGCTGTTATACGAAAACTTGCTGAACTTGGTTCTAAAATGCAATCACCAGAACAAATTAAATCCATTGATGCGGGTACTGACGACCAAGAGGGTATTACAACTGGAAAAAGTTTTGGTGTTGTCAAATTAACTACAGAGGAATGGTTATTTTTCAGAGATGAGTGGATTAGGCGAAATACCAGAGAGAATAGATTAGAAAAAAAGGTCAGAGGATGGCGGTGGGCTTCTCCACCTACAGGTCTTGGACCACAAGAACTTACTGAATGGTGGCAAAACCATGTTAAAAAAGGTGGTTTATCAGCACCAAGACAATTAGCACAACTAGAAATAGCACTTAATGCAAATAAAGACATAGCAATAGATAGAACAAAAGCGAAGTTTCCAGAATTACGAGCTCGTATGCGATATGTATATGAGCAAGGTATGGCTCTTAAAAAAGCTACTTCACTTCCATCTTCAAATATAATGGATCAATATTCATCACAAATGGCTCCTTTAAGCCCATTACAACAACCCCAAGGACAACAATAAATGGCTAATTCAAGTGTAAGATATGTTGCTTCAGGTGACACTCAGGAATTCGCTGTTACTTTTCCATTTATCAGTCGAACTCATGTAACTGTCGAAGTCGATGGGACAACAGCAACTTTTACTTGGAACAACGATAGTTTAATAACAGTGACTTCTCCTGCTGATATAACTGCGGATCAGGTAGTTTTAATCAAGCGTACTACAAGTCAATCTACAAGACTTGTAGACTATGTAGATGGCTCTAATTTATCTGAGACAGACTTGGATACCGATAGTAAACAAGCGTTCTACATGGCTCAGGAGGCTCTAGATGAGCTCACGTTACTTGATGATGCTGCTGTAGCTTCTACTGCTGGTGATTTACTTATATCTGATGGTACTGATTTCATTAATAAAACCATGTCTGGTGATGCAACTATCAGTTCTGCTGGAGCTTTAACAATAGCTAGTGGAGCAGTAGAGACTGCTATGATAGCTGCGGATGCTATCAATGCAACAAAAATAGCCGATGATGCGATTGACAGCGAACACTATACAGACGGAAGTATTGACACTGCTCATCTTGGAGCCGGACAAGTAACTACCGCGAAATTAGCTGACGATGCTGTTACCGGAGCTAAAATAGCTTTATTTGATGATTCTTATGCTGCTACTAATACACATATCTTAGTTGCAGACGGTACTGATTTTGATAATGTAGCTATGACAGGAGATATAACTATCTCTAATGCTGGTGTTACTTCTATTGGTAGTGGTGTTATTCAAAATGCTGATATTAATGCTAGTGCTGCTATAGATGCTTCTAAGATTCATAATGGGACTATAAGTAACACTGAGTTTAGTTATCTTAATGGTGTGACTTCAGCTATTCAAACTCAAATAGATACTCTTGAATCTGCTACTATATCTACTTTAGATGATGATAACTTTACACTCCAAGATAATGGAGATACAACTAAGAAAGCTCAATTCCAATGTTCTGGAATATCAACCAGTACGACTAGAACCTTTACTTTTCCAGATGCTAATGCTACTTTAGTAGGCACAGCTACTACAGATACACTAACTAATAAAACTTTAACTACACCTGTTATTAATACAGGTGCTAGTTTAAAAAATGCTGATGCAAGTGCAGGCTATTTAGATTTTTATGAAGATTCAGATAACGGTACAAACTATGTTAGAGTAATTGGTCCTGCTTCTACGGCTACTGTAACAATCACTTTGCCTGCTGCTACAGATACATTGGTAGGTAAAGCAACCACAGATACATTAACAAATAAAACATTAACCAGCCCTACTATAAATAGTCCAGTTATCGGTGGAACTTGGACTTCTTATACAACAAGTACAGGCAAAGCATTAGTCATGGGATTTTAGGAGAAAGTTATGGCAAGTGAAGTTTTAAAATTAGCAACATTCAGAGGCGATGCTTCTTCTGTTCAAGCATTACTTACTGTTGCATCTGGACATACTTATACGGTTTTAAGTATAACTATATGTGAAACAGGAAATGCAGCAGAAACATTCAAATTATTGATTGATGACGGAGGGGGAGGATCAGATACTTACATTTATTTCGATCAAGACCTTTCAGCTAAAGCAACCTTTGAACATACTTCCAAATTTGTAATGGAAGCCTCGGATCATTTATCAATTATTACTGGTAGTTCATCAAATATTGATGTATGTGTTTCATATCTCGATCAGACATTATAAGGAATAAACTATGAGTGGAATCGTTGGATCAAACGTAACCAGATCATCAGGTATTATAGCTACAGCAGAAGGTGGAGGGCCAAGTTTAGGCACAAGTCACATTATACGCACCAATGCCAAAACCATTGATGAGAATATAACTTTTGCTGGAACTGAGAATGGGACAACTGCTGGCCCTGTTACAGTGTCAGACACATATACAGTAACGGTAGCGTCTGGTAGCACCTGGACAATAATCTAAGGATAAATTATGGCATCGACAATTAAAGTAACAAATATAAATACACCCGATGGAACTGGGAATATCACAGTAGATAGGCCGTTAACAGGTGGTGGTACTTGGAATCTTATTGGAACATCGGAAGCTAGCACTTCTGCTTCACTTACGGTAACTGGATTAGATAGCACTTATGATAATTATGCTATTGGTATTAGTGATATAACTCCTTCTACCGATATCCAAAATGCTTATATTCGTTTAGGAGATTCTTCAGGAATAGATTCAGGTGCTAGTGATTATGCTTATCATTTAATGAGAAATAAATCTAATAGTGGTAGTTATGCAGGACAGGCAAGTAGTGCTACGAGTTCTATTCAAATGGGAGCAGTTGGTACTGGCACAGGGGAAGGAATGGGAGGAATGTTGTATTTAAGTCGTCCTGCGGATGGTACTTTGTACCCTGTTATTCACGGAACTTACACTAGTTATTATGTCAATACTTATGTACTAGAAAGTGGTGTCATTACTGGTGTCCGCTTATCTGGTATTTCTGTAGATAGAGTACAGATTTTTATAGGTGCAGGTAATATTGTTACTGGTAGATTAACTGTTTGGGGTATTTCACATACATAGGATTAAACAATGGCTAGAACAAGAAATGAGAATGGCGTTGAAATTCCATTAACACCAGAAGAAGAAACAGCTAGAGATGCAGAAGAAAAGGCTTGGGCAGATAAACAAGTCGAACTTAAAAAGACTCAATACCAAAGAGATAGGAAGCCTCTCTACGGAACTTGGGAGGAACAATTAGATATGATGTATCACGGCACTTGGAAAGACCATATTGCCAAGGTCAAGCAAGACATACCGAAGGAGAACAAATAATGCCCCAAATAGATTTCGATGGAGCTAATAGTGCCGTCAAAACAGACAAGATACAGGGACAAAGTGGAACAACCGTAACGGTTACATCAGGGCATAATTTAGCTGGAAGTGGCTCTGGATTGACTGCTCTTAATGGTTCTAATATTTCAAGTGGAACCGTTGCTGACGCTAGGATTTCTGGTTCTGGTGTTTCTCACGTTGCAGTTCATCAGAGTTCTACAGCACAAGATAATGTTACTGGTGATGGGACTACCTACGACATTCTTTGGCAGACCGAAATTACAGATACTGGAAGCGA
>Ga0098044_1001687_pt1 | contig 11474 bp, 24 predicted proteins | sample 10_taG_FD_75053 | JGI IMG/M metagenome (GOLD analysis project Ga0098044, IMG submission 75053) | Marine viral communities from the Subarctic Pacific Ocean - 10_ETSP_OMZ_AT15264 metaG | ecosystem: Environmental > Aquatic > Marine > Oceanic | place: Pacific Ocean | collected 2015-01-16 | reverse complement strand
GGTGGCAATCTTGGTGGACAATCAGCATCAGCATACGACCAATATATATTGCAGCCTAACATCAAGGTTGACGACGACAATCCTGAAAACAATTACAAGTATTTCAAATCGTGGGCAGTATTCAATCGTGACCAAGTCAAAGGCCTTGAAGATATCAAAGAGGACCAGCCATTTGAAACTGTATATTCGATTGATAATAATACACGGCATGCCATCAATACTTATATCTCATTAACCAAAGCTGTCATCCAACATAAAGGTGATCGTGCTTATTACCGACCATCAGAAGACTATATCAATATGCCTGACGTCGACAAGTTTAAGGATGAGTTATATTATTATTCAACTGTACTGCATGAACTCAGTCATTGGAGTGGAGCAAAGCACAGATTAAATAGAAACTTCTCACGCAAAAGAAAAGACTATGCGTTTGAAGAACTGATTGCTGAAATGACATCAGCATTTATATCAGCACAATTAGGTATTGCATCACAACCAACAGAAGAATGTATTACCTATATGAAATCTTGGATCGAAGCAATGAAAGAACAACCCAAGATACTTTGGGATGCCATATCACATGCCAAAGATTCAATGAATTACTGCAACAATTTACAGCAACTTAACCAAAAAAAGGTTGCGTAAAGTGTTGCATTAATGCAGTATAATACTATTAAACATAGCCAAGGAGGGCAAATAAATGCATCAAATTAAAATAAAAGATCAGAAGTTTTTAGCTGATTGTTTAGCTCATTCAACTGACGATCCACTTACTGTGATAAGGTTCATTGAAAAGTTCAGAGAACTTTATGCACACATCTATACTGGATCCCCATTATTTCAACTGGAAGTAGAAGCCAATGCTAAGCTGGATGCTCAAGCTGAGATAGCTATGAGTGAAGCGTATGATTGGGCATTACTTCAATCTAAAGATAGGAGAGTATCATGACAGCAAAAGTAATTGACATCAATGATCGAACTGAAAAGTTTGATCGTATGAAAATAGAAATTAACTGTAAAATTACTTTCGAAGATTCAGTTAGTAAAAATAATATTCATATTAACGAAGAAATGGATAAGCAAATAGCTTCAATGATGAAACTTATAGAAGATTATATGTCTGGATATAATCTGTCTATTGATCATGGTCATTACTCAGGACATCTAATCAATGAGCAATAGATTAGACTTGTCAATACTGCATTAATGCATTAGATTATAGATATGACACCATATATAGTATCATTAATAAAGTTATCTTCGGAACATCAGGTATCAATCCTTGAAGCGTTTAAGTTATCAGGTGTTCCGACGTCGACATATTATCGAGCAGTTAAAGGAGCAGAGTTAAAGCATCAGACAGCAGAAAAGATTGAAGATGCGATTTACACATTACAAGAACCCAGTGCCAGTAACAGACAACTGGCAAAAAATAATAAATGACTTGCGTAAATACAGAAATGCCAAAGGTATCAGCCAAGAAAATCTAGCTGGTGACATGGGCATTGAACCAAGTCTAATGCAGAAATGGGAAACATACAAGCGAGTACCCTCTGGATTTATGTTAGCATGCTGGCTTGATGCTCTCGAGTTAGGAATAAAAATTGAGAAACTCAAATAAAAGAAAAGGTACATACCACGAGCATTGGTGGACAGACCTCCTCAATAAATGGGGATGGAAAGCCAAGCGACAACCCATGTCAGGACAACTGGAAGAATTTCCAGGTGATATAATTATCCAGCTTGATAGGAAGAAGCTGATTGTCGAATCCAAATACCAGACCGATGGTAAAGGCTGGTCATTCATCAATAAAATTCTCAGAAAAAATAATAAGAAATACACAAAGGATATTCTTGTGATGAAACAAAGATCAGGTGAAGCCTATCTCTGTGTGAATATAAATAATAAAGCAGCACTCAAAATATTGAGGAGAATTGTATGAAAGAACAAGACAATGCAGAAGCATATAAAGATAACTATGTTTCCGATGCCTATCAAATCATAATATGGTGTTCAAAATGTGGAGCAGTTAATCAAGAAGAACACGATGACAAAGTATTCAATAATGATTGTACTGACGAAAATATAATCTATGCAATAGGACAATAAGTTTAGTAACACACCTCCTCTTGGGGAGGGGTGAGGTGTGTTACTAAACTAAACTATGAGGAACAAACTATGATAATTACTTACGAAGATTTTAAAAAACAAACTGGCCCTGACCCTGTTGATTTGTATTCATGGCTACTATGTCATGGGTTACATCAATTTGATGGTGACTTTATGGCTCGATTACTAGCAGATTATATTTCTGACCATCATTTATTTAAGCAAACATTAATCAATCACATGGTTGAACAAGGTTATCTAGTAACTGATTCAATAGATAATGAAGAAGATCATCGTATGATTAAAGATTATCAACAAGATCAAGATGAAAAAATAGGGAATGAGCAATGACTGATAGACAAGCAATAAAAATTATTGGTGAAGTTTTAAGAGACCATTGGGAAAATCATCTTAAAAAAGATACAATATTTGATCCAACCAAAGGTGACAGTGAACTTGAACAAGCATGGAATAAAATATTGTGGCTTCTATATATATATAATGGAATCATTAAATGAAAGTATTAATCGGTTGTGAAACATCAGGCATTGTTCGAGAAGCATTCATTGAACAAGGTCACGATGCTTGGTCATGTGATGTCCTCCCATCAGATGTACCAACAAACAGACATATCCAAGATGATGTACTGAATGTCTTGAGGTCAGACAACTGGGATATGTTAATGGTCGCTCACCCACCTTGCACAAGATTATGTAACTCAGGTGTAAGGTGGCTGAGTAAACCACCACCAAACAAAACACTTGAACAAATGTGGAATGAGTTAGAGAAGGGAGCAAAGTTATTCTCCTCTCTTCTCAATGCTGACGTACCAAGAGTGGCAGTAGAAAATCCAGTGATGCACAAACACGCAAAGCAAAGGATCGAAAACTACCAGCCATTCTCTCAAAGCATACAGCCTTGGCAGTTCGCCAATGACGACGACAGTGCTGACAATGTGAAGAAGAGAACTTGCCTATGGCTCAAGAACCTACCCAAACTCATACCAACTGGTACTGTTAATGGAAGTACAGCAAGAGATGAGTGCCATAAAGCACCACCATCCAAAGACCGATGGAAGATACGCAGTAAATTTTATCACGGCATTGCAAGGGCAATGGCTATTCAATGGGGAGATATGAACTACATATAAAAGAAACACCTCTCAGCTTTAGGAACTGAGAGGTGTAGAAACAGAGCTAAGGCTCTATCGAGAGGAACATTTAACTAATAACAAATGCATTAATGCATTACAAGAGGAAAATGAAATGAGTTTTAAAAGAATTAGTGCATCAATGGATGTTAATATAGTAGACAGCCTGGCTAAATGGGTGCTTGTTTCATTAGCGCACCATGAGAATAGTAACTCAGGTCATTGTTTCCCATCACTCGATAGGCTTGTAAAGGTAACTGGACTCTCAAGAAGCACAGTTATTCGATGCCTTAAAAAGTTAGTAGACTTAAAGCTAATCAAGAAACATCCTGATCGTGGCAAGTCTAATCATTATGAGTTTCTTTTTGAATATAAAGTTGTTCGATTTGAAAAGAACCAGTGTCTCACAGACACCCCACCAGTGTCAGAGAGACACCCTAATAGAGAAAGAATAAATAAAGACGTCGGCAGTGGAGTGCAAGAAGTTTTTGCTAATTGGTCTCCAAGTAAAGAACAACAACAACTATTAAACAATGAGTTTGGAGAAATAGATCATGACAAAGAAGTTATCAAGTATAAAAAATATTATGCCAAAGAACGTATCGCAGTTCCCTTCAACCACTATAGAAGCTGGTGCGCTAGAATACACCAGTTCGAATCTGTTGACCGATCAGGAAAGAAGATCAGCAGTTCAAACTCTGGTAACTCAAAAGCCTTTGGAAACAGAGAAACAGCTTCGCTCACAGATACAGTACGATCTATCCTATCAAATTAAATTTCAGGAAAGATACGATAACGAGTATGGAGTTATTGTAGATCATATTGATATTAATAACAGTGACCTAGATCAACTAAGTGAAGCATTAAAGACAGTGGTTAAGTCCTTAATGCCGTTAACGGATGATGAACTAACCAAACGATTAACAATTATGATGGCTGTTCAGGGTAAACAGAATATGAAACAAGATGATCTTGAATTAAAGATTAAATCCTTAATAAAGTTAATTAATTATGAGGATCAAATACCAGCCGATATCATCATTCATTCTATCAATCATCTAACCAGAGAAACAAAATGGTATCCAACTTATTCAGAGATCTATAAAGTTTGTGGGCATATGATGGATGTAAGAAAAAAGTTGTACCATGAACTGCATAAACGCATTAAATCACTTGCATATGACAAGCAAATAATGCATAATCGAACAACAGAAGAGGAGCAAACATCATGAATAGAAAAGGTTTCATCGGTGGTTCTGACGTCGTCAGGCTACAAGACCCTAGTAACTGGTATGAAATATGGGAAGTTAAAACTGGTCGTAAAAGAGCCGTCGATTTATCTGATAACCTGGCAGTACAAATGGGTGTGAACACAGAAGATTTTAATATCGAATGGTTCTTTAAAGAGATGGGTGATGCTGTCAAAAGACCAGAAGAAAAGCACAGAGAACATAAACAGTCTACATTTGAAAAACAATGTTGTGGTGTTCCATTAAAAGGAACATTAGACTTTGCTAATATATTAGAAAACTATATCATTGAATGTAAGCATACCTTTGAAGCTAACTCTATGCATCGTGTTCGTGAACAGTATATGCCACAAGTACAGACCTATATGTTTCTTAGTAGTATACCTCGATGTTATCTCTCAGTATTTTTTGGCAATAATAAATATGATTGTCTTGAGATAGAATATAATAGTGATTACTTTTATCAAATTATGGAACGAGTTGTTCAGTTCTGGAGTTATGTAAAAGATAACGAAGCACCACCAATGGGTGAAACCAAACTCAAAGTAGTACCAACTGATGACATTGTTATTGAAGGTAAGATTGCTCGTAACATGAGTGGCAATAACTATTGGGCAAATATTGTTGACCAGTATATCGAGAACAAACCATCACATGAATTATTTGAATTAGCAAAGAAAGAAATTCTCAATACCCTTGAGAGTAATGACCGATCAGTTTACTGCGACAGATTAGAAGTCATACGCAGTAAATCAGGTCGACGTAATATTAACTTAATCAATAACAAAGAGGATGTAGCATAGTACGCAAATACAACTACATCCTCTTTACAACTGTGCCAAGGAGTGACCAGTTATGAAACAAAATAACATAGTATCTAAAGTAGAACAACCACCGAAAGTACAAATCAAAAATGATTTGGCTATTGCTTTCCTAGCATTTCAAAAATTAAATATAAAAGTAGACAAAGATGCTACTAATCCATTTCATAAAAATAAGTATGCATCATTAGAGTCTTGTTTAAAAGCATGTCGAGAAGCCAATCAATTTGGTTTGATCCATTACTATGAAACAACCATAACAGAAGTTGGTAATGTAATTATCACTGCTGTAATGGAACATGCCATTACAAAAGAAAAGAGAATGGTATCAGTTCCAGTTTCTTGTAAAGACAAAACCAATCCACAACAATTAGGTGGTGGTATTACTTATGCCAAGCGATACTCAATACAAGCATTGTTTGCCCTTCCATCAGAAGATGACGACGGCAACGAAGCATCAGGGATTGGTAGTAAACCATCCACTGATGGAATCACAACCAGCAACCCATTAAAAAAATAAGGAGCAGTCTATGGCTGAAGAAAAACAATACGACGACACCGACAAAGGTGTTCTATGGAAACCAAGAAAAGACCAGACAATGAGAGGTGTCGGTAAAATAAACAGTTATGGAATTGATACCGATTCCATTCTTGTTCGTCAGGAAAATATGCAAGGTGAAGCATACTATGGATTGTACCAAAAGATAGGTACTATGTATCCTAGAGAAGAAGGTGCAAATGAAAACGCACCTAATTTTTCTGGACCATTCGGAGATAAAAGAAGAGTAGCTATGTGGATTAATACTAAACCTAACAGTGAAGAAACATATCTCAAGATACAAGTCCAAGACAAACAAGATAATAATATTGTTGATATGTCTGGTGAACCTCAAGTTGAAGATCAATCAGAAACACCACCAAAGGAAGAGATCAATGAAGAAACAATCCCTTTCTAGTTTAAATGATTCATCACAAAGCTATGTTGATATGCTTAACCTTTCATCTATTGATGATCTTACAAATAAACTAAGATCATTTTGTAGTAAGCAAGATCAGGATAGAATAAAAAGCAAAGGCATACTAAGGCAACTCAAAAAATTAAAGTTGCCTATTGTCACAATTTCTGGTGTAAAATTTCTTACACCTTATACAGTTGATAAATTTATAGAGGAGAAAACAGACCAAAAATAATTCTAAAGATTATTTATGGGGGATAATAGAATACCTTTCCCCCTTTTTTCTTTTATTTTTTTTAATTACAATAATGCATTAATGCATAGTGAGGTTATATATGACCAATCCATCCACAAAATTACATACACAAATGCATCAAAGATTTGTCGACGACCCCAAAGCTGAAAGCTTTGACAGTCATGGGAAATACTATCCAAAAGAAACATTTGTATTTAGAGCAGACTCACATTACGGCAACGGAACTCTCAAGCCAAAAGAAGATCTAGATCTATTTGACAGATCAAGAAGAAGAAGCCGTAAAAAAATAATGAACAGAGTATCAAAGGATAAAAGATATGAATAAATTTGCTGACACTGGTATCTACTGGATAGATACACTCTATGATTGGTGCGTTAATCTATTACTTTATTGGGCATTTATACTTGGCATCAGTTATGAAGAGATAAACATTTATCTGTTTGTATTTATCCTTCCAATCCTTCTCGTTCTTTCTTTAATACTAAACATCATTCTTATAAGGAAATTAAAATGATTGCAGAACTTGTTTGCTTGGCAACAGCTATTTATTTTGAAGCCAGAGGTGAACCTACAGTTGGTCAGATCGCTGTAGGTCAGGTTATCATGACTAGAGTTAACGACCATCGATATCCAAACACAGTATGCGATGTAGTTAAAGAAGGATACTACTACAGTTGGAATCCTGAAATACCAATCCCTGACCAATGTCAGTTCAGCTTTTGGTGCGATCAAAAAACAGAGAATATAGATGATCCTAAAGCCTATGAATGGGCAGAAGAAATATCCTGGGGATTATTAGAGGGAACACTCAACATGATTGACCTTACTGATGGTGCAACACATTACCATGCACATTATGTCATGCCTTCTTGGAGTCAAATGTTTACGCAGACAGTTAGAATTAACGACCACATATTTTATCGCAAAGAGATGGAATAATTACAAACCAATATCAACAATTAAAAGGAAACAAAAATGATAAATATTAGCTTCAAAAGCTTAAAACTATTTAATGAGTTTTTAAAAAGTAAGTCATTAACTCACACGATATTTAAATTTACTCCAGACCTAGCAGAGCATATTTTAACTAATTTAAATATTGGGAATAGAAATGATAAGCCAACAAAAATTAAATTATATAAACAAAGTATGTATAATAATAATTGGGAACTTAATGGAGAAAGTATAAAGTTTGGATATGATGGTCTTTTAAAAGATGGGCAAAATAGATTAAAGGCTTGTATGCAAGCAAAGCAATCTTTTGAAAGTTGCGTTCATTTTGGTTTAGACCCTAAGTTTTTTCTTAACTTAGATACTGGTGTAAGCAGAAATGCTGGTGATGTATTTAAAATAATGGGTATTCGTTATTACGATAAAGTTCCTAATGTTCTGAGATTAATAAATGCTTGGGAAGAAGGTAAATCAAGTACTAGATCTTGTACTCTTCAGAATAAAGACTTACAAGCAATCTACGAAAATGATACTGATATTAAGTTACTAGAAGAATCAGTTAAAGTAGGCAGAAGATTAAAAAATAAATATCCATTATCTCATTTGGCTACCTTACATTACATTGCTAATCAAAAGGGACACGATAAAGTCATGTCTAAGTTTATTGATGACTTAGATATATATTCAACATTGGGTGCTTTATCACCAATTAGACAAGCATTGTCTGCAATACAAACAATGAAAATGGATAGGATTCCTTTATCATCTCATCACTATTCAATAATTTTAACAAGAGTATGGGATTGTTATTTAAATAAAAAAAGATTTGTTAAAGATAATATGATTATTAAAAGTGATAGCCTAATCACACCAATAAATTAATCAAAAAATACTGGTGAAAAATTATGAAAGCTAAAGAAATATTGCAACAAGCACAAGATGCCGTCGACGACAGACAAAATCATTATGGTGAACCACAAGAAATGTTACAAAGATTTGCCAAGATCACATCTTTGATACTTGGATACACAGTTACCACTCAACAAGCTGGTGTTATTCTGATGGGATTGAAGATTTCAAGACTGATTGAGAACCCAAATCACCTTGATTCTATTGTCGACGTCGCTGGTTATGCTGGAGTGTTGGGTCAGGCTGTTATTTCAGAGAATATCAAGAAAAACGGCTCGTTATAAGGACTCTCAGAGGGGTGAAACAAACCCTCCGTGTGTGATTGTAGCTAGGAAACTGACCTCATACGTTCAACGAGTCTCCTAGCACGATTTGGCACTTGCTTGTACCATTTCGATTGAGTCATCTGGACTGATGCTTCAAACCAATCCCCATCCTTGATAGCTTGTATCATTTTCTTGAATTTTTTATAGCGAGGTCGACCGAGATTGAACATCATGTTTGCAGATATCCTTTTTACTTCTTCTGGAAGTGCATCCCAATCTTTATAAACCTTTTTACAATCATCAATCGTTATCTGAATATCTTGTTCGAATAATTGATCGCATCTTTCATGGGATATTGTTTCACCAACATCCATTACCCACTCATCATCGGTAGTAACTATCCAATGTCCGATTCCACATGTACGATAACCAAGATGATCATTATAGATCTCTAAAGATTTTCCTTCGTCGAGTGCTATCTCTTCTCTTAATTGATTAATATTCATTTCATCTTCTCCAAAAAAAGTTCCTGTATAAATTAATTTTCCTAATTGCTCATCAAGATCACAATCATTCATTTCATCTTTTCCAATACTCTATCAATTTTTTCTTCTAATCGATTGATCGATACTGTTACATCATCTCTCTTGGCATAATCTTCTCTGGTCTTGTTCAGTAATATGTCTATTCTTTTTACTTCCCTTGCCTGAGATCCTAGAAACCATCCACCACCCATAACAACCAAAGCAATTAATCCATCAATAATATGTACCAAGTCCATCACTTCTTATTCATTAGTTGCAATCCAGTTTTACCAAAGCGATAACCGAATGAACTCCCAATACAAATATATAAACAAGTTGAGAACCAGGAGGGAGTATTAGCATTTAGGAAATCAAACCCTTCCTTTACATAAGGTTGAGTATAAGGAAGAAAACAAGCCACAAGAATGCCACCAAAAATAATAGTCCAGAACTCATCCTTCCAACTCCCAGCCATTTGATTAGTTAGGTTTTGTTCCATCAACATGGAACTGGTTGCTTCGGTTTCATAAACCTTGGCTTCAGCTTTAGCTCTGGCTACCTTGACATCTGTTTCTGCTTTGGCTTTATCAACTTTACCTTGCATCCATGTACCAGCTAAACTAGATACTGGACCTATCAGTTGTCCTATAAATCCAAACATTATTTCTTACCTTTAAAATATTTTACTTCTTTAATTGTCTTTATCTTCATCAGTCGTTTGAGGAATGCAATAGGCTTTGACCCAGATCTTATCGCCAGCCAAGGACTGCGACCAGTTTTGCGCACCGATCTTGTAAGCGTATCTAAGACACGTGTCCATATCACTGAAGTAGACACTTTCCTGAACCGTTCCTGAAAGAAAAATTATCAATACCCATATCAACTAGACTTCCCCATGAACAATCCCAAAGCTACAGCTTGTGCCGACGTCAACACACTAACCATCCCTGACTGCTGTAAGGTAGGATTCTCTAACCCCATATACCAGAACACAGTCGAGTAAGTTAAATACATATAAAGAAGAATTAATGCTCTGGGTATAACCTTAAATGAATCAATCGCATGTGACCAATCCTCAACTATCTTGGTCATAGTTGTCACTAGTCTGCATCCTCCAACGCTGTGACTTTAGCTTCTAATGTTTCTATTCGTGCCATTGCTTCTTGTAAGGCTTTGACTGCTTTCATATAAAGAATAGAGTAACTTACTTTTTTTACATTATCCTTTACTTCTTTAACATCACCAATCTGTTTAGTAGAAGGAGTTTTAATATCTCCTACTTTTTTATCTTCATTTTTTACAGCCGAATCATCACTAGTGTATAAAACAGCATTTTGAGTTTCAGCATCATCTTTAGTATACAAAGTTCCAAACTCTGAACTATGTTTTATATCGCTAGGTTCTGGTGGTGTTTCTTTAATTAATTTTGGACTTACTGTTTCTAGTTCTTGTGCGATTACACCAATTTGCGACCATGCTTTATCACCATACTTTTCAACATCATCTTTCTTTTTAAAATTTCTAACTTTTACTGCTTTAATATCATTCCATTGAGAATTAGCATCTGTAATATCTTGTTTAATTCTTTCGTCAGATAAAGAACCAAAAGAGTTATCGTGATTTGCCATATCACCATCAGAAAATATTTTAAATTTATTATTTGAACTAGCTTCTCCAGCTAGAAAATAGGTAGTGTTATTATCAGCATCAGCACCAGTAAAATTAATTCTCATTCCATATGGATTTGTGCCATTAGCATTATTCATTTCATAAACTAACCCACCACTATTATTACCATTTTGAGCAAATGCTCCATATTGATTTATGCTAAATTGGTCTGTTGCTCCAACAAGAAAATGCATTTCGTCATCTCCATGATGATAATAAATAACACCAACATTAGAATCGGCAGGGTCACCAAAAGCAATTTGTAATAATGAACTAGCGTCACCATGAATTGATATACCACCACCATCTTCACCTGCATTAGTTTCTACAATTAAATTATTATAAGCATGATATCCATCACCAGCAGCAGCACCACTATCTCCTTGTTTAATATGTGTAACAATATTACCAGTAGTGGCAGGAACTGTTCCTATACCAACTACATCATTACCACCATCAACAAATACCATATTGGCATTACCATTTGACTCAACTCTAAAGTCTACATCAGCAGAATCCTCATTAAATACTGCTCCACCATCTTGAGTTAAAGCACCATCAATATCTACAACATCTAAGTTAGCTGTGCCATCAACATCTATGTCACCAGAT
>Ga0098044_1001686_pt1 | contig 11475 bp, 11 predicted proteins | sample 10_taG_FD_75053 | JGI IMG/M metagenome (GOLD analysis project Ga0098044, IMG submission 75053) | Marine viral communities from the Subarctic Pacific Ocean - 10_ETSP_OMZ_AT15264 metaG | ecosystem: Environmental > Aquatic > Marine > Oceanic | place: Pacific Ocean | collected 2015-01-16 | reverse complement strand
TATTATTATTAATAGTATTTATTAGTTCATAATTATGAATAGGCTATTCACGAAAATGAATAGGGATTGAATGAAAATGAATAGGGTTAGTATAGGGTATTTAATACTCTTAAAGAACAATATAAAGAGAAGGATAAATAGAAATATAAAGTTATTAATAAAGACATGTTAGTGAAATTTCTAAAAACTTCGCAGGACTTATAAAATAAAACCTTTTATTTGTAAAAATAATACAGTAAAGTTATGCCTTGTAAAGAATGTGAAAATAATAAATGGAGATGGGGAGAGAGTGGCGAGTGCCAATATGATTCTAAATCTGAATGCGAAGAAGCTAATAAAGATTACTATGCGGAATCAAAACTAAATGGTAAAGGATATGATAATGCTTCAGCTCTAATTAAAAATGATAAGATAGATATAGTTTCTGATTGGTCGTTTAGTAGTGAAGATGGTAATGCTTTGCTTGGAGAAGATGGAGACGATTGGGAAAATTATGCTAAATGGTTTTTACTTGTAAATGAAGATGCAAACGAAGATACCAAAGACAGATATAAATTTCCATTCGGGAAAGAAGGAAAAATATATAGAAGTGCATTAACTGCAATAAGACAAAGAGCTTCTCAATTTGGATATGATGATGTGTTTGAAGCAGCAGGGAAACTGATAGATATGATAGACGAAAAAGAAAATCCAAAAAATGCAGTAGATTATGATCACAAACTCAATTTCACAAAAGAAGAAATGGATACACTACATAGTGAAGGGGAGCTTCTAAAGCATGTTGAAGAAGATGGGAAAGAAATGGACATCTTATTTACTTACACTTCAAGTGAACTAGAAGAAGCATATTCTAATTTGACAAAAGCAATGCTAGATGACGAGCTTGATGAATATATTGATAAATTAACAGACTCAATAAAAAAATTATAATGTCAGACGAAAAAAGAAAAAGATTGCAAGAGAAAAATATTAATAAGTTGAACCCATACAAATCAACAAGTGAAAAATATTTTCCAAATGGGGGTAAAATAAATACCAAAGGAAGAAAGAAAGGAGAGAAGAATAATGTTACGACAACTAAAATTAGTAGAAATGCTTTAACTTGGGCATTGGAAGGACACTCTACAAAAATAAGATTAGCACTAGACGCTTTATTTGAACAAAACCCCGAAGCATATATTAACGCAGTATCTAAACTTCTGAATTACACAGTTCCAAAACTTTCTTCTAGTGAAATAAATGATAATACAACCAAGAAAGTTAAGATTGAACTTAATGATGATGTAAGCATTGAAGATTTAAGGTCAAAACTTGATGAACTTGGAAACAACGGATAAAGCATTAAAATTTGCATTAGAAAAAAAACTTTGTGAATTATCATTCTATGAGTTTTTTCAAAAGGCCTGGCATATTGTTGAGCCTTCTATTGAGCTATCTACTAATTGGCATCATAAATATTTATGTGATATTCTTCAAGAAGAAGCAGAAAGAATAATAGAAAATAAACCAAAAACGAAAGATATAATTATCAATATACCTTTTCGTTCTACAAAATCTCTTTTAGTAACTGTTATGTTTCCCGTATGGGCTTGGATAAGAAATCCAAAATTTAGATTCATAACAGCTTCTTATTCTGCAGAACTTTCAATAGAACACTCAACAAGAAGTAGAGATATAATAAATTCAGAATGGTTTAAAGAAAGATGGGGAGAAATATTCCACATCAAAAAAGACCAAAACCTAAAGTCAAGATATGAGAATAATTTTTTAGGTGTAAGGAGAGCAACTTCTGTTGGGGGTACAGTTACAGGGCAGGGGGGAGATTTTTTAATTGTTGATGACCCTGTTTCTCCTCAACACGCTGCATCAGAGATAGAAAGAGAAAATGCAAACGAGTGGTATAGAACAACATTTTATTCAAGATTAAATAATCCTTTAACAGGAATTAGAATTATTATTATGCAAAGAATACACGATAACGACTTAAGTGGATTTTTATTGTATGGGCAAGATAGTAGAATAAAATATAAACACATCTGCATACCTGCAGAATTATCAAATGATGTAAAGCCAAAAAAATTAGAAGTAAATTATGATGAAGATGGTTTGTTTTGGACAGATAGATTCAGCAGAACAATTTTAGATGATTATAAACAGGCATTAGGTAGTTATGGATACGCAGGACAACTTATGCAAACACCAACACCTCTAAACTCTGGAATGATAAAAGCCGAGTGGCTGAAAATTGACCAATTTAAAATTATTGATGAAAATACAGCAGTAAATTTTGTTATTGACCCCGCATATACATCAAATGAAAAAAATGATCCATCAGCATTATTAGCATATACCTTTAAAGATAATAAATGGCAAATAATAGATTGTGTAAATGTATATAAAGAATTTCCTGATTTAATAAAATTCATACCTCAATGGGTAACAAAAAATGGATATTCAAATAGAAGTAGGGTTTATGTAGAGCCTAAAGCTTCAGGAAAATCAATAGTACAGACATTACAAAAAGAAACAGGATTAAATGTCAGAGAAGATAAGCCACCATCAAAAGATAAGGTAGCTAGAGTACAAGATATTTCGGCTTCATTAGAGAGTGGAAGGGTAAGCTTATTGAAAGGAGGGTGGAATGAAGAATTTGTGCAACAATTAGTGAAATTCCCCTCAGCTAAACATGATGATATGGTAGATTGTTTAGTGATGGCAATAAATAAAAACATGTGGAACAAAGCAAAAGTAGTTTATTTTGCTTGATTTCTAAAAACTGCTCGTTTAATAGAAAAAAAAATGATATAATTGCGAAATTGTAAGAAAAAAGATGGATTTAAAGGGAGTTAACTCAAGACATAGCAAATTACTTATAAAGTATGTAAATTTTATACAGGGCTTGGTTTATGAAGCAACCGAATTAAGTGGTGCTGAAAAATTTTCATCTTTTAATGAGGTTTTATATAATTCAATTAACTATAGTAATACTTTTAAAGAAATAATGAAAAACCCTAAAACAGAAAGAGAGTGGATATACCTCACTCCCAACTTAATGTTGTATTCGTGTTTGGGGTTTTTTGCGGGACTTAAAAATAAACATAATAAGCATCTTATAGAGTCTTTGTCTGAGGAGCTTCTTGCTAAAACAGTTGAGTTTTTAGGCTGCACATCAGAGATTTTAGAAGATATAGATAAAGAAAAAGAAGTTAAAGAAAGGATTAAAATAATACAAAAACAAAAAAATGGGCTTGACGATTAATATTAAAGACGCTATTGGGAATAATCCACCAAGAGAAGTAACAATTCCAACTGATTGGACAGAAATGAGTGTTAAGTATTGGGGGGAAATGACTCAAATTGTAAAAAAACATTTTGACAAGGCTGAAAGTAATGCCAAAAACAGACGAGATACAGAAAACCCTTTACTCTCTGATGAAGATGATACTCTTTTCTATGTTGCAGACAAAACACAATTAAATAATGTTGAGACCTTGCAACTAAACAGAGATTTGTTTTGCTATATGGCTGATATTCCAAAAGAATCTATAGATTTTGTAGACACAGCAAGTATTAATAAAGTGATTTCTATTTTAGATCATCTAACCGAAGAATACCAACCTAAAGGAATAAAATCGTTTGAGTTTGAAGGAGAAACTTATTATTTTCCTTCTGAATTTCTAAGAAAGAATACTTATGGGGATTTTATTGAAGCTACACAGCTTGAGATGTATATTGAGAAAATGAAAAATGGGAGGTTTGATGTTTTGCCTGAACAGATGGCTATTTTATGCAGGAGAGCAGATGAAGAATATGATGAGGATGCAATAGGAGAAAAAACAGAAAAATTTAAGAGTTTAAAAATGGACATTGTTTGGGAGTTCGGTTTTTTTTTGACTCAGCAAAACGAAAGATTACTAAAACTTTCCCATATGTATTCGGCGAAAAACAAGGAAGTAGTTTAGTGGTAAGTACAAAAGGCCTATATAAAACCTATATTGAGCCTTTTGGTTGGTTAAATAGTTTATATATGATAGCAGAGAAGGGAGTGTTTGACACAAAAGAGACAAATGGGATAGATAGTGTATTTAATACTAGCTTATATAAAGTTTTAACTTATTTAAGTTGGATTACAGCAAAAAATGAATATGAATCAAAAGTGCAAGAAAAGATACACCAACCAAATAAAGTAATGTAATATGGCAATAGTAAGATTAACAGATGTCGTAACGACAATGAAAGAGAAGTGGACTTATGGAGATAAGTTCTTTGGGTATACAGAGGAATTTAACGATAATCACAATACTCAGTACCCATCTTTATTGATAACACCTCCAAATTCATCATATCCTTCTGTGTCGGTTAGAAATGGATGGGAGATATATACTTTTGAAGTGTACTTTTCAGATATGTATAACAGGACACAACAGCAAAATGAAAATCTAGAAAAAAGATGGGACAATCTTCAAGATTTGGCAAATGAATGGTTAGATAGATTTTTGATAGCGTATCAAAGAGATGTAAATCAGACTAAAACTGTTATATCTTATTTAGATGATGATAGCTTGGTAATAGAAAGACAGAAAGAAGTGGCTAACGACCAAATGCTTCAAATTAAAATGACGTTTAATTGGAAAATATTTAGCAGATGCTTTACCCCTGTATCAATATATCCTGACCAAGTTGGTGCAACAAGTAGAGCAGTAAGTAAATTAGTGGTGTGGTTAAATGCCGATAGTGGAGCTACATTTAGTATTCCTACTAAAAAAGTATCTGCATGGGCAGACCAATCAAATGCTCCTGGTGGGGCAAATAGTGTAGTTCAAACTGATTCAAGTAAACAACCTAAACGATATACTTATGATGGAGCAAATGATAAGACTAGATTTGAGTTTGATGGAGCAAAGAAATTATTTGAATCTCTAGAGCCTTGTCCTCTTGACGGCGACTCTTTTACCTTTTTTGTTGTAGCTAAAGCGGAACCTAATACAGGAAGTTTAACACAAAGGGTTTTTTCATACAAAGACACGGGAGACTCAGATAAGATTATTATCGGGTATAATACTTCAAATAGATTAGTAGCAAAAGTTTGGGACGAGGATGGAGATAGTCTGACGGTAGTAGGAAGTGTTGACGATAAAATTTCTCTTTATCATATTATGACGGTAAGGCTAGTAGGAATAGAGCTAAGTATTCAGTATAATGATCAGGATTGGGTGGCTGCTAGTAACGCAGGGTTTGGTAGCCCTTCATATGATAATGACCCCTATACTATAGGAGCAGCTAAAGATTTAACCGCAGACACTTTTTTAGACGGAAATATACAAGAAGTTTTATTATATAATACAGGTTTAAGTGATGCGGAAACAGCAGAAGTAAGAGAATACTTAAATAGAAAATATAAAATATATTAAGATATGGCAATAAATGGATTATTAAAGTGGGGACTCATGCCTTTTTGGTATGACGCAGGAGGCACCTATGTACATATGAATCAAATGCAGTATGGTAGTGGCGGTAATTATCTGATAAGTGCGAATAGTCCTATTAGATACCAAGTGGTATGGTCAGGAACAGGTGGAGATGGGGCTACAATAGATGAGAATTACAATGCAAATTCAACAAATGATATAGTAAATATAGTGTTTAGGGTTTTTGTTTCAACTACTTATCCTGTACCAGGAACAGCAGATATGGAATTAGTGGGAGTTTTAAGAAAAAGTAGAGATGTCCCTAATCGTAATCTCGTAGATGGAAGTGTAGATGCTTCACAGCGTTTTACTGTTGATATAGCCCCTCTGTTAGCTGACCAACTTTCATATAGTTTAGTACCAATAGGTAAAGGAACTTGGCAAAGCTTTGAATGGGGAGGAATGAATGGAGGACTAACAAATCAAGATAATGTAACGGCTGCTGTTAGTAAGTTTGCTCAAACTATGAATGGTACTTTTAGAGCGGTTAGGATTGTTGCAGATGCAGAAGTAATACAATCAGACGGTTCTTTATTAGAGCAAGATATAGGTTTCGTATCTCCACCTGTAATTAGAGTTACCAATGGTGTAAATCAATGGGATAAGGACAATAGTTATTATAATCAAACTTTTAGACTAAAGAGATATACTCCCTCAATAAATTCTCCTAAAAGAATTATGAGTAATTGTCCGAATTGGAGCTATAATGGTAATAAAGATAATGGGGTTAAGTTTAGTAAGCCTGTTAGAGAAGATGAGAAGGCAGAATGGATGTATTTCTATGTTAGTCAAGCACTAAACGCAGCAGACCCTACAGATGATTATAATTTATATGAAATATATGGAGAAGTATATGACTCAGCAGGAAGTAGCTTGAGTAATCCTTTTGTCTTGGCTGACTTTACTAAATGTATGGATTATGACGGCCCTAATCATTTTGCACATGACCAACATAGAGTTCTTGCTCAAAATATATCTGTAGATTGGATAAAAAACAATGCTTACGACCCACAAAATAGTAGTACTGCGGGACTTCCGCTTCCTTACACAAGTGCTTACACTTGGGATAGCGACACGGCTTATTATACGCTTTATATTAGGGGTCATTATCAAACGGGAGGAGGGTCTTGGACAAGTGTAATACATTCTTCTACATATTATTACGAGATAGATACAGAAGAACCTTGTGGGGATTTTGAATTTGTAAGATTTCATTGGCTCAATACTGCGGGAGGTATAGATTCCTATACGGCTAAAAGAAATGTAAGTGAAGGGTTGTCAGTATCAAAGGAAACCATAGAAAGAAAAGCGGGAGATAGAGTTCATTTTCAAGAGGATAAATATGACGCAAGTTCAACTATTCCTGCAGCCGATTATTTAAGCGATTCTATGAGAGGAGGAGATGTGTATAAAGGAGGTAGGGAGGTTTTAAGTACAAATGCTGAAAAAAGAAATAGTGTTTATACAGAGCCTTTAAATAATCATATGGCAAAATGGCTTTCTGAAATTGCTACCTCTCCTAATGTGTGGATAGAAACAGCAAGTGATGTTAGGTCAGACGCAGCTTCTTCTTGGCATTATTGGAATGATTATTTAAGACCTGAAAGAATAATGTACACTCCTGTAATTATTACAAATACTGATATTGAAACTGTTAATCAAGAGGAAGGGTTAGTAAAGATTAACATACAATATACTAATGGACATACAATTATAACACAAAGAAATTAAATAATGATTGATATACAATTATTAGATATAGTATATACAGACAAGAATGTAAAAAATTCTATACTTGACACTTCACTAGCTACTACTTTACAGTCAAATTGGAGTGTTGGTTCAAATACTAGAACTGCAGTATTTGATCCTGTACAGTCTGGCGGAGCTAAATATATGTATTTTGTTACTCCTCCACTCACAGATGGAGTAGAATATGAGTTGAATTTTAAGGTTACAGATTATAATGGAGGAGGAGGGGGGAATGATAAAATTGGATTTTCTACTTGGGGAAGTAGTGCTGCTAATGGTATTTCAGGTGCAGCTAGACTTGCGGGTAATGGGTCATATAGTGAAACCTTTACAGCTATAAACTCATCTCAAACAGGAGGGAATGCAGTAAAGCTTTTTGTACATAGTGGAGTGTCGGGGACTCTCACGGAGATGCATATAACACCCGTCAAATCAATAAATTTTGATGATAGTGTGATAGGAAATTTAGATGTTGGAAACCACGCAGACTTCCCTTTAGCATTAACTTTTAGTATTAGCGAATTAAGAGACATTACCTCTAAAAAAGGGACATATAGCAAAACTTTTAAGCTCCCTGCGACTAAAAATAATAACAAAATTTATAAAGGAGTTTACCTGCCAACATCAATACATGGGAGAAATACCATTACTGATAAAGAAGAAAATCTTATAACAGAAATGAAGCCTTGTAGAATAATGGTTAATCAGCTATATTCTATAGTTGGAAAATTACAACTTACAGCAGTAGGTTCTTCGGGTTCTCCTGATTATTATTCTTGTGTATTTTATGGGAACAATATAGATTGGACAGCCGACTTAAAAGATGGTTTATTAAAAGATTTAAAGGTGTATGGTGGGATTGCGGGTAGTGGATGGGATACTTTAAATGGTAAAACAGGAACAAGTTTAGGACTTAATTATAGTGGAGTAACATCTACTTGGACAGAAGATGACGCAGACACAGGAAGCCCTATAGTTTACCCTATACAAGAGTTAGGTCAAATGAATGTAGGAAGCTCTCCAAATGCTCAAGGAAGTTTGCAAAGTATGAATTGTATGCAAAACTATTATGAAAGGCATGGGGGGAGTAGTTCAAAAGTAGGATATTGGGGTTGGGATAGTAATGGAAACCCCTATGGCACTATGGTTCCTGAAGTAGATTGGAGACCTTGTATTTGGGTTTATGATATTTTTAAACAAATATTTAGTGGATTAGGATATTCAATATCTTCTAATTTTATTGAGAGTTCAGCTTTTAAAAAGTTATTGCTTTCTACTCCTAATTTCACATATAACAATCCTGCAGATAGATACGCATTATATAGTACGCAGACTACTTTTAGCGGAACACCAACAGCAGGAGACCCTGCTAACTTAGATTTTTATGACCAATTCAATGGAACAGCGAGTTCTTGGACTTGGTCTTCAAAAACAATATTGTTTAACAATAACAATACTATGGTTGTTAATAGTGAGTATGCGGATTTATATGATGGTAATGTATACGGCTATTTTGAAATTGAGGAGTATGGGTTTTATAATATTGATATTGATAATTTTAGTGCTGCAATTTGTGATCTTGTTCATAACGCATCAGGTACGGGACAGGTTTGTATAGGTTATGTAAAAATGTGGATAGAGGTGCAAACAGCAGGAGAATCGTATTCTGATTGGAGTTGGATAGCAACCTCCTATGCTATACCTATTGGATTTACATATTTAGACGGAACTGAAGTTCATATGGATTGGAAGTTTGAAAAACTAAGTATTGAAAATAGATATTTCAATAAGGGGGATAAGATTAGATTTCGTATGAAAACAAAAGCGAAAGGATCTGCGGGTGGTGCCGTTTATGAATTTAAGACGTATGTTTATTCAGGAAGTACATTAGCGACTTCAGGAGCAGCAGGAACTTGCGGTTGGGATAGTAGTGGTTCAAATGGTTATATAAATATTAGAATGCAACAACCTGAACTTCCTTGTTGGGGGCAGACTTATGATTTAAAAAATATAATAAATGAGGATTATACGCAGATGGACTTTATTAGAGGAATTGCTCACGCTTTTAATTTACAATTCTCAACTGAAACAGATAGTAGAATGGTAGTTATAGAGCCGTATAATGATTTTTACTTAAACCCTAGTACAAACACTTCATTTATGTCGGGGCATAATCCTTTTGGTCGTCAAAATACGAATGGAAGTGTAGATTGGACTTATAAAGTAGATAGGAGTAAAACAACAGAAGATTCGTGGCTGACAAAGAAATCCCTATCAAGAGAGATGATATTCAAATACAAATCAGATTCAAATGACAAAAAAGTAGAAGAAAGAGGAGATACCTATTGGGGAGGTATAGCTGATGAATACCCATATAAAGAGATTTTAGGAGACCCTTTTGATCCTGGAACCATTACTTTTGAAAATCCTTTTTTTGCAGGGACTTACAATACTTTGTCTTATACTGCGTCAATATATCAAGCTTATATCCCTGCCTATTGGGGAGAATGTGAGAGTGGAGCAATGCCTACAGGATGGGGTGGTTGTAGACCTGTTCAGGGTCATAATTTTCAGCCAAGATTATTAGCGTGGTATAAATACGAATGTCCAGACAATAACGCTGCATATCCTTGGGCATATGCAAGTATAACGATATGGTCAACAAATACTACGCAATACATATATTCCATAAATGATACTGTTTGTCCTACTTGTGATTTTCACACTTTTCCACAAGCGGTTTCTTATAATAAAATAAACAGCCAAAACCCTCTCACGCACTCCTTAACTTATGGCTCTGTATGGTCAAAGACTTATGATTGCTCTACAGGAACCTTAGGATACAACACTTCACAAAAAGGATTATATCAAACCTACTATCAAAAAATGATTGAGCAAATAAAATCAAACCCAAGAATAAGAACGGTGTATGTAGATTTAAAGATAGAGGATATTGTGGGATTGAATTTTAGAAAATTAGTGTATTTAGACGAAGTATATTGGAGAATAAACAAAATAATAGATTATCAGCCAAATAATAACACAACAACCAAAGTAGAATTAATACAGTATTCCTTTCTAGGAGATAAACCTTCCCAAACAGGATTTCCTATAACAGGATAAAAAATATGAGTATAATAAAACCAAATAAATTGCCACAACTAACAGATGGAGGAACCCCTTTACAGGCGGGATTAGTAGTTTATATGGCTATAACTGTGGTTGTATCTATAGATGATGATGAAGGTACACACACCTCTGCAGAGGTATTAATACCTGTAGTTATGTCTCCAACAGAAAAAGGAAACGATATACAGCAAGTCTTAAGGAGACAAGATGAATTAGCTCCACCACCTATTGACCCTGACGAATAGATTATGAGTATGTATAAAATAATAGAAGCTACATTAGAGAAAGAAGGTAGAGATGGTATAAAGCTATTGCAAGAGGAATTAGAATTTCAAAAGCATGTTGCTTCGGGAGACTTGCTGAAGGGCTTTGATGTTAAAATAAAAGAAGGGAGCAATAGTATAGTGATGTCTGTTACTAATAAGATGGACTATATGTGGAAAGTTAATGGTACTCCCCCTGACGGAAGGACAGGAGGTGTTAAACCAGATATTCTTGATTTATTAGCTTGGGTTAGACACAAAGAAGATAGAAGGGAGTTGTCGTTTACAAGTGATGTAGCTAGAATGACCTTTGTTTCAAAAGTAAAAACAGAATTAGCAAATCGTTACTTAACAAAGGGCGGCGAAAAGGTTGCTCCAAGAAGGTATTTCTTTATACAAATTACTGTAGAAAGAATAAAGAAAAGTGGAGCAAAAAAAGGATAGAAGCAGATTTAAACAAACAGATTCAAGAGTTGATTGGGTATAAAAAAAATGAAAAACCAATTAAAGTGGCAATTAGTTAAAACATAAGATAATATGGCAGAGAAAATAGCATACGAAATAGAGATTAAAAATATCAAAAAGATTGCTGATCTAAAGAAGGAGTTAAAAGAGTTAAGGAAAGAGCAGAAAAAACACGAAGCAGAAGCTAAGTCAGGAAGGTTTCAATCTAAGAAAGATACTAAGGCGTATGTAGAGAGAGCGGGAGCAATTAAAAAGAACTCTAAAGAATTAAGAGAGTTAAATAAAAATATGGGAGCTTCTACTCAAGCTACCAAGAAAGCCACCAAAAGTTCTAATAGTATGGCTAAACAATTTGTTAAAGGTGCTGCTGCTATTGGTATTCTTGTTGGAGCATTTAG
>Ga0098044_1001685_pt1 | contig 11476 bp, 15 predicted proteins | sample 10_taG_FD_75053 | JGI IMG/M metagenome (GOLD analysis project Ga0098044, IMG submission 75053) | Marine viral communities from the Subarctic Pacific Ocean - 10_ETSP_OMZ_AT15264 metaG | ecosystem: Environmental > Aquatic > Marine > Oceanic | place: Pacific Ocean | collected 2015-01-16 | reverse complement strand
CTCTTATTGTAATCCAAACATCTTTCTCTTGTTTTGTTGTTCTGATTCCATTTATAAAATTTTGCATTGTTAAATCTTCAACCATCACTGGGAAATTTAAACTTGAAGTAAGTATTGGGGAATTTTTATCATCAACAGTTTCACTTTCATAACTTATTTCGGCACCACTTTGCCCTAAAGTCCAAGTTTGTGCAGCTCCCGATCCATTCCACCATAATGTTGCAGTGTAAATTGTACCATTCGCACTTTTAATTGTTGATGTTGCATATTCATTTAAACCATAAGCCGCTCTTGCCATTATACCGTTCTATTTCTGTTAAATTTTGTTCTTGCGTTTGAAAGAAAAATGTCATTTCCTGCTAATTTTCCCTCAACAACTATGTTTTGATTTGCTCCTCCAATCATTGATTTTAATTTGTCTAATGGAGCAACAACTTCAGGATTCCCAGCATTCGTTCCAGCTCCCTCTCCTATCAATCCTAATGTTGGACCAGTAACTAATCCACCCTCTGCAAATTGTGGAATCAATGAATTGAAAGCTGTTTTTGCTAATCCCGCAGCCGCTCCCGCAACAACTGGAATTGCCCAAACTGGAAGAAATGAATCTTTTAAAGCGTTTGCAACTGCCGCAGCAATCCCTTGAGAAATTAACCCCCCAATAACATCTCTTAAAATTCCCAATACCGATTTCCCAAACTCTTCAAATGATTCTGCTCCCTGAGCTAAATTATCTCCTAATTTATTAACCAATGATTCCAATCCCGATTCCATCTCTGGCAAAGTTGTTCCAAAAAAATCTGCAATCTCCCCTCCAAAAAATCCGAAAACTTCCCTATATTTATTTACTGGCTCTATATCAAAAACTTCTTCTAATGGTTTTGATTTTGCAAGCTCTGTATTATATTCTCCCAGTTCAAATTTTAATTCTTTTGTTGCAAGAGAAATTGCTTCAATTGATTTTACTTGTTTATCGCCAGAAGAAGATGATCCTCTTGATGTTTTTGTTTCAACTTCTTCATTTGTGGTTGTGTGTGTTACTTTAGTAACTGGAGCAATATCTGATGTTGTTTTATTTAATTCTGTTATTTTGGTTGTTAATTCATCCGTTAGTTTTGTTAATTCAGTAATTTCTCTTGTATCAATATTTTCTTGAACATTCTCTTTAAATTTCGTTACTTCTCCTGTTACTACATCAAACATTTGAACTAATGGAGCTAAATTACCCAAAGCAAGCTGAGTTCCAACATTTACTTCAGTTGAAACATTTCCTGTTTCTTCAAGATCTATGATTTGCCTTTGTATTTCTGTAAGTTTATCTTGGTATGCAGTAACTTTTGCAACATTTATTAAACTTTCCTTTAATCTTTCTGTTGATTTATTAAGCATGTCCGAACTGTAAGTCGCCTCATCAATTTCATCATAATAGCCTGGATAAGTTGATTTCAATAAATCCAATGCTTTTTTCTTCTCTTCAAGAGATGTTGTTTCAGATTCAATTGCTCCTGTTAATAAATCTATATTGACTAAGTCAGCAGCAACTGATTTTTTTGCATCGTTATTTAAATCATTTAATTCTTTTTGAACATCAACTTGAACTGAAAATGCTTTTACAAGTTTATAAACACCTGCTACAACAACTGCAATTGCAGCAGCAGCTAAAGCCCAAGGATTTGCCATCATAAATTTGTTTACTGCAATGACAGCAATTTTTAATTGCCCATAAGCAAGAATTGCGTTTCCAACTATTATAAGAACTGGCCCAATTGCCGCAACAATCAATCCCCATTTTACAATGTTTTTCTTTGATTCATCTGATAATGATCCAAACCATTTTACAGCAGATTCAATTTTCTCAATAACTGCCTTAAATACTGGAACTAAATGTTCTCCCATTTCAATTGCAACTCCCTCAAGTTGGGATTTCATTCTCCTCATTGATCCCGCAACACCCGAATCCATAATATCAGCCATGGTTTTGGCTTCTCCAGATGAATCAATAAAATCATCTGTTAAATTCTGAATTTCAACACCACTTTGAGCAAGAATTGTTGCAACATTTGCTCCTCTTTTACCAAATAAATCCATTGCAACAGCTAATGGATCAGAAGCATTGTTTATTTCATCCATTGCTTCTCCCCAACTCATTCCGTTTTTAGCAAGATCTAAAAATATATTTCTTAAAGCTGTTCCTGCTGTTGAAGCTTCAACTCCATTATTAACAAGAACTCCCAAAATTGCAGATGTTTCTTGAATGCTTGCTCCCGCTTGTTTTGCAACTGGAGCAACCGAAGCCATCGCAGTTTCAAATTTAGTCATATCTAAAGCAGTTGAACTGAATGAATCCGCCATAACATCAGCAATCATGTTCATATCCTCAGCTTCTAATCCAAAAGCATTCATTATTTTTGCAGTAACTGTTGCAGCTTGACCCAGATCGGAATCTGTTGCTTGTGCTAATTGTAATATTGATTCTGTTGATTTGTTTATTTCTTCTGGAGTCAAACCAAGCTTTGAAAGATTTAATTGTAATTCTGCAACTTGCGAAGCAGTGAACATTGTAGTTGATCCAAGAAGTTTTGCTGATTCTGTTAATTTTTGAAATTCAACTTCTGTTGCTCCTGAAATGGCTTTTACTTTTAACATTGATTGTTCAAAATCAGCAAAAGTTTTTAATGAAACAGCACCAAGCGCAACAATTGGAAGAGTTAAATTTGTACTTAAACTTTTTCCAGTTCTTTCAACACTCTTCCCAAATTGACGAAGTTTCTTTTGAGCTTTTTTCATTGCCCTGTCAAACCCACCTAAATTTGCCCCGAAATTAAAGGTTAATAAACCTACTGCTTTACTTGCCATTTTCTTCCATTTTTTTGATGTATTCTGCTCTCTCTTTTAATTTTTTAAAATCAATATTCTTTTTCTTTTCATCCCATTCAAACTCAATCAATTCAGTTGGTTTGATAGTTTTGTGTTTTGGAAGTTGGATGTTTAACAACAAACAAGTGCTCCATCTTGTTCTTTCCCAGTCATTTCTTTGCCTCAAGTTTTCCAATTCATAAAATCCATCAACCTTGTTCCAAAATTCTCGTGGCAACATATCATAAAATTCATCAACTCCCATTCCTAATTGCCCGAATGCAAGTTTTTCAATCTTTTGCCAAGTTAGCTCTTCTTTTTTGCCTTCTTGGCTTTTGGCTTTCCCTCATTTCCTGAACTCATTGATCTTGATAAAATTTCAAATGCTTGTTCCATACATTCCATGTTTCCATCAAATAAATCTGTTACTTCATCAATGCTCATTTTAAACTCTTGTTTTGCGGCTCTGTAACCATCCTCAATTCCGCAATATATCAATGTAAATGCATCATTGAAAGTTAATTTTCCATTTCCAAGTTTATCAAGATCTGACATTGTTGATCCTGTTTTTAAACTGTATTTTCTTAATGCATTAAATCCAAATCTAACTGGAACTTTTGTTTCTCCTATTTCTAAAATTTCGTATTTCATTTTCTTTCTTTTCTCTTTTCTGTAATTAAAAAAAACCAACCGCCGCACCCAGAAAAGAAAAACGCAGCGGCTGGCTCATAATCAATTAACTATGCAATTGTTTGTGTTAATGCTCCTGATCCAGTCATTGAAACACTATAAGTTGAAGTATCTTCTAAAGGAGCAGTTAAAGATAAACTTGTTATCCATGCTGTTCCAGTGTATTTTGTATCTTCCGATGTAGATGTTGTAACTCCAAAAGTTACAGCAAAGCTTGTTCTTGCATCTATATAACTTGTAAATAATTCGCTCATTGTTAATCCTGAAATTGCTGATCCATCAGGAGCAAGCCATGCATAGAGTGAATCACATGAAAGATCCCAGTTTCTCATTCCTTCCATGTTTTCATCCCATCCAGATGATTCTTTTGAAGATGTTGATCTTAATGAATGATTGATGTTGATTGAACAGTTTGTTGAATATGCAACTAATGTTCCAGCAACATAAACTTTAAGATCCGTTCCGTTTAATTGTCCGTTTGCCATTGTTTTTTATTTTATAAATTTATAATTCTATTTGTTTTGATTCATCCTTTGAATCTTTTTTCTTTGATTTTTTTTCTTTTTTATCATATCCGTTTTCAGAAAGCCAATTCCACATTTCATCTGTAACTTGTAAAACTTGGCCAGCTTTCAAAATTTTCCCGTTTCTGTTATAATCTTTTTTTAATTTAAAGTCCATTTTTTTATGTATTTATTATTCTAATTTTAAAGTCTAAAGATTTTCTGTAAATCCCATCGCTTCCACTCATGTCATCAAATGCATCATTGTAACCATCAAAAACAATTGTGTTAATTACAACTCCAGAATTCGTTCCTGAATACCTATCCAATGCATCTCTAATATAATTTCCAAGTTTAGTTGCTTCTGCATAAGAATCTGAATAAGCTGAAACCATCATATTTGTAATATCAAGGTTTGCAACCCCGTCTTTTGTATCTTCTGGAAAATCATTTTGAACATCATAAATGATGAACGGAAATACTTCACTTTGCGCAGCTACATTCGGAAATATTCGCGTTCCGACTAAGTTATTTATTGCAGTTGTATTACTTAAAATATTATATATTGATTTTCCTATGTCCATTTTAATATCCTAAAGCTCCATATTTGTTAATTCTATTTTCATGTATTTTTACAGCTCTTGCAAATATTATTTCCGCATCTTTCATTCCGTTTGCAACCACAACATCTTTTTTTGATTTCCATGCTTTTTTCATAAATGGATTTGCTTTCCCTTTAAATTTTCCATAATGCATAACTTCATTTCCATATTCAATCCAAGCACCAAAATATCCACCTTTATTTTTTTTGAAAGCCCTTTTAACTCTTGGCCCTACATAACCACCATGAACTTCTTTTGATTTTTTTGTTCTAAAGAATCCTAATGATTTTTTTAGTGTTCCTGATTTTATCATTAAACTTTTATCCGCAGGATAAGGAATATCTTTAGAATGTGTTGGTGCATTTGATTTTGCTCCATCAATCAATGGTTTTGAATTCTTTCTCCAAAATTTTGCCCAAATTTTATCCTGATCCAATTGTTTCGGTAATTGCATAAACATTTGATTGATTTCTTCCAATCCTTTTAACTTTATTGAAATTGCTGGCTCTGCCATTATTCTTTTTCTTTTGTTTCTATTTCCAAAAATCTTTCTCTTCCATCAATTTCTTTTACTCCATTTACATAATAATATTTTGAATCATATAAAATTCTCATTTCAGGATCAATTCTAATGTCTATATTTCTAATATAAAAAACAACATCTGAAACTTGAACTCTTTGATCTGATTCTTCTTTTTCTGAACTTCTTTTCCAATCTACTTTTGCCCATACATTTTTATATAAAGTATAATCTTTTGTTCTTTCCCCATAATCATTGATTGTGTTTTCCGATTGCTCAATTTTTATTCTTCTGTCAAGATCTCCCGCAATTAACATACCTGAATTTTATATTGGTCCAACAAAAACTTTGATGTTTGTGGAACTTCTGTTGCTGTTCTTCCTGTTATAACACTTTCTCTGTTTGCATACCAATTCCCAATTGTTAAAAGAATAGCTTGTTTAATTCCATCAGGAACATCTGAAGCGGCATCTCCATATCCAACTTTGTATCTAACCTCAACAGCGTTTATTCTGTTTGCTAATGTTGGAAATGATTGATTCACATCCAATGCAATTCTTGCAGGCTCTGATTCCAAATCCTCCAAATAAATTGATGAACTTAATGTTTGAAGTGTATTATCAGAATCATAATATTTTATTGTAACAATATCTGAAACTGGAGATTTGTATAATTGAACAGCATCATCCCAATTATCGCAATATTGTTTTACTTCAGTTTCAATGAAATATTGATTTGTAAATATTTCACAACTTTGAGTTGCAGCAACAATTAAATTTGTTATCAATTCATCATCATCAGTTGTATCAACTTTTAAATGATTTTTTGCTTCCGTTAAAGAAACAGGTTTTTGAGTTGCCGCTGTTAAAACTGAAATTGCTCTTTTCATTTTTTCTTTTTAAAAAAGGAGCGAGCCGAAACCCGCTCCAATAATATTCAAATTAAAATTATGCTTCTATTAAATTAACAAATGCTGATCCGTTTTGACACGCATCTCCATCAACTAAAGAAGTAACAATCATTCTTGGCTCTCCAGTTGCTCCACCAGTATAAGGATCAAATAATATATCTAATCCACCAAATTGAGCAATATGTACTTTAGAGAAATCTCCAAATAATGCATGTCCTTTTGCAGACGTTCCATTTGAAGCAACATTTCCTGAAACAAATCCATAATATCCATTCAATCTTTTGTCAAAATTATCCCATATTGGAGAAACAGAAGAAACTTGAGCTAATCCTTTTACAGTTTTATAAGCATCAGTATCTAATAAATAAGCCATTCTTGCACCCTCTAATTGAACACCAGCCTCAAGAACTGTTGCTTCCATATCTAACCAATCAGAAGCAGTTACAGTTGTTGGCCCAGTTGCAGCATCTGCAAAAATAGATGCTGGAGCATTAGTTACATCTGATGTGTCTAATAAAGCAGCTTCTAAAGTTGAAGCAATGTTTTGTGCCATGTTTCTTTGAAGTGCCGCTTCTAAAGAAGGATTTTGAATTAAAGATTCATTTGAAACATTAACAACAGAAATCAATTTCTTTGGAGTTAAAGTTATTGCTGAAGCAGTTCCAGTTGCAGTTGAAGCAGATCCACCAGCTTCAGGAACAAAATAAGAATTTACACCAGAAACAACTGGGAATTTCATATTATTGATTCCACTGTAAAAATTTGCTCCTGCTGACGCAAGAACTAAATTCGCTTCAAGTTGATCCGTAAAACTCATTGTTTCTGTTGCATTAACAGCAGAAGTTCCAACAGCAGCTCTTGATTCTAAAATTGAAGAAGGAATTCCGATTCCTTTAAAATTTTGTCCTGTATATCTTGCTTCACTTCTTGCTTCTTGATCCATTTCTGCAACTACTCCAGAAAGTGTTCCAGTATAAGCTTGACGCATTGCTTCTTGGAATGTGAATTTTTCAAGATCTTTGTCTTTCTTTGGCTCAACAATATTTCCTGAAACTTTTGCAGCATCTCTTAAAGATTTTTCAACCTTTTCAGCTCTTGTAATTTTTACATCAACTCCATCAATTTCTTTTAAAATTGAATCCATTTCTGTATTTTCATCAGTACTTAAATCTCTTTCTTCAGCAGTTGCAGTTTCTTTTATAACTTCCAACTTGCCAACTAAATCAGATCTAAATTCTTTTAATTCTTTTGAATTTTTCATCTTTTTTTTTATTTGTTTTTGTTATTACTATTTTCTTTTAGCTATTTCAATCTTTAGTTTTGCTAATGAACGCATAACTAAATCTTTTTCTTCTTTTTCGTTTTCTTTTTGTTCTTTATATTTTGCCAAACTTCTTTGAGCAACAACCAAATCACTCTCAGCTTGAGAATAAGCTGGATAAACAACTGGAGAAATATCATAAAGCCTTTCAATTTTTGTTATTGTTCTAATATCATTCCCGTTTTCGTCAGTGCTCCATTCATCTCCATTTGATGCCACAATAAAAGCAAAACTTGATTGTGAAATATTTCCGTTTTTCATGTTAATTGCCAAATCTTTTCCATAAGAAGTTTCAGGAATATCAAATTCATATTTCAAACCCTTTTCATCAACATCAAGTTTTAATGTCCCACTTGTTGAACGAGCAAGAACAAGATTTTGATCATGGTTAATTAAAGCTCTAACATCTGATTTTTCAATAGTTTCAGAAGTTATTGCATCTGGAGAAATGTATTCAAAAAATCCTCCTAAATTTTCGCTTCTGCTATTAAATACAGCACCGTAACCAGCAACAGATTCCGATCCATCTTCCCTTGTTTCAAATCTTGATTCTAAATTAAATATTCTTTTTTCAGTTTTCATTTTGTTATATTTTTTGGCCCAGATGTTAAACTTCTTCATCTGTTCCGATTTTATCAATTGTAGTCATGTTTAATTGCATGAAGTGTTTATCCCCTCCATCAATGTTGTTCATATCTTCTTTTCCTCTTATTTCATTTATACTTAACGCTCCAATGTTTAACATTGTTCTGTAAAATTCAGAACGATCTTTTATATTTCCTCTTAACAAACCATTTGTGTTGAATTTAACATATTTTTTTCCAAGTTCGTTTTTCCTGAAAAGTTTTGTGTTCATTTCCAATTCAATCTTGTTTAAGTACGGCATCAAACTATAAATTACAAATTCTTGAGATTGCATTTCAATATTGTTAAAACTTGATTTTGTTAAATCCTTTAATAAATGTGGAGGAACATTAAAGATTCTTGCAATTTCAGCAATTGAAAATTCCCTTGATGCTAAGAATTGAGCTTGATCTGCACTTATTGAAATTGGTTTGAATGAAAGCCCCTCTTCTAAAACAGCAGTTTGATTTGATCCACTTAAGTTTGAATAATTACTGTTGAAACTATTTCTTAATCTGTCAATTGCTTGTTCAGAAAGTGCTCTGTCTGTTTGTAAAACACCACTTAATTTTGCTCCATTTTTGAAAAATGTTCTTCCGTATTCCTCAACATCTTGAGCCCAACCAATTGCATTTGCACATTGTGTTATTGGAGATAGCCCGTTTATTCCATCGCTTCCTGTTATTAGTTTAAAATGCAAAACATCATCTGCATCAAGCATTCCAGAAGTTTCACTTTGATAATATAACTTATTGTCATTTATAACAACTTTGGTTGTATCATAATCAAGCGGTAATAATTCAATTGGTTTTGATGCTCCATTTCTAACAATACGAACATAAGAATTTCCGTTTGAAAGCATCCCCATCATTATTGTTTCTAAAAATGTAATTTTATTTTGATATGTGTTCGGTTGGTATTTCAACAAAAAAGAAAGATCATCTGTTAATTCTTTTTTATTTCCGTTAGTTTCTTTTTCAAAAACATTAACAGGAAGAGTTGAAATTGATTCACTTAATAATCTCATTGCAGCCCATACTGCTGAAAATGTTAAAGCTGTATCAGCTGAAACTTGTGTATTTGGCCCAAATGGAGTTGTAAAATTTATCCCTCTTTGCTCTGGAATTGGTTTTGAAATGAAGATGTTTTGAATTGAATTCAGTATTCCCACTTTATAATTTTTTGCAATTATACGAAAAACTATCTCTTATTTTGTGTAACAATGTTTCCTTTGTGTTTTCTATCTCTGCAAACTCTGAATGAATTATAATCAGAATATTTTCTTTTCCCGAATAAAGCAATGTGTTCTTGTTCTGCAGCTTCATATGCATCTTTTAATTTTTTATGAATTTTTGCTTTCTCCCAGAATTCCTGAACAAAACCATCTGCCGAATATATATAAATTTTTATCATAACACTAATAAACCTCTTCCATCATAAACAGAATTTAAATCTCCTGTTGTCATATATTCTCCAAGACTCATAATTAAAGCAACAACTCCATCAATCTTTTCAGTTGATTTTGCTTTATTCGGCTTTATATCTCCAGCGGGAGATTCCTGAAGAGCAACATTTGAAAGCATCCAATTCATTGCAGGATTTCCATCATGAATAATTTGTTTTCCTAAAATTAGTTTTTCAAGTTCTTTTGTTGGAGCACTCATTGATTGGAATCCCTGCCCAAATGGAGCCATGTTTGCTCCATCATTTTGCAAATCAATAACAAGTTGCGAAGCGTTCCATCGATCATAAGCAATAGAATTGATTCTATATTCCAAACTTAAATCTTTTATTTTCTGTTTTATAAAATTATAATCAGCAACATCTCCACTTGTTGCAATTACATGGTTTTGTTTTATCCAAGTTAAATAATCAACCTTATCCCGTTCGCTTCTTTTCTTTGCATTCATTTCTGGAATAAAGAAAAATGGAACTATTTGAAAAACATCATCTTCTTTAAATATCAAAACAAGTGCAGAAATATCTCTTGTAGATGCCAAATCCAAACCAGCCCAACATTCTTTTCCTTTTAATTTTTGTAAATCAATTTCTCCTTTGCATAACTCCCATTCTTTATTTCCAATCCAAGCTGTTTGGGAATCAGTCCAGATGTTTAACATCAATCTTTTAAATGTGTTTTGATATGATGGAACATCAACAGCCCTTTGAGATTCTCTTTGCATATATTCTTTTCTCAAACTGATTTCATAATTCGGATTTGCTTTTTTCCAAGTTTCTTCTGAAGTTAAATCATCCTCTTCATCAGCTTCATAAATTACAGATAAAAAACTTTCATCTTCAATTGCTCCACTTTGAACTTTCTTTGCATAATCATAAATCTCATAACAAATTGATTGCCGATCATATCCCGCTGTTGTTATTGCAATGCATAATGGCTGCCTTCTTGATCCTGTTGATGTTAAAAGCGTATCCCATAAATCCCGATTCGGTTGTGTGTGCAATTCATCGAATAGTATCGCATTGGCATTAAATCCGTGTTTGGTTTTAGAGTCTGATGAAATAGCTTGATAAAAATTTCCTTTACTTTCATTCGTTATTGAGTTACGAAAAACTTTAGATCTTGAAGTTAATTCAGGATTATTTAAAATCATTTGTTTTGCAATCTCAAAAACAATTCCTGCTTGAGCGCGATCGCCGGCTGCCGAGTAAATTTCACTTCCGCGCTCACTATCTGCAAACAACATATACAAACCTATTGCAGCGCAAAGAGTAGATTTCCCGTTCTTCCTTGGCACTTCAATAAAGCAAGTTCTATATTTTCGTAATTGTGTTTTACTATTTTTCCAACCGAATAAATTTGAAACAATTTCTTTTTGCCAATCTTCCAACTTTAACGGCTTCATTGCAAGCTCTCCTTTTGTATGAGTTATAAAAGTTTCAATAAATCCAATTGCCTTTTGAGCGGCTTGTTCATCAAAATAATATTTATTCAAAATAATTATTTATTTGTGTGTTCTGTATTTTAGCAGGAGCAGAAATTGAAGCTCTTGCAACTGGAGTTAATCCAAATTGAGCAGCTAATTTTAAAGAGTTTGCAAGTGCATCATTCTTTATTTTTACTAATGGTTTTGATTGCCTCCTTAATATTTCCCCCTCTGAACTCATGAACTCATCTATTCTTCCAACCTCTCTCAACTTCATTTCAGATTCTATATATAATGAAATCTCATTGCAATATGCTTCAATCAATTTCAAATCAACCGAATGAAGCATCCCAATGTTGTGAAGTTGATTCGTTACCTTAATCCATTCTCTTGTTTCCAACCAAATAAATCTCCAATTATTTTCTTTTGCCAATCTTCTAAAAGTAAAGGCTTCCCAGCAAGCTCTCCTTTTGTGTGTGTGCAAAATGTTTCAATAAATCCAATTGCCTTTGAAGCGGCTTCTTTGTCAAAATAAAACTTAGTCAAAATAATTATTTATCTGAGTATT
>Ga0098044_1001684_pt1 | contig 11477 bp, 7 predicted proteins | sample 10_taG_FD_75053 | JGI IMG/M metagenome (GOLD analysis project Ga0098044, IMG submission 75053) | Marine viral communities from the Subarctic Pacific Ocean - 10_ETSP_OMZ_AT15264 metaG | ecosystem: Environmental > Aquatic > Marine > Oceanic | place: Pacific Ocean | collected 2015-01-16 | reverse complement strand
TGATAGGTGCAGCCGCCGATGGAGCGTTCCGACCACCCGTCCACCAGATCGAAGACCAGCGGCCCATGCGCCGGGATCGTCGGGTGCAGGCCCGAAGGCGGCTGCCAGGCCTTGTAGCGGACCCCGGCCACGAATTCCCCTTCGACGCCCGTCGGGTGAAGCGGCAGTTTCCAGCCATTGCAGGTGACAGAGTGGCGCTCGCTCACCATGCCTTTGACGCGCACCTGCAGCCGTTCCACGGAACTGTCGACGAAACGCACCGTGCCGCCGCCGCCCGGTTCCTCGCCCAGCACATGCCAGGGTTCCAGCGCATGGCGGATTTCAAGTTCGATGCCTTTCAGCACCACCTTGCCATGCAGCGGAAAGCGGAAAGTCATATGCGGTTTGAACCATTCGTTCTCAAACGGATAGCCCGCATCGCGCAGGTCGGCCAGCACGTCGTTTATGTCCTGTTCGACGAAGAAGGGCAGCATGAATTTGTCATGCAGGCTCGTCCCCCAGCGCACGGGCCGCGCCTTGTAAGGTTCCTTCCAGAAGCGCGCGATCAGCGCCCGAAGCAAGACCTGCTGCGCCAGCGACATCTCCGCATGCGGTGGCATTTCAAAGGCGCGGAATTCGACGAGCCCCAGCCGCCCGGTCGATGAATCCGGCGAATAGAGCTTGTCGATGCAGAACTCCGCGCGATGCGTATTGCCCGTCACATCGATCAGGATATTGCGCAAAGCCCGGTCGACGAGCCAGGGCGGACAATTCGCGCCTGCCTTTTCGATCTGTTTGAAGGCGATTTCGAGTTCATAGAGCGCGTCGTCGCGCGCTTCGTCGATGCGGGGCGCTTGGCTCGTCGGGCCGATGAAGAGGCCGGAGAAGAGATAGGAAAGAGCAGGGTGGTTCTGCCAATAGGTAATGAGGCTCTGCAAGAGATCGGGCCGTCGCAGGAAAGGGCTGTCGGCGGGCGTCGCCGCGCCGACGACAAGGTGATTGCCGCCTCCGGTGCCGACATGCCGCCCGTCGACCATGAATTTTTCCGTGCACAGACGGGATTGGCGCGCATCTTCATAAACCTGCTGGATCGTCTGCACCAGTTCGTCCCAGCTTGACGAGGGATGGATATTGACCTCGATCACACCGGGATCGGGCGTCACCGCGATGGAATTCAATCGCGGATCGCGCGGCGGCGCATAGCCTTCGATGATGACGGGGAAACCTGTCTCCACAGCCGCCTGTTCGATCGCCGCGATGAGGTCCAGATAGTCTTCGAGCTTTTCAATCGGCGGCATGAAGCAATAGAGCCGCCCCTGTCGCGCTTCGACGGCAACGGCGGTGCGCACGATCCATGCCGCGCTTTCGCCCTTCTTGATCTCGCCTGTCACGACTTCGCCTCTCGGCGCGTCGCTTGAGAGCGGTTCCATCTCGGTCTGCATCTGCCGTTCGCCCGCATCGTCCACGCCAGCGACGACATAGGCTTGCTCCGCGCTTTGCTTTGCAGGCGCGGTCACGGGTTGCGGATCATGTGTGCGATGCACAGGCAGCGGCCCGCGTTCGTCGAAAGGGTCCTGCGCAAAGAAATAGGGATAATTCGCCTTGTCCACCCAGGGCAGCGACGGCAGCGGCAGGCGATAGCCTATGGCGCTGTCGCCGGGCATGAGATAGAGCCTTTCGCGCCGCGTCGGCCAGACGCTCGATTGCCACACGGGGCCGGAGGCCTCATGTCGCCGTCCGAGCGGCAGCACGAAGCCTTTGGGCACATCGAGCCCGCGGTCGAAGACGAGCGCCAGTCGCGCGCGTTCTTCTTCATCGTCGAGCTTGCTGTCCAGCGGGTCGACATTGGCAGGCAACAGGCTCTCGCGGCGAATATAATGCCAGGGGTCTTCATAGGCCGCGCGGATCGTCTCGTCGCCTAAGCCAAGTTTCCCCGCCAGCGCCGCCATGAAGATGTCGGCCTCCTCCGGCCCATAGCCGTAGTCGCGATCCTCATGCGCGAGGAATTCGCCATTGGTCCAGATCGCGTGCCCATCGCGCCGCCAATAGGCGGTCAGCGCCCAGCGCGGCAGGCTTTCACCCGGATACCATTTGCCTTGCCCGAAGTGCAGCAGCCCGCCGGGCGCGAAGCGCCGCATTAAGCGGTCCACGAGATCGGCGGCGATCGCGCGTTTCGTCGGTCCCGTCGCCGCCGTATTCCATTCCGCGCCGTCCATATCGTCGATGGAAACGAATGTCGGCTCGCCGCCCATGGTCAGCCGCACGTCACTCGCCACAAGTTCGCGGTCGACCATCTGCCCCATCGCGTCGATGGCGCCCCATTGCACCGGCGTATAGGGCTTCGTCGTGCGCGGCTGTTCGTCGATGCGCGTGACAAACATCTCGTGGCTGAAAGTAACCTCACACGGGTCGACGCCGCCACTGATCGGCGCCGCGCTCGAAGCGTCCGGCGTGCAAGCAAGCGGGATATGTCCTTCGCCCGCGAGCAATCCCGATGTCGGATCAAGCCCGATCCAGCCCGCGCCCGGCAAATAGACTTCCGTCCAGGCATGCAGATCGGTGAAGTCGCGTTCTGGCCCGCTCGGGCCCTCGAGCGGCTTTTCGTCCGCGACGAGCTGGATGAGATAGCCGGAAGCAAAACGCGCCGCCAATCCGAGATGTCTGAGGATCTGCACCAGCAGCCAGGCGCTGTCGCGGCAGGATCCGCGCGCGCTCGTCAGCGTGTGTTCGCAGGTCTGGATGCCGGGCTCCAGACGGATCACATAGCCGATGCGTTGCTGCAATTGCCGGTTGATGTCGGTGAGAAAATCGATGGTCGTCCGCGGCGTCAGGTCGATCCCGTCGAGCAGCTTCTGCAGCTCCGGTCCCGCCTCTTCCTTTTCGAGGTAGGGCTTCAGCTCATGCGCCAGTGCCGCGTCATACTGGAAGGGAAATTTCTCGGCGCTTTTTTCGAGGAAGAAGTCGAAAGGATTGATGATCGCCATTTCCGCGACCAGATCGACCTCGACCAGAAACTCGCTTGTCTTCTCCGGGAAGACGAAACGCGCCAGATAATTCGACTGCGGGTCCTGCTGCCAGTTCAGAAAATGCTTCTTCGGCGTCACCTTCAGCGAATAGCTGAGGATCGGCGTCCGGCAATGCGGCGCGGGTCGCAAGCGAACGATCTGGGGGCCCAGATTGACGGGCCGATCATACTTGTAATGCGTGCGATGGGTGAGGGCGACCTGGATAGCCATGCTTTAGCGCAACTCCTTTTGCGGGCTGCGCCGAACCCAAGCCGGGGTCGGCCCGCCTGGATTATGTTGCACTGCAACACGCCCCTTGTCACGCGGACATTTGCCTTCAGGTGGGGGCGAGTGCTGGTCCGTCCGTATTTCCACCGCCCGACTTGATGTGGATGTCGCGCTGGGGAAAGGGAATTTCGATCCCGTTTTCCTTGAAGAGGTCCCAGAGGCGGTAATAGATGTCGCTCCTCAGGTTCGCCTCGCCCTCCTGCGGATCGAAGATCCAGCAGCGGATTTCAAAATTGATGGAACTGTCCCCAAAGCCCATGATGAGAGCCTTGGGGGCGGGGTCTTTCAGAATGCGCGGATGTCCCTCCACCGCCTTCAGCAGCAATTCGCGCACCAGATTGACGTCCGACCCATAGGCGACGCCGATGGGAATATGCAGCCGCACCTTGCGGTCGCTATAGGACCAGTTCTCCACCGTCTGGGTGATGAGGTTTTCATTTGGCAGTAGATGTTCCTTGCCATCGCGCGTCAGCACCGAGATGCAGCGCGCGCCCAGCGAGTTCACCCAGCCATAGGTGTCGCCCACCGCAATCACGTCGCCCGGCTTGATCGACTTGTCCATCAGCAGAATGATGCCGCTGATGAGATTGGAGACGACCTTTTGCAGGCCGAAACCGATACCGAGACCGAGAGCGCCGGAGAAGACGGCAAGCGATGTGAGATTGAGCCCGACGATATTGAGGCCGATGACTGCCGCCACCCCATAGAGCGTGGTCGTAGAGAGCTTGGTGAAAAGCACCCGTTGCGATGGCGTCAAACCGCCGACACGGACGAAGAGATGCTCCAGAAAACTGACGCCCAGCCGCACCAGCCAGAAAAGCACCGCGAAGGCCATGATGCTCTTGATCACAAAAAGCACCGACAGTCTGATCGTGCCGACGGTAAAGGCCGCGCGGTCGGCCAGATTGATCGCAGGTGTCAGCCAGCCGAAAATGCTGAGCGCGGCAAGGATCCACAGTGACACCGCGACGAGGCGCGCCAGAAAATCGCTTTCGATGGTGCTTGAGGTCAGGCGGATGATGACCCAGACGGTGGCGAGCGTCGCCGCTGTCTGCAGAATGCCATCGGGCAGATGCCCGCCCTCTGCGACCAGCGTCGATACCCAGAGAACGGCAAGCGTGATGAGCTGGAAAAAGATTTCGCGGGTCGAGGCATGCAGGCGGATGAACCTCAGCGGCTTGCGTTTCTGCATCTGCGTGTCGAACCATTTGGCGGCGCGGGGCGAAAGCGAGATGCCCGCCACCACCGCCACGAAGATGCAGGCGGCCTGACCGATCGTGCTCCATGAGGCGATGTTGATTTCCGCCCATTGCAGCGCCTTGTTCAACGTCTGGTTGAGCTTGTCTGCCTGCAACCAGGGGACATTCAGCATCGTCTTCTCTCCATCGCCGCTTGGAAAATCGCGCCGTGACTGTGGTTGGCCGATGATAACACGCCGTGCCCGCTTGGCGATTTCTGCATCGCGCAGACGATCAAAAAATCAGAGCGGCCATATCCAGAGGATCATGGGCATCGCCGTAATCACGATGATGACCTCGAGCGGCAGCCCCACGCGCCAATAGTCCGAAAAGCGATAGCCGCCCGGTTCCATGACCAGCGTATTCGATTGGTGTCCGATGGGTGTCAGGAAGGCGCAGGAGGCGCCGATCGCCACCGCCATCAGGAAGGGATCGGAATGGACATGCAGTCGCTCGGCAAGCGTGATCGCAATGGGCGCCATCAGCACGGCGGTCGCATTGTTGTTGATGACGTCGGAAACGAACATGGTCGCGACCAGCAGGACGAAAAGCACCCAGACCGGGCCTGCCCCTTGCGTGATGTCGATGATCGAGTTTGCAATGAGCCCCGTCGCCCCGCTCGTGTCGAGTGCTGCGCCCACCGGAAACATGGCCGCCAGCAGCACGATCACCGACCAGTCGATAGTCTGATAGACCTCTGTCGGGCGCACGATATTCGTCACGACGAAGGCGCCCGCCGCGCCCGTGAAGGCGACCTGCACAGGCACGAGGCCGGCAAGCACCAGCGCCACGGCGGTCGCGAATATGCCGCCCGCCAGCAGCAACCGCCTCTGCCGACCGATGCTGATCGAGCGGTCGGCCAGCGGCAGGCAGTCGAGTGTCGCCAGAATATCCGCCATCGCATTGCCGGGGCCTTGCAGCAGCACCACGTCGCCCGGCTGGAAGACGACGTCGCCGATGCGCTCGGCGATGCGTTTGCCTTGCCGCGCCACCGCAAGCAGGTTGATGCCATGCACCGTGCGCAGTCTTGCCGTCTTCGGCGTGCGCCCGATCAGGCGCGAGTCCGGGTTTACCACCGCTTCCACAAGATCGATCTCGTCGGACTTCAACACGTCGCGGCCGAATTTCTCGTCGCCCACAAGCTTCAGCCCGCCGCCGTCGATCATCAGTTTCATCGCATCCGTGTCGCCGCGCAGCACCAGCACGTCGCCCTCGCGCAACCGTTGATATCCTGTCGGCACCAGCCGCCGCAGGTCATCGTGGATGATACCGGCGACGACCACGGCATCGTCTGCGAGTTTTTCCAGCTCATAGACCGTCATGCCGATGGCCTTGGCATCGGCTGGAATTTCCGCTTCCGCGATATAGCCTTCGATTTCGAAGGCGGGGCCGGAACTGCTCTTGCGTTCGCCGCTTGGCAGCAGCCGCCAACCGATGAATATGAGGAAGAGAAGGCCTGCCACCGCGACAGCGACGCCGGCGGGCGTGAAGTCGAACATGGCGAAGGGCGCGCCCGAATGCTGGGCGCGGAAACTCGCGATGATGAGGTTGGGCGGTGTACCGATCAGCGTCGTGAGCCCGCCCAGCAGCGAAGCGAAGGCCAACGGCATCAGCGTCTTCGACGGCGGATAGCCGTCGCGATAGGCATTGCGCATGGCGACCGGCAGCATCAGCGCCAGCGCGCCGACATTGTTCATGAAGCTCGACAGGATCGCGATGACGATACATTGCGCCGCGAGCTGCAGGTTTTCGCGGCCCCGAAGGGGCGCGATGGCTTTCACCACCAGCTCCACCAGGCCTGCGTTCTGCAACCCGCGGCTGATGACGAGAACGGCGGCCACCGTGATGACAGCGGGATGCGCAAAGCCGTTGAAGGTATCGCGCGCAGGCACAAGTCCGGTCAGCGTCACGGCAAGCAAGGCGCCCATCGCCACAATGTCATAGCGCCAGCGGTCCCAGACGAACATGCCGAGCGTAAGGCCGAGGATGGCGAAGGCGATGGCCTGTTGAGTTGTCATGAAGCGCCTTGAAGAGAGGGAAGGGGGCTAAGCGTTTACAAGCCGTCAGTCGACCGCACGGTCGATCACACCGGCGTCGATCAGCGGTGCGGCGTCGATATCTTCGGCATCGAGCAGATGGCCGAGCCTTTCGAGCGCGGCCAGGATCATCGCCTGTTCCCAGGCTGGCAGGTTTTCGAAGCCGTCGCGGAAGCGCTCCTGCAAAAGGTCCGGCGCATTATCCAGCACCTCATGTCCCGCTGGCGTCAGGTGCAGATGGATTTGCCGCTTGTCGCGCTCGCCGCGCTGCCGCGTCGCCAGCCCCGCCTTTTCCAGCCGGTCCACGATATTGGTCACTGTCGCCTGCCCGAACTTGAGCTGGCTCGCCACGGCGCTTGGCGTCAGCGCGTCATGGCGTTCGATCTGCTGCAGCACCATGAGCTGCGAAGGCGTCAGACCCGTCGCCGAGGCGAGCTTGCGCCCGCCTTGATCGGTCGCCCTGAGGATGCGCCTGAGCGCCCTGAGCGTCTGGTCCGTGATCTGCCTGTCCATAAGCCAATGACTATCCTCTCGCGCGGTTTCCGCCAAGACGGATTACGAGTGGCGTGAATCCGACTCATAAACTTCGATATTCGAAGCAATTTTCCCCGGAAAATGGCGGATTCCTGCCACTCGCTTGAAAAATGGTCACAATTCCCTTATATCCTGCCCAGCATTCAGGCAGTTCACACCTGCCCCCGACTAAAATTACTTCGGAGGACGAAATAATTTCTATTCACCGTCAAGACGGTACTGGTTCGGGAAATAGGGGAAAAGCGGCAAAATCGGGTGATAATGCGGAAAATAATATCCGCTTCAGAACGCCCACACCTGAGGACGGTCCTGCTGTGACCGCTCTCATCGCCGCTTGTCCCCCATTGGACACCAACTCGGCCTATTGCAATCTTCTGCAATGCAGCCATTTCGCCGACACCTGCGTGTTGGCCGAGCGTGAGACCGATAAGGGTTTCGAGCTCGCCGGTTGGATCTCCGCCTATCGCCCGCCCGCAGCGCCTGACGAACTCTTCGTCTGGCAGGTCGCGGTGCATGAGAGCGCCAGAGGCATGAGCCTTGGCCGCCGCATGCTGGACGAATTGCTGGCGCGCCCCGCCTTTCGCGGCGTGACGAAGCTCACGACCACCGTCACCGAGGACAATGACGCCTCATGGGGTCTCTTCCACTCTTTCGCGCGCCGTCATGGCGCAAAACTTCACAAGCGTCCGCATTTCGAGCGTGACGCGCATTTTGCCGGTGCGCATGACACCGAGTTTCTCGCCACCATCGAGCCGCTCGAAACCGCGCCCGCCAAATCAGCCGAGGCCACTACGGCCCAAATGGAGGCAGTATGACCATCGAACCCAAACCGAGCCACGCCAAAACGGACGTTGCCATTTACGAGCGCATGGAATCGAAAGTGCGTTCCTATTGCCGCGCCATGCCGCGCCAGTTCAATCGCGCCGAAGACGTCTGGCTCTATGACGACCAGGGCGGTCGCTACCTCGACTTCCTGTCGGGCTGCTCGACGCTGAACTACGGCCACAACCACCCGATCCTCAAGCAGGCGCTTGTCGATTACATCATGGCCGACGGCATCACCCATGGCCTCGACATGCATACCGACGCCAAGGCCGAGTTCCTCGACGCGCTTGAAAGCATCATCTTCAAGCCGCGCGGTCTCGACTATCGCGTCATGTTCACTGGCCCCACAGGCACCAATGCGGTGGAAGCTGCGCTGAAGCTTGCCCGTAAGGTCACGGGCCGCGAGCAGATCATCTCCTTCACCAACGGCTTCCACGGCATGACGCTGGGCTCGCTCGCCTGCACGGGCAACGAAGGCAAGCGTGGCGGCGCAGGCGTGCCGCTCAATCACGTCGTGCATGAGCCTTATGACGGTTATTTCGGCGACGATGTGAATACCGCCGAACTGCTCGATCAGCGCCTCACCGATCCTTCCAGCGGTCTCGACAAGCCCGCCGCCATCATCGTGGAAACGACGCAGGGCGAGGGCGGTCTCAACACCGTGTCACCCGAATGGCTCCGCGCCATCGCCGACATCGCCAAGCGCCATGGCGCGCTGCTCATCGTCGACGACATTCAGGCCGGCCTCGGTCGCACGGGCGGCTTCTTCTCCTTCGAGGAAGTTGGCATCAAGCCCGACATTGTCACGCTGGCCAAATCACTCTCCGGCATGGGTCTGCCTTTCGCGCTGACGCTCTTCCGTCCCGAGCTTGATGTCTGGTCGCCGGGTGAGCACAACGGCACCTTCCGTGGCAACAACCACGCTTTCGTCACCGCCACGGCGGCGCTCCGTCACTTCTGGAGCACTGATGACTTCCAGAAGGATGTAAATCGTCGCGGCGACTATCTCGAAATGCGTTTGAACCGCATGGCCGGGAAGCACGGTCTCGATACGCGTGGTCGCGGCATGATGCGCGGCATCGACATGAAGACCGGCGAAGCGGCGGATCGCGTCACCAGCGCCGCCTTTGATCGCGGCCTCATCATTGAAACCAGCGGCGCTTACGATGAAATCGTCAAGGTGCTGGCGCCGCTCGTCATCGACGACGCCGTCTTTGCGCAGGGTCTCGACATTCTTGAGGAATGCGTCGATCTCGCGCTCGCTCCCGCTTTCAACGTTGCTGCCGACTAAAGGAATATCCAGTGCTTATTCGTAAACTTGATGAAATTCGCGGTTCCGACAAAAACATTGTCACCAAGCAATGGGAGAGCGCCCGCGTTCTCCTCAAAGGCGACAAGATGGGATTTTCCTTCCACATCACCACGCTCTATGCGGGGCAGGAAATCCATATGCACTACAAGAACCATCTGGAAGCGGTTTTTGTGATCTCGGGTGAAGGCACCATCGAAGATCTCGGCGCAGGCGAAACGCATGAGCTGAAGCCGGGAACGCTTTATGCACTCAATGCCCATGACAAGCACATTGTCAGGCCGAAGACCGACATCGTCACGGCCTGCGTGTTCAATCCGCCTGTTATCGGCAATGAAGTGCATGACGAATCCGGTGCCTATCCGGCAGATCCCGAAGCCGCGAAGATGGCAAGCTAAGGGGAGCCTTCAGGCTTAGAAAAATGCAGGACCTTTATCCTTCGCGAAGCTCGGCGCGCGCAGAAATACTGTCGCGCGTCGATCCTGTTGTCTATTCCCGCTGGGACGCTTCCGCGCCTCTCACGCGTGAGCAGACGGAGCAGTTCGAGACCCAGGGGTATATCGTTCTTGAAAATATCTTCTCGCCCGAGGAGGTGAAGCAGCTTCAGGCTGACACGCAGCATATGCTCGACCGTCCCGACGATCTCGATCCCTATACGATCGTGCTCGAGCCGGGCAGCGAGAGCGACGTGCGTTCCATCTTCCGCATTCACGACCAGAGCGAGGCTATGGCCCGCCTTGTCGCCGACAATAGGCTCGCTGGCGTCGCCAGTTTCCTGCTGGGCGATGATGTCTACATCCATCAGTCGCGGCTCAACTACAAGCCGGGGCTGCGCGGCAGGGAATTCTACTGGCATTCAGATTTCGAAACCTGGCACGTCGAGGACGGCATGCCCCGCATGCGGGCGCTTTCCATGTCCATTCTTCTGGCGCCCAACACAGCGCACAATGGACCGCTCCTGCTCATGCCCGGCACTCACAGGAAGTTCGTGACCTGCACGGGCGAGACGCCGGAAAACCATTTTCTCACTTCCTTGCGAAGGCAGGAGATTGGCGTGCCCGAGGACAGACATCTCGAGGCGCTGGCCCGTGAGCACGGCATCGTCGCCCCCACAGGTGAGCCCGGCTCCATTCTGATCTTCGATTGCAATCTTATGCATGGTTCCAACAGCAACATCACCCCGTTGCCGCGCTCCAATGCGTTCATTGTTTACAACGCCATGCAAAACCAGCTGGTGCGGCCTTTCGGCAGCCAGTCCCCTCGCCCAAATCATCTGGCCGCACGCGACGTGCGACCCCTGGGCTCGATCAGTATCCGTAAGACGGAGAGTATCCAATGACAGCTGAACACAGCGTCGAGAAAATCGGCGGCACATCCATGGCCGCAACCAAGACAGTCTTTGACAATGTTTTGATTGGCGGCCGCACGGGCGCCGGTCTCTATGGCCGCATGTTTGTCGTTTCCGCCTATGCGGGCATCACCGACCTGCTGCTTGACCACAAGAAGACGGGCGAGCCCGGCGTCTTTGCGCATTTCACCTCCGACGAGGCCGACGCGCCCTGGGGCGAAGCGCTTGATGCCGTACGCGACGCCATGCAGACGCGCAACGCCGACATGTTTGCCAATGAGGAAAGCCTGCAAGAAGCAAATGCCTTCGTCGATGAACGCATTGCCGAAATGCGCATCTGCCTTGAAGACCTCGAGCGCCTGCGCGCCCATGGTCAGTTCCTGCTGACGGACGCACTCTCGACTGTGCGTGAAATGCTCTCGGGCCTGGGCGAGGCGCACAGCGCCCATTCCACCGCGCTGCTCCTGCGCGACCGTGGCGTCAACGCGGTCTTCGTCGATCTCACCGGCTGGGGCGACAGCGAAAAGCTGACGCTGGACGAACGCATCACCGCCGCGCTGAAAACCATCGACGTCGAAAACACGCTGCCCATCATCACCGGCTATGCGGCGTCCAAAGAGGGCACCGTGCGCCGCTATGATCGCGGCTATTCGGAAATCATCTTCTCGCGTCTCGCCGTCCTGTCCGATGCGCGCGAAGCGATCATTCACAAAGAATTCCACCTGTCGAGCGCCGACCCGCGTCTCGTCGGCCCGGAGAATGCCCGCAAGATCGGTCGCACCAATTATGACGTTGCCGACCAGCTCGCGAACCTCGGCATGGAAGCGATCCACCCCGGCGCGGGCAAGGGCCTGCGTCAGGCCGATATAGCGCTGCGCGTCCGCAACACCTTCGACCGCGAAGACGGCGGCACGC
>Ga0098044_1001680_pt1 | contig 11493 bp, 9 predicted proteins | sample 10_taG_FD_75053 | JGI IMG/M metagenome (GOLD analysis project Ga0098044, IMG submission 75053) | Marine viral communities from the Subarctic Pacific Ocean - 10_ETSP_OMZ_AT15264 metaG | ecosystem: Environmental > Aquatic > Marine > Oceanic | place: Pacific Ocean | collected 2015-01-16 | reverse complement strand
CCGTCTCGTCTGCTTGATGGAAGTACTTTACGCGACAGGCTTGCGCGTTTCCGAGCTTGTCGGCCTGCCGCTTTCAGCTGCCAAGGGCGAGAGCCGCTTCCTGACGATTGCAGGCAAGGGTGGCCTCGAGCGGCTGGTGCCTCTGTCGGAGACTGCTCGTCGTGCCATCGACGAATATTTGCCTCTACGTACCGCGCGCCTCGGCGACGGCGTTTCGCCCTGGCTTTTCCCCTCGCGTGGCCGTCAGGGACATCTGACCCGTCACCGCTTTGCGCAATTGTTGAAGGATCTGGCGACCTCCGCCCATCTTGATGCGACCCGCGTGAGCCCGCATACGCTGCGCCATGCTTTCGCCAGCCATTTGCTCGCCAATGGGGCGGATCTGCGTGCCGTTCAGCAAATGCTTGGGCATGCGGATATTTCGACGACGCAGATCTATACGCATGTGCTTGATGATCGTCTGAAGAAGCTGGTCGAAGAGCATCATCCTCTGGCTGCCAAGGAAAACGGTCACTAAGCGGGGCGCAGAGGACGGCCGGGCTCTTCATTTTTGAAGGCCTGCGGATCATCTTGTCTACTCGACCGCGGCTCAATGCGCCGTTATGGTCTCGCTCAATTGAAATTGGCAGTTGAGCGAGTGGACGATGAGTGAAGTACAGGTGAAGGAAGAGGGCGAGCTTGGGCAGACGCTGGGGCAACAGCGAGTCGTCCTTATGGACGAGGCCGAGGGCCGCGCCATTATCGAATATCGCTGTGGCATGCATATGTGCCATTCGGGCGGTGTCGCACAGGGTGGGTTCGTCACCGGCTGGATTGATGCGGCCATGGCGCATGCCGTTATCGCCGCCACGGGCGCGGAGTATGTGCCCATGTCGCTTGAGGTGAAGATCAGTTTCTTCCGTCCAGCCGCGCCGGGTCTTGTGCGCGCTGAAGGTTGGATCGAGCAGAAGGGTCGTTCCACCGTTTTCACTGAGGGTCGGTTGACTGACGAAGCGGGCAACCTTCTTGCCAAGGGCACTTCCACTATCCGTCTGGTGCCGCGCAGCAAATTTGCCTGATTTCAAATGCTGAGAAGGGGCAGGCCGAGTGCTTCGCCTGCACGGGCGATTTTGTCCGGGTTGCGCATGATGTAGATGGCAGTGACCAGCCCATCTTCGACATCGAAGCTGACGACCGAATGGATGTGCCCGTCATGCAGCAGAACCATGCCCGGTTCGCCGTTGACGTCTATGATATCTCCATTGAGTGGCAGATTATATTTCTTGCGGATACCTGCGAAGAAACGTGCAATGCGGTCGGCGCTGTAGATTGGGTTCAGCGCCGCCGCTGCCTTGCCGCCGCCATCGGAATAGAGCACAGCATCGGGCTTGAGGCAGGCGAGCAGGGCTGAAGGATCTTCATTGGAAAGTGCGGTTGAGAAGGCCTGTGCCAGTCGTTCGTGATCCCGACTGCTTGCCTTGAAGCGAGGCCGAGCTTCATGAACGTGACGGCGCGCGCGGCTGAGGATCTGGCGACAGGCAGCTTCCGATTTGCCGAGCAGTGTCGACAGTTCGCCATAGTCGTAGTCGAAGGCCTCGTGCAGCAGGAATGCCGTGTGTTCTTCCGGCGCCAGCCGTTCCAGCATGTGAAGCAATGCGATGGAAATGTCGTCCGCCAGTTCCAGCCGTTCTTCTGGTGTTGGCTCGGCGCTCTTTGATGCATTCTCGACAATCGGTTCTGGCAACCAGGGGCCGACATAGGTTTCGCGGCGTGCCTTCAGGCGCCGCAGATGGTCGAGCCCCAGTCTGCTTGCGGTTGTCGTGAGCCATGCTTCAGGCGTTCTGATTTCGTCTGCATCGATACCGTTCCAGCGCAGCCATGTATCCTGCACAACATCTTCCGCATCGCTCACCGTGCCGGTCAGGCGATAGGCGATGGCGAATATCCGCGTGCGGTGGCGGGCGAAGATTGCTTCGGCATTTTCTTGTTGAGCCTGCATGACCATCACCTCACTGCGTCAGGCGGCGTGTGCGTCGGCGGTGCCGACCTGCAAAGTTTCCTGTCCGATCATAACACGCTGACAGACCGCTCCGTGACCGAGCCCACGTTTCAACGTGGGAAAGAGTCTTGATGAGCAGATGGCAAGGCTGAGCTCGGCGACGCCAGCCTCGCCCCACCACTCTATCAGCTTGGGACGCAATTCTTCGCTGGCAAAATCATGGGCGCAGACCGCTCGGGCAAAGAGGAAGGCGGTTGCGGTGCGTTCGTCCATTCCGTTCGTGTCGCCCGTCACCGCCGCCCTGATGATTTGAGGGTGAACGCCCGCTGCTGTCGCAAGATTGACGGTCGTCTGCAAGCAGGGCCCACAATCCTCCGAATAGGCCGCTGCGATCTTGGCGACGGCATAGGCCTCCTTCGGCAGTGCACGGCGATAGTTTGCTAGGGGGGTGAAGAGCGCAAAGCGCCAGAAGCCGCCGGGGGCCGCGCGGTGGAGGTCGCGAATATAGTCGGCGCTTTCGCCGGTCAGTTTTTCCTGTTTGGCGAACATGCGTTCGAGCAATGCTTTGAACATAATGGGTCTCCTTCGATCTGTAGGATTCAGGCGCGTTCGGTTCTCGTCCACCAGACGAGCCAGCCTGTGACGAGGGCTGGTCCAAGGACGCCCGGCGCGTCGATCACCAGGTGATGGAGTTCAAGCCGTCCTGCTGCCACGTCCCAAAGGTGCAGGCCGACATGGAGGCCTAAAAAAATCGTGGCGGCGCTCATAAGCACGAAGGCGTGGCGTAGCCATCTGGCGCTTGCCGCAGCGCAGATCGCACAGGTGAGATAGGCGACGCCGATATCGCGCACGAAATGGGGATTGAAGGGGCCTGTATCCGGCACGCCGTCCACATGGCCATACCAGCTTGCCGGATCGGCGAGCATGTAGAGCGCGTTGGTGGCGAGGCCGAGGGCTGTCAGGGTGAGTGTTATCCGCTTCCAGTTGAGAGTGTCCGTCATGGGTCTGCTCTGTTGTCTTTGAGGTGATTTCTTTCCTCTAGACGCGTGAGCAGGCCGATTCGTGACAGCCTCGGCTATTTTTTACCAGCTTATGGGAAAAGGTTAAGGCTGCGGAGGCGGGGTAGCCCGTTTTCGGCATGTGTCAAACAGGTTGCGAACGGTTGACAATATCCTTCGCAAAAGCCAGTGTGCCGCCCAATTCCTGAGCAATTCAGGGAACCGGGCGGGGGAGTTTGTGCTAGGAACTCATCTTCGCCTTCCATATGCTTTTTCGCCATTGAAAGGGCCTATTCCCTGAGCACGATGCATACATACCTCGAGTTTGAGAAGCCGATTGCCGAGCTGGAAGGCAAGGTTCAGGAGCTGAAGCTTCTGGGCGCGCAGGACAATGGTGTGAGCGTGAGCGACGAAGTCGCCAAGCTCGAACAGAAGGCTGCCCAGCTCCTTCAGGACACCTATAAGGATCTGACCCCTTGGCAGAAGTTGCAGGTTGCGCGTCATCCGCGTCGGCCGCATTTCGTTGATTATGTCGAGCGTTTGATCGAGGATTTCACGCCGCTCGCGGGCGACCGCGTGTTTGGCGAAGATCAGGCGATCATGGGTGGTCTTGGCCGTTTTCGCGGGCGTTCGGTCATGGTTATCGGCCATGAAAAGGGTTCCGATACCCAGAGCCGCATGAAACATAATTTCGGTATGGCGACGCCGGAAGGCTACCGCAAGGCGGTACGTCTGATGGAGCTTGCCGACCGTTTCGATATTCCGGTCGTCACATTAGTCGATACGGCGGGCGCTTATCCCGGCCTTGGCGGCGAAGAACGCGGTCAGGCCGAAGCGATTGCGCGTTCGACCGATTGCTGCCTGTCGCTTGGCGTCCCGCTGGTTTCGGTCATCATCGGCGAAGGTGGTTCGGGTGGCGCTGTGGCGCTGGCAACTGCCAATCGTGTGCTGATGCTTGAACACGCCGTCTATAGTGTGATCTCACCCGAAGCAGGCGCCTCGATTCTCTGGCGTTCATCCGACAAGGCGCAGGATATGGCCAATGCGCTCAAGATTACGGCGCAGAGCCTGCATCAGCTTGGTGTGATCGATCGTATTCTCGAAGAGCCTGTTGGTGGCGCGCATCGCGAGCGCACCCAGATGGTCAAGGAAACGGGCGATGCCATTGAGGAAGAATTGCGTGGTCTCGACAAGCTCGACCGTGCGACGCTGAAGCGTCTTCGTCGTGAGAAATTCCTGGCGATGGGACGTGTAGGCGTTTCCTGATTCTTGAAAAATTTGTGTTTTGGTGCGGGGTTTTGCTCTAGCCTCGTCACGAACCATTCTCAAAACGGTTCTGGCAAGGAGATCCTGTGCAGAATTTGGACGATGTCCTGAATACTGCGGGTGCACGGCAGTTCTATGACTATTGGAATAGCCTGCCGAAGGTGAACCTTGTCCCGGATCGGAAGGATTTCAATCCGCCTTCCATTCATCGGCTTATGCCGTCCGTTTCCATTCTGGAACTTGTGGCCCCCGATCGTATGATTTTCCGGCTGCTGGGAACGGATCTCGTACGGCGCATGGGATTTGATGCGACGGGCCAGAATTATCTCGATTCTTTTGCTCCCGAAGCGCGGGCTGCTTATGTCGATATTGTGTACACACAGGTCAATCACCCTTGCGGGCGTCGCTCGGTGCTCAAGGGGCGCGAGCCAAGCGGCATTCTCGTGCGTGTCGAAGTGCTCGTATTGCCCATGAGCAATGAGCTGACAGGCCACCCCTTGCTGGTATCCTGTTTCGCTGATGGCGAGTCGATTGGCTTCAATCCAGGCGATTCCGTCATCAAGGGTGTTGAAGATGTCGTCTGGATTGATATTGGCGCGGGTGTGCCGACAACGCATCTGGTTGAGCCGGAACATATAGGTCCGGGTACGGTCTAGCTCTTGCCTAGAGCATCTCGGCAAAGGCATCGCGCACGTCGTCGGCGAAGAGTTCCGGTTCTTCCATGGCAGCGAAGTGGCCACCCTTGTCCATCACGCGCCAGCGTTTGATATTGTAGCCGCGTTCTGCCCATGAGCGTGGTGTGATTGGCAACGTGTCCATCGGATATTCTGAATAGGCCGTTGGCACGGTGACTTTTTCGCTGGCTTTCAGCAGGGCGGAGCGTTCGGCGGGGCCTGCCTTGTAGAGCGTATTGGCGGAATTGATCGTGCCGCTGAACCAGTAGATCGAAAGCTGCGTCAGGATCGTTTCGAAAGGGAAGCGCGCGATCATGCCGTCCATGGTCGTCGTCTTGTCGGTGTCGCCGAGGCGGTAGTATTTGTCAGCTAGCCAACCTGCAAGGCCTGCCGGGCTGTCCACCAGCGCGAAGGCAAGCGCCATCGGCTTTGTCGACTGGATTGAGCGATAGCCCTCTTCCTGACGCCACCAGGCATTCATCTGTTTGATCCATGCGCTTTCTTCTTCACTCACGGGCGGTTGGCTCTCGTGTTTTAGGAAGGGCCGCAGCGGCAGCATGGTCAGGTGGATGGCGCGAAGGCTCTTTGCGTGTTGGAGCGCGAGGCGTGAAGTGACGAAGCTGCCCCAGTCGCCTGCCTGCGCGGCATAGGTGTCGTAGCCCAGCACCTCCGTCATCAGGCGGTGCCAGAGGTCTGCGATGGCGGCAGGACCGATCGGAATGCGTGGCTTCGATGAAAAGCCATAGCCGATGAGCGATGGCACAATGACGTCGAAGGCAGGCCCCGAACGTCCGAAGCGTTCTGGATGAGCCAGTGGCTCGACGACATCGAGAAACTCTCTGAAGGTCGAGGGCCAGCCGTGGGTCAGGATCAGTGGTACGGCATCGCTGCTCGAACCCTTTTCATAGATGAAGTGGATTTCGTGGTCTTCGCCATCGGCATCCGTCAGCGTCGCGCGGTATTGCGGAAAGCGGTTGAGGTTTTCTTCTGCCTTGCGCCAGTCGAAGTCGTCACGCCATTTTTCAACGAGCCGTTCCATGTAGGGCAGGCTTGTGCCGTAGTCCCAATGTTCGTTGCCTTGCGGCTCGTTCGGAAAGCGTGTGCGTTGCAGGCGGCGCTTCAGGTCTTCGATTTCGGCGTCGGAAACGCGAATGGTGAAGGGATCGGCGGGAATGATCTGATGGGTCATTTGTCGGCTCTGATTTTCTTGACGAAGTCCATCACGTCGTCGGCAAAGAGCTTGCCGGTTTCCCAGGCGGCGAAATGGCCGCCGCGTTCGGGTTCCGACCAATGCACGATGTTGTAGCCTTTTTCCATGTAGCTGCGCGGCCCGATGCAATAGGCCTGCGCTTCTTGCGGGAACTTCGCGATGCCCGTCGGCACTTCCACCTTCGTGCCGGGAGCCATGCTGGCGCCGCCTTCTTCCAGATAGCCACGATAGAACCATGTGGCGGTATTGAAGGTGTGCGTGGCGAGATAGATCATGATGTCGGTCAGCATGGCGTCTTTGGTGAAAGCGTTTTCCAGATGCCCGGGCACCTTGCCGTTTCGCCGGTCAGACCATGAATGGAATTTTTCGACGATCCAGGCCGCTGCGCCGACGGGACTGTCCATCATGGCGTAGGAGAGCGTCTGGGGCTTTGTCATCTGGATCTGCAGATAGGCGCCGTCCATCGCGAGCGCTGCGCCTGCGGCAGTGGTCCAGGCGATTTCTTCTTCGGTCTCCGGCGCGACGGTTGGGCGCAATCCGTTCATGTTGATATGGATGGCCTTGCAGCCGCCGTTCTTGTCCATGCCATGTTCGTAGCCGAGATAGCCGGTGACGACCGACCCCCAATCGCCGCCCTGCGCGATATAGGTTTTGTAGCCGAGGACGTCGCGCATCAACTTGTCCCAGAGTGCAGCGGTGCCTTTGGGTCCGATCGGCTTTTTCGGTTTGCCGGAGAAGCCATAGCCGGGAAGCGAAGGAATGACGAGGTCCATGCCGTCTTCGGCATTGCCGCCGAATTTCTCCGGGTGCGCCAAAGGTTCGATCACGTCATAAAACTCAAGGACCGATCCCGGCCAGCCGTGCGTCAGCAGTAGCGGCTCGGGCGCGCTTCCGGAGCCTTTTACATGAATAAAGTGGATTTCCTGTCCGTCGACGGTCGCCTTGAATTGCGGTTGGCTGTTCAGAAGGGCTTCCCATTTGCGCCAGTCGTAGCTTGAAAGCCAGTAGTCGCAAAATTCACGTATGTAGGCCATGTCCGCGCCATAGGCCCAGCGGTCGCCGCCTTCGGCGATCTCGGGCATTTCATGCCATTCGTAGGCTGCCACCTTGCGCTTGATCGTGTCGAGGACGGTATCGGCGATTTCGATCTTGAAAGGCTTTGGCGCTGACATGAGGCTTCCTCTGTATGGATTGTTTTTTGTTGTGGGTCATTATGCCAGCACACCTGCAGGCCGCAATGGCAGGGCCTTAGATTCGCCGTTTCCGGGAATCGTTGCCGCAGCGCTCGCCTCTCTCTAAGGTAGAAAAAAAGAATTAGAACGAGTTCATGGGAGAGAGATATGGCTGAACCTTCAGTCGGGGCGACGCGTGCGCCTGCGCAGGCCACAGGATTTTCAAAACATTATGCGCTCATCATTCTGACGCTGGCCTATACGTCCAGTCACGTCGATCGCGGCATCGTGAATATTCTGATGCCGTCGATCAAGGCGGCTTTCGATGTCAGCGATACGCTGCTCGGGCTCATGGGCGGGCTCGTCTTTGCGCTTTTCTATGCGACGCTCGGCGTTCCCATCGCCATGTGGGCGGACCGGGGTAATCGTCGTAATATTATCGCGCTGGCGGTAACGCTTTGGAGCGGCATGACTGCGGCTTGTGGGCTCGCAGGCAGCTTCTCGCATCTGCTTCTCGCACGCATCGGCGTTGGTATCGGTGAAGCGGGATCGAGCCCGCCTTCGCATTCGATGATTGCTGATCTCTATCCTAAAGAGCAGCGCTCAACCGCCATGTCGGTCTATACCGTCGGCGTCTATGCAGGCGCGATGATTGGTCTCGTGCTCGGCGGTTATGTTGTCCAGAACTATGGATGGCGTGAAACTTTCTTCGTCGTTGGCCTGCCCGGTCTCGTCATTGCTGCGCTCGTACGCTTCACGATTGCCGAACCTTTGCGTGGTGGGGTCGATGGACTGGCGGAGAGGGCGGATAAGCCCGACCAATCGAATGCCGCGCGGATCACTGCATATTTTATGGCTTTATGGGCTGTGTTCCTTCACTTGTGGCATACGCGTTCCGCGCGCCACATTATCATCGGGCTGACGTTGGTTTCCTTCGTTGGATATGGCGGCTTGATTTTCGGGCCGTCGTTCTTTGCGCGCAGCTTGCATCTCGACATGACGAAGATTGGTTTGATCTTCGGCCTGACGGCGGGCTTCGTTGGCGGCTTCGGATCAATTCTCGGTGGTTATCTTGCCGACCGCTTCTCGCGCAAGGATATGCGTTGGAATGCCTGGGTCGTGGCGGTCGCCAAGCTCATCGGCATGCCGCTCTTCATTGTCTTCTATATGTCGTCGAATCTGACAATCATGATCCCCGTCTATGTGATTTCATCGGTGTTGGGCGCGTTTTATCTTGGACCAAGCTTTGCCATGATCCAGAGCCTCACGCCTATTCACATGCGGGCGTTGGCCTCTGCCGTCATGCTTTTTGTGCTGAACTTTATCGCACTGGGTTTCGGGCCGCTGACCGTCGGTTTCATTTCCGATGTGCTGCACCCCTATTTCGGTGTCGAGAGCTTGCGCTGGGCGCTTTTCGGTACGAGCTTCATAGGTGTCTGGGCGGCGGTGCATTATTATTGGGCGGGACAGACCTATCAGGCCGACCTTGCCAAGCTCGTTGGTGGCGACGCCTGAAGCATTTGACGTTCTGAAAAACAAAAGGCCCGCTTCCGGTTTCAGAAGCGGGCCTTTTTATTTGTGATGTCGAAGGTTCAGACGAGTGCACCGTGGCAATGTTTGAACTTTTTACCTGAGCCGCAGGGACACAGTGAGTTGCGCGCGACCTTGCCCCATGTGGAGGGATCGTTCGGATTGGCCGCGACGCCGGGGTCGTTACGGACCGGACGCGAAGGTGCGTCGTTGCCCGGATTTTCCAACTCGTCCACACCGGTCGTCACATCCAGGTGATGGGCTTGCATTTCCGGCAGTGGTGTTTCTTCCAGGCGCGGCGCTTCGGTGACGAATTGCGCATTCATCAGCTGACGCGTGACGGCTTCGCGCAGACGATTGAGCAGGCTTTCGAAGAGTTCGAAGGCTTCCTGTTTGTATTCGTTCAGCGGGTCGCGCTGTGCATAGCCGCGCAGGCCCACAGCCTGGCGCAGATAGTCGAGCATCATCAGATGTTCGCGCCAGAATTGATCAAGCGTTTGCAGCAGAATTGCCTTTTCGACCTGACGCATAAGTTCGGGGCCAGACTGTGCGACCTTGGAGGCCATGGCGTGATCGGCTTCCTTGTAGAGGCGTTCGCGAATTTCCTGATCCGCAATGCCTTCTTCCGCTGCCCAGGCTTCGATGGGCAGGTCGAGGCCGAGAACTTCCTTGGCTTCATTCTGCAGGCCCGCGGCGTCCCATTGCTCGGCATAGGCCTTTTCGGGAATGTGCTGTTCGACCAGTCCGTCGATAACCTGATGGCGCATGTCGGCCACGGTGTCGGCGACATCGTCGGCCGTCATCAGATCGAGACGCTGTTCGAAGATGACGCGGCGCTGGTCGTTCATCACGTCGTCGTATTTGAGGACGTTCTTGCGCATGTCGAAGTTGCGCGCTTCGACCTTTTCCTGCGCCTTGGCGAGCGCCTTGTTGATCCAGGGATGGATGATTGCTTCGCCTTCCTTGAGGCCCAGCTTTTGCAACATGCCGTCCATGTTGTTGGCGCCAAAGATGCGCATCAGGTCGTCGTCGAGCGAAAGGAAGAACTTCGAACGGCCCGGGTCGCCCTGACGGCCGGATCGACCGCGCAGCTGATTGTCGATACGACGGCTTTCGTGGCGTTCGGTGCCGATGATGTAGAGGCCCCCCGCTTCGATGGCCTGTTTCTTGAGACGTTCGATATCGGCCTTGATCTCCTCGATCTTGGCCTCGCGCTTGGCTTCATCCTCGATGCCAGCCGTCTCGTCGGCCACACGCATGTCCAAATTACCACCGAGCTGAATGTCGGTGCCGCGACCGGCCATGTTGGTGGCGATGGTGATGGAGCCGGGGACACCGGCCTGGGCGACAATATGGGCTTCCTGCTCGTGATAGCGTGCATTCAGCACATTGTGCTTGATCTTCTTTTTCTTCAGGAATTCCGAGAGTGTTTCCGACTTTTCGATCGACACCGTGCCGACGAGAACGGGCTGGCCGCGTTTGGCGCAGTCTTCGAGCTCAAGCACGATGGCGTCATATTTTTCGCGCGCCGAGCGATAGACTTCATCGTCTTCGTCGATACGGGCAATCGGACGGTTGGTCGGCACTTCGATGACTTCAAGGCCATAGATGTCCATGAATTCGTCGGCTTCGGTCAGCGCCGTACCCGTCATGCCCGACAATTTGTCGAACATGCGGAAATAGTTCTGGAAGGTGATCGAGGCCAGCGTCTGGTTTTCTGGCTGGATCGTTACGCGTTCCTTTGCTTCAAGCGCCTGATGCAGCCCGTCGGAATAGCGGCGGCCTTCCATCATGCGGCCCGTGAACTCATCGATGATCATGAGCTTGTCGCCCTTGACGATGTAGTCGCGGTCTTTCTGGAAGAGCTTGTGGGCGCGCAGCGCATTCTGCACGTGATGAACGATGGTAATGTTCTCGATGTCGTAGAGCGCGCCTTCGGTCAGCACGCCGTGTTCGCGCAGCAAGGCTTCGATCTTCTCGTTGCCTTCTTCAGTGAGGTTCACTGTACGCTGCTTCTCGTCAAGCTCGTAGCCGTCTTCCTCGATATTCGGGATGACGTCATCGACTGCGAGATAGAGTTCGGACTTGTCGTCGAGCGGACCTGAAATGATCAGCGGCGTGCGGGCTTCGTCGATGAGGATCGAGTCCACTTCGTCGACGATGGCATAGGCATGACCGCGCTGCACCATGGCCGAGACCTGATACTTCATGTTGTCGCGCAGGAAGTCGAAGCCGAATTCATTATTGGTGCCGTAGGTGATATCGGCGGCATAGGCGTCACGGCGCTCGATATCGTCGAGGCCGTGCAGGATGGTTCCTGTCGTCAGCCCGAGGAAGCCATAGACCTGGCTCATCCATTCCGCGTCGCGTTTGGCCAGATAGTCGTTCACGGTGACGACATGGACGCCCTTGCCGGGCAGCGCGTTCAGATAGCAGGCAAGCGTGGCGACCAGTGTCTTGCCTTCACCGGTCTTCATTTCGGCGATCTTGCCGTCGTGCAGCACCATGCCGCCCATGAGCTGGGTGTCATAGTGGCGCTGGCCGAGTGTGCGTTTGGCGGCTTCGCGGACGGTGGCAAAGGCTTCCGGTAGCAGATGGTCGAGGTCTTCGCCTTCTGTGAGGCGGGCGCGGAACTTGACCGTCTGGTTCCTCAGTTCCTCGTCGG
>Ga0098044_1001675_pt1 | contig 11498 bp, 8 predicted proteins | sample 10_taG_FD_75053 | JGI IMG/M metagenome (GOLD analysis project Ga0098044, IMG submission 75053) | Marine viral communities from the Subarctic Pacific Ocean - 10_ETSP_OMZ_AT15264 metaG | ecosystem: Environmental > Aquatic > Marine > Oceanic | place: Pacific Ocean | collected 2015-01-16 | reverse complement strand
TAGGTGGGGGGGGGTTGTTGTTTTTGGTGTGTCTGTGTTTGGGTATGGTTTCCCCTGGGACTCCCTCCGTCGATTGAGGCTCGATCTTGCCTTGAACTAGCTTTTTCCTTTGCTGTTCTGATCCTATCCGGCTTGGTGTTTTTTGTCCCGTTTAAGCCCGTCGTTTCTCGGACAGGATGCGGTAGCCCCTTTAACGGGCGAACAGACGGTGGTTAGCCGACGCTGGTTTTGGGGAGCCAGTGATTGAACTCTAGCACATTTCGTTCTGTGAAGTGTTATTGTTTTATTAGGATTTAAAAAATTTTTTGTTTGGAGCTTTCTTATGGGTTTTATTGAGTTGGATGAATCTGAGATGGGTGAGCGTGGTTTTGTTGACCCGTTTTTGGATGAGAGTGTTGTTACTTATGTGGGGTCTGATGGGGGTTCTTATGAGGTTCAGCTGGCAGCTGGGTCTTGCAGTTTGGAGAATCCTGAAGTTTGTGAGTCTTGTGAGTAGATGGGTTTTGCACAGTTGGGGAAAAGTTTGTGAACAAGTCAGAGCGTTTTTTTGTTGGGGTGGTGTTGATAGCGACTTCGTTGTGTTTGGGGTTTCTGGTGTTGGGGTTGGGTCTGATGTTACGTTTGTTGTTTGGTTAGACTGATTTTATGGATAAATCAATTAAACTTATTATTGCTGTGACAGGGCTTCTTGTGGCTGTAGGCACCCTTATTGGTGCGATTACTGTTACGCTTGGCAAAGGCGGGGATGATAGCCCGTATCAAGGTGGTATGACCATAATTTTAGATAGTCCTGAAGCTTATGCCACGTTCCTTGAAAATCACCCTGGGTGATGTATGACTTCTGGTAGAACAATAGATGAAGCAACATGGTTTAAGTATCAAGAGTTGCGTGATGGCGGTTTGTCTATGTATGGGGCTTCTAAAAAGATAGGTATTTCTTATAGGGCAGCTTCAGATTTTGAAAAGGGCATAGGGTCTGTTGTTGGTAAAGCAGCTAAGAAAGCTTTCGATCAGGCTAAAAGCCCTTCTGTTATTCCTTACGACTTGTTGTCTGACGAAGCCCGTGAAGCTTATGACGATATTGAGGTTTTCGCTAAACGATATTTCGGGTTGATTTTGATGCCCTGGCAGATTGAAGCGACTAACAGGATCATGGAGTTGCAGGCTTCTCCTCAAGAGGAGTATGTGGTAATTAACGCTCCTCCAGGTTCAGGCAAGTCCACGTTTTTCACTAGGATTCTTCCTGCTTGGGCTACTGTGAGGGATCGCACTATACGTGGGATGATCGGTTCGCATACTCATCGTCTTGGCGAGTGGTATACCCGCCGTTTGAAAGGCGAGCTGGAGCGTACTTCTCCTGTTAAGGCTGAAGCTAAGGATCTTAAAATGGGTTTAGCTGTTGATGCTGAGACTTGCCTTATGGATGATTTCGGAAGGTTTAAACCTGATGTTAAGGAAGTTTGGCGTGGCGATCAGTTCACTGTAGCTCAAGAGGGTGACATTCCTGTTTCTGAGAAGGAACCCACTTGGACTTGTTTCGGTGTGGATTCCGGTTTCTTGGGTGGTCGTTTCGATTTGATTATTTGGGATGACCTTTATGATCCTCGTAAGATGCGTACTTCTGAAGCCCGTGACGATTTGAAACGATGGTGGGATGAGGTAGCTGAGACACGTTTGGAACCTGGTGGTCTTCTTGTGTTGCAAGGGCAGCGCATGGCTGGTGACGACATTTACCGTTACGCCTTGGATAAAGAAGCTATCTTTGATGAAGAAGACGATTTTGAAGAAGACGTTCCTGAAGAGCTGAAGCTTGACGGTAAGCGTTACCATCATCTTGTTTACAAAGCCCATTATGAGGGTAAGTGTGAGAAGCAACACAAGTTGGATTCCGCTCCTTACCCTGAAGGGTGCTTGTTGTATCCTCGTCGTTTGAATTGGAAGAAGTTGACGCATGTGAAGTCTCAAACTCCTGACAGGTACGCTATTTTGTACCAGCAGGATGACGCTGACCCTGCGAGTGTTCTTGTTGATCCTTTGTGGATTAGTGGTGGCACGGGTGATGATGGTGTTTTGTATCAGGGGTGTTGGGATAATGACCGTGATTTGTGGGAGTTACCTAAGAATCTTCCTGGTGAAGTGATTATTGTCGCTACGGCTGATCCTTCTCCTAGTAAGTTTTGGGCTTTGCAGGTTTGGGCGTATGTCCCTGAGTCTGGTTTCCGTTATTTGTTGGAGTCTTACCGTCAGAAGATGGATGCTCCTACGTTTTTGGATTGGAACCATGAGGAGGGTGTTTTCACTGGTATAGCTGAGGAGTGGTGGCAGAGGTCAGCTGATATAGGGCGACCTATCAATTATTGGATAGTTGAGGCTAATGCAGCGCAAAAGTTTATTTTGCAATACGATCATTTTAGGCGCTGGTCTGCTGAGAGGGCGGTTAATTTGATCCCTCATTACACTCATTCACGCAATAAGGGGGACCCTGACTATGGGGTGCAGATGCTTGCTCCTCTGTACCGTCACGGGCGTGTGAGACTTCCTGGTAAACAACGTACCGAAGCCCGCCCACATGCACTACTATTAGTTAATGAAGTAACAAAATGGTCACCAGACGGTCATGGGTCAGCAACCGATGATTGTGTGATGGCTCAATGGTTTTTGGAGCATAATCTCCCTAACATTAGTTTGCCTAAAGGGAATGTAACTCCTTTATGGAGGCCATCATGGATAAAAGGAGAAGGTAAGTTTGAAGTCGCCTGAAGAAATCATAGGTCTTCTTAGAGAAAGGGAATCAAATCTTGAGCCTGGTTTCGCACGTATGCGTCGTGTGAGAGCAGCTTATGATGGAGATATTGTAGTTCCTTTACCTGAGCTTGATGACAACGAACAGGTAGCTGTAGCTAATCTGTTAGCTCAAGGTTTGGATCAGACAGCAATGAGAATTTCGTCTGTGATGCCTGATGTTGTAATGCCTCCGATTAAAGACGATCAGAAGCAAGCTGAGAAACGTGCAAGTGTTAGACGCAGGGCTGTGTTGGGCTGGTGGCAACATAACCGTATGGATATCAAATTGTCGAAACGTGCCAGGCACATGCTTGGTTACGCATCTTCTCCTGTTTCGTTAAGGTTTAATTCTAAGTTGGGTGTGCCTGAGTGGACTGTTAGAGATCCGTTGACGACTTTCCCAGCTCCTCTTTTCGGTCCTGATGACATGGCTCCTTATGACACAATTTTTACTTATGAACGGACTTACGACTGGTTGATGGACAATTACCCTGACCATGCTTTTAAACTCCGGCATAAAGATACTAAAGGGTCTGACTTGTATCAGCTTGTTGAATACTGTGACCCTGAAGAGACTGTTCTTTTAGCTGTTGGTAGAGATATACAACAGGGTTCTAGTTGGAATCGTAACGCTGATTATTCTCCTCCTTTAGCGGAGTTGGAACGTAGCGTTAATCGTGCAGGTATTTGCCCTGTTGTTATTGCTGGCAGAGTTAATTTGGATCAGCCTCAAGGACAGTTCGATCAGATGCTTGGCATGTATCAGATGCAAGCCAAGTTGATGGCTTTAGAAGTTTTAGCTGTGCAGAAAGGTATTTTCCCTGACAGTTGGCTTGTAGCTAATCCAGGTGAGACACCTCAAATTATTAACACAGCTAATGGTTTGACTGGTGAGGTTGGGATTCTTAAAGGCGGTCAATTAAAAGACACTGTTGTAAACCCTGGGTTTATGACTAACCCGACTATCGACAGGTTGGAAAGGGGTCAGCGTTTAACTGCTGGTATTCCTTCCGAGTTTGGCGGTGAGTCCGGTTCTAATATCCGAACGGGTCGTCGAGGTGAAGCGGTTCTTTCAGCGGTTGTTGATTTTCCTGTTCAGGAAGCTCAACGTATGATCGCAGCTTCTTTGGAAGTTGAGAACAAACGTGCTATTGCTTTGATGAAAGCGTATGCGGGTAATAAACCTAAGTCGTTTTATGTAACGATGAAAGGTGCTAAAGGCGTTGTTGATTACACGCCTAATAAAGATTTTGAAACTGATGAGAACCATGTTGTTTATTCTCACAGTGGTGCCGACATCAACAATTTGGTTATCGGTGCCGGTCAGAGGATAGGTATGGGAACTATGTCTAAGCGTTCTTTCATGCAGATAGACCCGATGGTTGATGATGCTGAACATGAACATGACGCTGTGATAGCTGAGAATTTGGAACAGGCTTTGTTGGTCAGTATCCAAACTCAAGCTTCGCAAGGTTCTATACCTCCTAATGATCTAGCTCGTATCACTGAACTTGTTAGAACAGATAAAGCAGAATTAGCTGATGCTGTTCAGAAGGTTCAAGAAGAAGCACAGCAAAGGCAAGCGTCTGAGGCACCAGCTGGTTCCCCTGAAACTATGCCTGGGTTAGCTCAAGAAGGTGTAGGTGCTGAACAAGCGGTTGCATCTGCTGGTGGGCGACCTGCTTTGCGTGATCTGTTAGCGCAGGTGGGATAATGCCAAGAAAAGTTAAATCGAAACAAACGTATGGCGAGCGCAAGAAACAAGAAGATGCTATGGATGTTGTGCCTATGCACGAAGAGCCTTCTGTTAGGAAGCCTCCGATAACACCTGGCGGTCCTGGTTCTTTTGTAAGACCAACGGAACGACCAATGGAACCTATAACATCTGGTGTAGCTTCCGGTCCAGGTATGGGTGTTCGACCTCCACGGGCTGTTGTTAAAAAACAAGAAGAGGAAACATCTGCTAGGTTGATTGCTTTTCAACCCTTGCTGGAAGAGTTAGCTGCTTTACCAGGCGCGGGAGTGGAAACTAAAAGATTTGTAAACAAGTTAAGAGTTAAGAACAATCAGGTCTTTTAATGTCCTTTATTAGCAGAATAAGAGAGATTGCTGGTGCAGCTGGTAAAGCCGGTGGGGATCTTGCAGGGTTTGTTGGTGATTTAGTAACTGCTCCTTTTGTAGAAGATGAGTTTGAAAAATTTTGGCCTACTGTTAAAGGTGTAGCGGGTAAGCGTCTTTTAGGTAACCAAGAATACGGTCCTGGTTATGTTCCTCACATAATAGGACCGGAAGGTGTTATAGGTGAGGTTATAGAAGGTCTTCCTGAAGGTTTACGTGAAGGCGGGAATGAACTTTTTGAGGTGTGGGATGACACTTACAGAGAAATAGCTAGACTCCCAACTACTGTTTTAACAGCAACAAGTCTCGCTCAATCAAGAGGTGATTTCACTGGTTTGTTTGATGAAGGCACTTGGAAAGATGCTTGGCAGATAGCTGACCCAGGTTGGGATAATGATGAGAAAGAATACCCGACTTTAGGTAAAGCGTTGTCTTATCTTTTAGCTGGTGTGGACATTCTTGATGAAGACGAAAAAGTTCGGCATGAAGGCACCACATGGCATAAATTTGTTTCTGGGACAACTGACGCTGTAGCAATAATAGCTTTAGACCCTACGGTTCTTGGCGGTAAAGCTGTGTTAGCTATTCGTGGTGGAGGGAAACTGGGTTTAATTGCATCCAAGTTGGGTGTGCCTGGTACACGCGCGACTATGAATGTTGCTCAGAAGCATCGGCAAAGCGGGGTTTATGATCGTCTAGTTGCTAAACCTTACCTCAAGTTCAAAATGGGTAAAGCCAAAATGGATGAAGCTAGTGAATTGGTTGAAGCGACTGTTAAAGGTCAGCCTTACAAACTTGTTTTGTCTCCCCGTGATGTGATGTTAGCTGGTGGTAAAAAGAACATTCAAAAAAATCTAAGTGTTGGAGTTGCTAGAAGGGAACGATATTTCCGTCAAGACGGCAGGTTTGATCGTCTTTTAGGAAGTATTGATAATACGGTAGATAATGTTTCTGATGAGGCTATTCGAGCGCATGTGACTGGAACTAAGAAACTTCCTTTAACTCCTACAGCTTTGAATGACGCTAAGATTGAAATAGCAGCTACTAAAATTCGTCAAAGGTTTTTTAAAGATAACCCTCACGGTGCGACTATCGCACGACTTTTAACTTACGCTCAGAAAGGTCATTCTTCTTTTGGTGGGGCTAGAGGAAGAGCAATATCAGAAGATGTTATGCGTTTCTTTTTGGGTGATAATACTTCCATAGCGAGACTTTCAAGAGTCAATACTGACGTTGCGAATATGTTAAAAGGAATTTATGTAGCTGGTGGGACTGTTAAGCAGGGTGTTGTCCCTGGCATGGTTGGCGCTAGAGCTAATCAGTCTCGAATAATAAATGAGCTTATGCCTCCTCAGTTGCCAACTCACACTGATGAACTTGGTGACATGGCGGGGATGTGGAAAACATTGGATGATATGGCTTCACCTGGTGCGTTTAATCCTTTAGGCAGGTTGGGTTTAGATCCTATTCGTCAAACGTATTGGTTCACTAATAGTGTTACTGGTAAGCCTTTCCGTTGGGTGATGGATAAGCGCGCTCATTCTCATGTTCTTTTTGCTGATCCTAATTCGGATCGGATGATTGAAAGAATGTTGAAACAGGCGAAAGTTGAGCCTGATAAGATTCAAGTCATTTTAACTAAATGGAATGGGTTGGATGAAGCTGGTAGGCGCAGATATTGGGAACAGCTTATTGATGAAACTATTGAGAGTGTTTTACAAAAACATTCCAAGGAACATATTTTTAAAAGTAAAGATGAGTGGGTAGCTGCGGGTAATAAAGCTAGTGATTACAAAGATCACAGAGCAATGATTAAAGATCTTAAAAACCGAATCTTTGAAGATTACAAACGCAGTTCACGCCACGCTTTAGAAGATTTAACTAAACACAAGGTTGGTAGGGCGCTTATTGAACGGCTTGATGACGGTTCGGTCAGTGCAACTCAAATGGGTACATCAGTTCCTGGGGTTTCTAAGTATGCTGATAAAGATACTTTGAGTCTTTTGAAGACAGCTCAAACTCCTGAGCGTATGGCTGATGTAGGGCTTATCCCAGATTTCACTCGGTTTAATCGTTCTGTTAGACGTACTTCTATGATGGAAACTGATTGGTTATGGAAAACTACTGATGGGATAGATAATCTTTTACAACGCTTTTCCAACTATTTTAAACCAACAGTTTTGTTAAACCCTAAATGGCCTATGAGAGTTGTCGGAGAAGAACAGTTAAGAATGTCAGCTGTGATAGGCGGTCCTGATGCGTTGTGGAATCTTTTATTAAACCGTCGCAATGCTCAAGAAGCTGTTTTAAGAAACCTTTTAACTGATAAACAGATACTTGCGATAGCGGGAGATATGCCTAAAAAAGAATTAGAAAAAGGTTTAAGACAAATTCTTTTCGGTGACACCAGAGTGGTTGGTAGAAGAATGGTTCTTTCGGGTACTTTAGGATATATGGTTGCAGGTGTTCCTGGCGCTGTAGTGGCTCCTATGTTGTCGAGAGCTAGAAATGCCAGAATAGTTTCACGGATGGCAAAACCATTGAGGGAGAAACAAACTATTAAAGACATGGTTGTAGCAGGAGATAAAAATGCTGCTAATGCTTTAATGGAAGCACCAGGTTTTGAGAATCTTCAAATTTTAGGTATTGATGTTGAACGTGCTTTTGGTAATCCTCTTACTCCTTTAAGAGAATGGGAAAATCGTGTAGGCGCGCAACGTGGCATGTCTTATATGTTGGATCAATCTGGTAGTGACATGAAAGCAGGGAACATTGAATTTCTTGGAGACTGGAATGACATTATTAAACCTCCTTCGAGGGCAGATTTGCTTAAAAAACCTCAGAAAGCAGAAGTATACGCTCAATGGTATGAGAGAGTTTTAAACGATCAATTTGGCAGATCGAAGTATTCGAGGATGTTTTGGGATGATACTAAAACAAACGATGACATTGTAGCGTTTTTAGAATCACCTGAAGGTAAACAAACTTTAGAAGACATGGCTCTTGTTGATGCTGAAACAGAAGAACTGCTTGATTGGGTAGAAGGAGTAAGAGAATTTACAGACAGGTTGTTACCTCCAATAGACGAATTAGCTGACGTTAGACGGGCTTTAAGTAACGGGAACCGAATTGAGTTACGTCAAGTTATTGATGCTCTTGGTGGTGATGAAGGAATTAAAGCTGTTAAACCTAGACATAAGTTGTCAGATAAAGCGAAGAAAGAACGTGATGCGTTATCACAAGCTTCAGTATTCGGTCCTGAAGCACAACAACTTAGATGGTATGACATTATAGGCGCAGTTCATAAACAAGAAGAAATTGTTTATTCCGGTTTGTTAAACGGGTTTATGAAAAAAACTTTAGACAAAGGTATTCAAAGACTTGGAGGTTTATACACGACACAACTTTCACGGCATCCATTGTTCAGAGCAGTTTATGAAGCTGAAATGAAATCTAAGCTTGTTAATTTAGCGATTGACCCTGGTACGGGATTGTTTACTATTTCTGAAGAAGCATTGAAAGCTATGGAAAACAGTTCCCGTGTTACAGCTCTTAAAGCTGTTGAAGATGTTATGTATAACCTTGCGGAACAAAGCAATTTTGCTGAATCGACTAGACATTTCTTTCCTTTCTTTAACGCATGGCAAGAAGTGTTGACAAGGTGGGTGGGGTTTACGATGGACAATCCTGCGTTTGTGTCAAAGGTTGCTGTCACATATCGTGAAGCTGCTGGTTTACCTACTTACACTGACCCTGATGGTAAAGAACATTGGGTGTTGTATGTGCCAGAGGAAATGCGAGAAGTGTTATCCGGCAGTCCTTTATTCGGGGACATTATGGAATGGTGGGAGGGTGAACTTTATTTTAATAAAGCTGGTATAAATATGATTACCACAGGTTTACCTGGGGCTATGCCAACTTTTACTTTTGCTGTAAGTCAACTAGCTAGGAAAAGACCTGATGTTGGCGAATATGTTGATTTCTTGTTTCCTTATGGGTTTGTTCCTCCCCGTGACGGATCTGGGCTATTTGGAGAAATGGAAGCTTTTGCTAAAAGTTCTTCACCTGCTTGGGGTAGATCGTTGTATACAGCCGTGCAAGGTTGGTTTAAAGATATGGGTATTTTTATCGACGACCTTTGGAATGACAGAACCTATAAGAGCATGATGGCTAACATCACACAAGTTTGGATAGTCCAAATGAATGAAGGTGAAAGAGAACTTGTAGATTTTCAAGAGCCAGCGCAATACAGCGCGTTCATTAAAGATGTTGAACATGCCGCTAGGTCGTCGTTGATGCTTTTAACTATCGCTAAAGCAACAACTCCTACTGCTATAAGATTTGCTAGTCCGTATCAAAAATGGATAGATATGTCTAGACGTTTTTACAATGAAAATCCTGATACAGCTGATGATCGTTTCATGGAAGAGTTGATGAAGGAAGACATGGAAGATAGTTTTTGGTTTCTTACATCCAGGTCAACTCAATCTTTGGAAGGGCTACCTCCAACATTAGAAGCTTGGGAAACAAGACAAGAATTTAAACCTTACTTTGAAAAATACCCTGAGTTGGGAGCAATTATTTTAGGGTTGGAAACTACTGGTGGAGCAAAAGCTCGCGCTGATTATTCACAATGGGTTTATCAAAATCAAAAACAAGAAGCAACTTTTTATGGTAGCGGTGAAGAACAACGTAAATCTTTAACCCAATTAGAATACATTCTTCAACCTGATATTCGTGAAGGTTGGGCGAAATACAGAATGATTAACGATAAGTATTATGCCATTTTAGATGACATGACAGGTGATGACGGTTTACCTGTTCCGAATATGAATGTGACCGCAGCTAGAGCTATTAAAAATTTAAGAGATGACGAAATAAAATTGCTTCAAGAAGAAAACCCTGTTTGGGCTGAAGATTTTGAAGAGAAAAATTTTGACAAAGAAAAGTTTTTTGAAGGTTTAAGAAAACTTGTTGACGATCCAGTGATGGTAGGCAGAGTTGATATTCAGTTAATAGGCGAATACTTAGATGAAAGAGATGATTTCACTGAGATGCTTAAAAATAATCATGTTAGTGGAAAGTCTATTCAAATAGATGCAAGTGATAATAAGGTTATCAAAGGATTGTGGGATGAAAACATTGCTAATATGGTTGCTAGCAACCCTGCTTTTAGAGACATTTGGCTTAGATGGTTTGAATTTGACATGATGGAACCCGAAACTTGGACACCTGCACAACGAAAGGTGTATGAATAATGGAAACGACCTGGACAGCTCCTAATGGTGATGTGGTTATAGACCCTACCGGTGTTTTAACAGAAGAACAATTAGAGTTTTTGTATGGCGAGTATGGTTTAAACGCTAATTTGCTGATAAATAATGCTTATGATGTAGCTGTCGCAAATGCAACTTCATTGGGAGTAGACGTTAATGATTTTGCTAAGACCAAGATATTGCAATTACATGAAAACTCGATGGCAGGTGTAGATCCTAAAAAAACTTGGTCACAAATAGAATGGTACATATTTAACAACACAGATTTCACAGGTGAAACCGAAATAGGAGGGACAGGGGTAACTGTTCAAAGTCAATACGAACACTATTTTGATTTAGAAGATAATAGACCGGAAGAGTTTCGTGAATTGCATGAAACACTTTTTGCTAACGGTTTTTACGGTCAAGGTGCTAGTGAAGAATCTATGAACAATAAGACAGCTTCAACTAATGCTTTTCATAACGCGATCAACGAGCTTGTAGCCAGAGGTAAAGTTCCTATAGCTCAAGACTTTGACCAAGAAGCGATGCAAGTTTCGTATTCTTTTCAACATTTAGGTGTTGAACCTTTTGAGGGGGTAACAAAAGATACTCCTGTTTGGACAGACGATTTTATACATAACATGGGTGACCAGGCGGGTCAAAGAGTTTTTGGCAGGGATCTCTCTGACCAGGAACGTGAGTTGACTTTAAGTTTGGTTCGAGGTTTGGAAAGCGATGACACTTATCAGGGTCCTTCGGCTGCTGATATTGATGCTGCTTTAGAGGAGAGTAACCCTGTTGAGGCTAAGACTATGGATATGTCTGGTGTGTTGCAAAACTTTGCTTCTTTAGTGAGAGGTCGATAAATATGAATACACCTGAACAGCTTCAAGAATTTATTGAACGTCAAGGATTTGGTGACGATGTATGGTTTGGTGGATGGGTTTTTGAAGATGGGTGGGACTTACTTGTAAAGCTATTAAATGGGAATACGTTTTTCCCAACTAGAGCTGACGGTGAGGAATACAACTTTACTGATGATGAGTTAATGAGTTTGATTGCTCCTTCAATAGATGGAGGCGCAGATTCACTGCTAAAGAATCACTATGGTAATGATTTTATTAACGCTTTACGGATTGCTCAAATCTTGTGGAAGTCTAATTATACACCAGAGCAGCAAAAAGATATGACCCAATTCTTTGTTAAGATGTATGAACAATCTGGTCAGCTTCAACCAACTCTTGAAGAGAATGTATCTGCTTACAACAAACAAGCTACGGTGGCTCCGACTACAGTACCTCCGACTACGACTACGACTACAGTACCTCCGACGACTAC
>Ga0098044_1001674_pt1 | contig 11500 bp, 9 predicted proteins | sample 10_taG_FD_75053 | JGI IMG/M metagenome (GOLD analysis project Ga0098044, IMG submission 75053) | Marine viral communities from the Subarctic Pacific Ocean - 10_ETSP_OMZ_AT15264 metaG | ecosystem: Environmental > Aquatic > Marine > Oceanic | place: Pacific Ocean | collected 2015-01-16 | reverse complement strand
GGTTCGTGTTGAGCTTTATGCCCCCCACGTCAAGCCCCGTGTCGCCGTGCTGTTCGATGGTGAGGTTGCCTTCACCGACCGTGATGGTCTTTCCTTCTGCTAGTGCCTGTCCCATTAGTTATTCCCTATGCATAAAGAACTTCTACGTGTGTAGCTTGATTCATGAAAACATAAAGATCAGTTTCAAATCTCATTCCCGGATCTGGAAAAGTGATAGTCATTATTTCATCTTCACCTGCTCCAATTGCAGGAGTAGGAATTGTATATTTAACAGTGCCACTTGCGCCATTATCTATCAAATCAATTCTGCCTAAAGTGCCACCACGTCTTATACTTAATTGTACCACTCTAGCTGGGGCACTAAGTGTATTAGTTCCCGACGTTACTTTAGTTGTTACCTGACCACTAGCAGTTAATTGTTTTTTTTTAAGACCATACATGTTATTGTGTCTTGTAATAAGAACTGGATAATTGTCTACTCTAAGTTTTAAATTAATTTGTTTAAAAGTAATTAAAGGAAGAAATACCATTATATCTAAATGTTTATATTGTTCCCTTCTTTTTAAATATTCACAATTTTCAGGCACATCAATAGCATAAGTATCACAATCCCAAGTCATATAATTGTTGCAAAGAAAATTACCAATACCATCGCAATACCAAGTTAATCTAGCATTTTTATTTGTATGTTTTAAAGCAATTCTATAATAAAAATTAAAATGTCTATCATTAATAACATCTACTACAGGATACGGATAATCATCAAAGAAAAAACTATCAAATCTTCCTAACTCTCCTAACTTTTCTTGCCAGGTTCCGTCTACTATAGTAACTTTACGTTTTTGTTTTTTAGCCCATTCATAAGCCTTCTCTAAAACAACAGGATCACATTCAATAATTGTATGGGAGTTTATATCATATTGTTGTATAGCATCCGCAGAATATCCTAATCCAAAACCAATCTCTAATACATCACCTGATGGGTTAAGTTTCTTAACTAATGCTTCCATATAAGGTTTTTCCCATTCCATCATTACTTGATGGCGTCCATCCTTTGTCATTAAAACATCTTTTAATGATTCGTCTTTTTTATAAACTAATTCATTCATAATTATCCAATATAGTTATAATTCTTTTAGTTATACGCATTTCTTCATCTGTTCCGACATCTCCGTCGCCCGTTCAGGAGTCTGTTTCGCCCATCTCGAATCGAGCATCTCGCAGCTCGCATCAAAAAACTTGCCTTCTCTTAAAAATTTCCAAAATTTTTTGAACTTGGAAACACCACCAGCTCCAAGCTGAAACGTCATCTCAATTATTATTTCCTTGGCTAATTCGGGAAGCTCTATGTCGTGGCAGAGTTTGTTCGCCCCGTCAATGGCTCGATTAAGATCTGTGATGAATACGCGGTGAAGTTCCTCTTCGGAATATTCCTTTCCCTCTTCCCAAATTTCATCTTTAGTGCAAAGGTGGCCCCACCCGATCGTTTTATTAGAAAGGGTATCGAGGTATACAGTGTTTCTAAATCCTTCGTGGACCTTGATTCGTGCCTCCAGGTTTTTATAATCACCCATCTTTACCTCGTCATTACATCAAGTTTTTTATTGATATTTTTTACTTCTGTTTCGATGACCGCGAGGCGCGTTTCCATTTTAGTGAACATAATGATCGCTTCTTCCACATTACCCACGTCTTTTTCCAGCGCCGTGACGCGCTGGCTCATCATTCCCCAGGTCGCCCCCAGGGCAACGATAATTCCTATGAACCAGATGCTGTCCTTGAAATTAAAACTCATCTATATCTCCCAAACAGTCCGCCTAAGCCCCCGAAAGGACTAAACATGCCTCCTCCGAAAAGGGAAGCGTAAGGATTGTAGTTCTGCTGCGGCTGGTTCTGCTGTTGCGTCGTGCCGAATTTTTCAGTCAGGCTGGCGATGCCCTGCTCCATAGAGGAAAGTTTCTCGTTAAGCTTATTAAATTGGTTGCCGAATCCTCCCATCTGTTCGCCTATTCCTCCCAATGCCGATTCAAATCCACCAAGTTGTTCACCGTATCCTCCCATCTGTTCTCCGAATCCACCCAGTGTGGATTCAAATCCGCCTAGCTGCTCACCGTATCCTCCAAGTGTTTCTCCAAATCCCGTTAATTGTTCACCAAATTGATTAAAACCATGTTGTGGTGACTGAATTGGTTGTTGCCATCGTGGTCCTCCTCCAAGTCCGAATATTCCTCCAAGACCTGTCTGGTGGGGATTGAATTGTCTTCTTTCATTAGGATTGAATTGGGTCATTTCTTCCCCGTGAATTTTTTATTAAGCTTGTCAACTTGCTCGGCCAGCCATTGAACGGGCTTGACGGCCGTCTCGATTGATCCTATTCCTATGTTAGATAAAGTATCACCTGTATTTTCCGCGAACATCTTCGCGTATTTCAACGGCGTAAGTCCCGTGAACATTCCTTCCATCAGTGCTCCGTAGTCCGTGATTCCAAGTCCCTCACCTTTATCGGGATCTCCTTGCGCCCAGCCTTCTTGAAATTGTGGAAATTGAGCTAGGCCTTTGCCAGGCTGATCTTTAGTATTAAATATTCCCGTGTTTTCTCCGGTATATAATCCTTTTAGATCTCGCCATAAGTCAGGGTCAGCAGGGTCGGTCCAGGTTGTATCTCCCGTGCGCCTCCATGCTTCAGGAATCCATTCCTCGTCTATAAGTTGAGCTCCTCTTTCGCTTTGCCCTGATCGCAGCATTTCATTGATGAGATACTGGTACATGTTCCGTTGTTCATCTTGATCCGTGGTGAGGATATTAGCGTTTACTAATTGATCTTTCATTCCCTGTAGTTGATCCCAGCTTGGAGTGGAACCAAGACCTTCAATAAGGTTGATGGCTTCACTTTGTGACAATTGAGGATCAGCGATGGCTCGTCCTCCACTATCAGTTTGAATGTCCTGTACTTGCCCCCTACTGTCTACATTGGGGCTGTAGGTTTGTCCGCTTTCAAATGATGTTCCTGAACCAATTTTAACGCGTTGCGGATTGCCGTCCTCATCATAGGTTGTTTTAAAGGTAATGGCCACAGTTTTACCTGTTTTCCGGATCAGTATGTCCGTACTTAAACCAGTCCATTAATTTTAAAATTCCGCTTTCAATCATTCCTGGTTCTTTCAGCGTCACTGTACCTGTTTCATCTATTTGGTATATTTTACCGTCCCCCGTCTTGAAGCCAAGTGCTTCGGCTTCCTCGTCAGTTATAACTCTTAATGTGTTCTCTCCTCGGTCAAGATGAGATTTATCTATGTTTAATCCATCAAGGCCTCTTTCTTCCATCCACTCAGTAAGGGAGTCGAGGTCAGTCGTTTCCCCTTGTTTTTTTCCAATGTAATTTCCTTCTTTATCAAACTGGTCAGGATGAGCACGTTTCCAAAAGTCTTCAGCAGATTCATATCCGGCACCACCGCCAGGCATATTACTGAGAAGTTTTAATAATCTATTTTTTCTATCCTCATAATATTCAGAACCTTCACCACCTCTGAACCAATTGTCATATTCCTGTTCGTGAATTTCTCTATCCGTATCAGGATATAAATTATTCATTAACATTAAATATCCTTCTTTATAATCTGCTGGATTAAAATCTTCTTTCACTCCCCTTAATAAAGTTTCAGGACCTATCTGGTCTTCCAAAGATTCTTGTAGTTCTTTTCCTTCTTTCACTGCCCTAAGTAAACTTTCAGGACCTATCTGGTCTTTAAATTGTAATTGTTTTTTCATAAATTCCATCATCTGTTCAGATTCATCCGCCTGGTCCGTCTGCAGCGTTCCAATGGCTGATCTCTCCGGCCTGTAATCAATGTTCTGTCCGATGATCTCGGCGCTGTCAGGCGCGAATACTGTTCCTCGGTTCTCTAATTCTCTTTGTGTCGTATTGCCGAGAAATTCACGAACGGAGTCGGCCGCTTCCACGCCGAATTTCCTGGTGAACTCGCTCGGTTCTTCCACGAACATTTGAATGAGCTTGGCTATAACGCCGTCCGGCCCCAGTCCCATCTGCTCCTGGAAACGTAAAAATTCCGCCTGGTTGACCGTCTGCCGATCCCCCATCGGGTTTTCCTTGACGCTCTCTTTTATTTGTATGATGTCTTCAATAGCCATTAGAGTATCCTTTGCCTTGTTTTAGGGGCCGCGTTCATAATGCCGCCCTCCGCCGCCCTTCTGGCGGCAATCATTTGTCCCGTTGCATCATATGGGAAAAAACTCGCATAGTCTTCTTCTTTTATCTCAAGTGTTTGCCCGCTTGGTGTCGTGTCCACAGCTTCTGCTTGGGCCATTTCCACTGTTTTTCGTTCATCCTGCGTTGGAGCCGCGATCCGCGACGCTTGAACCACGTCCGGAATCTCCATGTTCAATGGAGCGAGGCTGCTTTGTTCATCCTCTATCTCCTTGAGCTTGGGTTTTATTTCATAGTCCGTGTCATTAGTCATAATCAGAGGAGGCTCTGTGAAAATTTCCAAAGGCAGAGAGATGCCGTTCTTGAATAAAAATTCTTGAAGCCTTTTTCCTTGCCCTAAGTTAAGAGCCTTATCATAGAAAAATCCCTTTCTATTCCGACCTAATTGAAAATTTTTCGATAATGTTTCAGCGATCTTAGGATCGGAGAAGGCCTGATAGTACAGTTTGTCAAACATTTGTTTCTGCTGGGCGGTAACAAGACGAGAGGCTACATATATAAGAACATTGGCGCCACTGATACGTCCTTCCGACCAGGCACGGCGAATGGAAGTCAAACTTTGAGGTGATGACCCCAAGACTTGTGTAATCTGTTTAATCCATGGTTCTTGACTTGATGACGCTCCTGTAGGCAAAGGAGTTGTAAAGACAACATCATAGGCGTTCAGGACGGTTTTAAGATTTTTTTGCTGAGGCTTCGAATAAACAAGATTCAATACATTTTTTCCCGTCGCGCTGTCCATCCATTCAAGGACCTTGCCGGGATTTTCAATCTTTATTTTATCTCCTACGTTTTGCCATACCAGTTTCCTGAAGGAATTGGCGAGAGCTCCCGCTTCCGTGGTTGCATCATCAACAAATCCTTTTCCAAAACCCATGTCCTGGGCCAGGCGCCTCATCAGGACGGGATCCATCAGAGCCTTTTGCATTAATTGATTAACGGTGTAGACAAGATTGTCTTTTATTTCCCCCCTTATCGATTCAGGGACGGCTTCCATTCCCGCGCGAATTTCAGAATTAACGATGTCCATTAATGGCTTAAGTTTTTCATCGCGTATCGCCGCTGTTATATTCTGCTGGCGGGCGATATGCTGTTCTATTCGCATGGCTATGTTGCCTTGCGTGTCTCTAATGTTTAGTAATTTGCCTTTAAGATCTCCAAATTTATGAAGCCACGTATCATTTTTCTCTATCCATTTATTAAGCTTGCGGGCGTCAATAACCCCTTCGTCACTGACGACTTTTACTCCTCCCTTACCATTCCAAATCATGTCCAGCACGACGTCTTGTATGTTTTTAAAGACTTTTTCTTTCGCGGCGACTTCTGCCGGCGTGTTTGTAGGCATCGAGTTATAAACTATGCCGAACTGTTCCGCTCCCTCCGCCGTCTTGAAGTATTCATAAGGAACCATTTCATCAGCGACTACATATCCTCCGCCAATGGCTCTCATGTTAACCCTAAAGGCCGCGTTTCGGTTGAACTTGTCGGCAACGTTCACTTTGTATTCTGTGAAAAACTGCGAGAGTTTTCTGTCGCCTATTTTCACCATGGCGTTCTGCATGAAGTCGAGCAATTGGCTTTGGGCAAGCTGAAGATTTTTCCATCCCGCTTTTCCCGGTCCCTGCCCCATGCTGGCGGAGAGTCCGGCGTCAAAAGCCTGATCGCTTAATCCCTTGTACAATTTCCATACATCAAGAACGCTTGGAGTCGCATCCAGGCTTAATATTCTTTGAATGATGGCCGGCAGCTCTTCCGGTACATCTAGCAGACCCGGCTTTTTCGTGCTTCCGTAAATCGCTTCCTTCAGCATGTCCTGATACCAGTTAAAATTATTAACTTTTATGTTGTCTCCAAATTTGTGGATGTAGAGGTCTTCCTGTTCAAAAGGCTTCATCGCCTCTTTTTTAAGGTTTACGGCTGTTTGTCTTAAATTCTGGCCAATGCTAACTTTAGCCTCTCCTGGAAGAATTGGTAGTGAGTCCTTCGCGAGTTGAATAGCCTCTTTCTCAATATTCTCTATAGTATCACCAATCTTGTTAACACTTATAATTTTTTTAGTGAAAGCGTCAACGACGTACGTGGCCGCGTTTTCATCGGTGGGAAAGAGTGCGTCGTAAAAACTTTTAACTATTTTGTTGTTGGTTTGCTTCCTGTCAATAATGGATCCTAAGCGCTCGCCTTCCGCTGTGGCTTCCAGAGCTGCTTGAGTGTTCTTTGTCGCCGCTGACGGAGCTAATTCCGCCATGCTCAACTTAAGTCGGGCCGCGTTAATTAATTCTTGAATCTGTTGTTCCGATTTTCCTCCGGCTTGGACTAACTGGTCGTAATAAGCCTTCAAGGCCTGTTCTGCCAGTTCTCCTAATTCATATTTTTGACTTCCGATTTGCACTGTATTAAATATAGCTTCTGCTGTGGGTTCGCCCCCTGAGAGCGATTCAATCATTTTTTTATTATCGTCCGCTGTCTTAAGAATAAGTTTCCATATTTCAGTCATCGCCTCTTCGTCATTGTATCCTTCATTCCTATACTGCTGCTTCAATGCGTTGATGGCGTCTCCTGAAACGACATTGGACCTCACGACCAGCGCGATATTTTGCGGATAAAGTGAAGCCGGGTCCCTCATGGCAGTTTCGTATTGTTCCTGAATCTGCTTGGCGATTTTCGGCTCGACGTTTTCTTTCATTACTTTACGAATATACGCCCTCTGGGCTGCTATGCTTCTTTTTGACCATAATTCCTGAAGCCAGCCACCCGTGAATCTTAATACAGGCCCTGCTACAGGTGTTTTCGTTAAAAGAATTCCTGCACCTGCCGCGGTTTTTGCCGCTCCTATAATGACGCCCGGAGCTGCCAGAGAGCCTACTAAAAGAGCTCCCATTTCAGCCAGGGACGCGAGACCAGGATGCTGTTGCTTGAATTCCTCCGTCATCTTCCTGTCAGCCGTGTAGAGTCCTGTTGCTCCTCCCGTAGAAAATAATAAATCCAGTTGAGCCGCCTTGAGCGGATTATTCGCGATCCAGTTCATGTAATCCTGCGCCGCTCCTGTTACGCTAGGTAATTTTTTATTAGCCGCTTGCAATTTGGCGTAATCAGTCACCCATTCCCATTTTCCCTCGCCTGTTTGAACAAGTTTCCTGTACTTCATCGCACCTTTTGACACGTTGATCAATGCGCCTCCCGTAAAAAAGGAAGCTCCAAGTCCTGAAATATCACCTGAGAGTCTAGCCCATTTCTCCCATTCATTCTGGGGAAGGCTGAGAGCCTCAATCAGTTCCGGCGTCATGCCATCTCCGCCAAGGTAAGTGCTTCCTCCCATATACCCTACCTTGCCCTTGTTAATGAGATCCGCGAATTGAAAAATATCATCATCGTTCCATCCTAAGTTAAACGTATCAGAAATTCCCTGCGCCGTCTTCTCCACCACCGTATCAGGGAGAGCCAGTAAGGATTCTATAAAACCGTCGCTGAATTGATTGAGTACAGAGAGAGGTGATGCTGCTCGCATTGATTCGCTCTGGTATTTGATAGTTTTAGTCGCGTCCTTTTCTTTTGTATCAGTTTTAGTATCAGTTTTAGCATAAGAAATATTAGGATATTTTTCTGTCATATCCATTCCTGAAACAGGTTTCTGACCATGGTAGCGGTAATCTGTTCTATCAGTTTTAACGTCTTCCTGAGTAGTAGCTGTGTCCTCCACTTTGTTTTTACCTGGCAGTATCATGCTGCCCCCATCTTCGAAATTAAGAGTAACCATTAGTCGTACACCACGTCTTTGGTTTTATGCATTTCTTCCGTGCCGATATGCTTCACCCACACGCCGTTCAGATCTACACCTTGCTCAGCAAGCAAGTCCAAATATTCTGCATCTTTTGTTATAATGTCATTAGTAGGATCAATGATAAATGGATTTGATTTCGACCCTGATGGAACGGGCTCAATGGTGTACCATCCTTTTTGGTCCCCTTTTTGTTGGAGGCCCGCTCTGTTGAACGCCAGTCTGTTTTTAAGGAAACGCTGCGTTTCCATGAATCGCTCCAGTCCCACTTCTTTATCCAGGAAGAATGCCACTCCTTCACTATTAAGCTTATTGATCATTTCCTGCTCGGCCACCGGATAACGAGGGTTGAGAGCCAAGGCCTGAATTAAAACACGCCCGTACAGTTCAACTGCTTGTTGTCCTACGGTAGTCTTGATCCACTTTGTCCAGGCGTCTATGCCGCTTGGTAAGATAGCCAGAGTGTTTGTTGACAGGTCTTTAAAAAAGTTTTGCGGACCGAGAACATTTTCTAGCATAGCTTGCAGGTTTTCACCTTCCACGAGGGCGTAGCTAAGGTTTCTAATCTGCCTGATGGAATCTGAATATTCGATTGTCGTTAAATCCGTGATGCCAAAATCAAGAGGATCATGATATTTCGCATAAGAATTCTTAGGATTAATAAATCCTATAAGAGGAAATTCTCCCCTCTCTGTTGCGTTGAGATAGATCATGTCTCCCGTGCTTTCATCAACTTGATATAATCGTCCGTCATCCTGCTGCACTAAGTCAATGACTCCGTCCACTAATTTCGTTGCGTGGCGCATGACGTCCTTGTCATCGGGAAGAACTTCCAGTCCCTGGTCATCTTCCGTAGCGCCCCATTTATTACTCTTAAGAATGTCATAAAGGGCCGCGATTTTCTTTTCCCGTTCACTGGTCGCAGCCGGTGTGAGTAACGGTTTGATGGAGCCGTCTTTTTTATTCCGTATCCATACTTCCCCGCTATCGGTTGGAAGAGGGGTTGGAAGTTTTGACGCTTCCTCCGCTGACATGACCACCCAGTCATCCGTTGGAAGTATGCGTCCTTGTAATTGTGTAATGGCTCCCGTGCTGTCATTTCGCTGCCACACTTGACCTTCATCGACTGGAAGACCCAGTGTGTCGGCTCGCGTTGAACTGAGAACCGTGAAGTTTTGCGGTCTCTGGGTGATGCCGAAAAGCTGGGAAACTTTATTTGTAGCTTTATCAACCTGCCAGAGTTGACCGTCTTCTACGGCTAAGCCACGATCTTTTGCCTCTTCTTTACTTAAAATTTCAAAATTAATCCCTACTTGAGCTCCCAGGAATATTTCAGGTTTCCCTGTTATTTCATTCATAATGTAAACTTGTCCTTGGTCCGTTGGAAAACCAGCAGCAATAGCCTCTTTAGTGGAAAGGATCTTGAATTTATCGTCTCGAGGAATGGTTCCTTGGAGCTGTTCCACTTTTCCATTGGAAGTGTTCTGTCTCCAGATCTGTCCTTTGTCAACATCAAGCCCCATGTCTATGGCTTCTGCGTCCGTTAAAACTTTGTATTGGTCTAATTTTCCTAGTTGCGCCGTCATGTCGGCGATCATGTACTGACCCATCATGTCCTGGAAATTATCGACATCCGTCTGTCTCATCTCCGCGGCACTGGTGGCGATCTGCGCGCCACGCGCTCTTTCCGCTTCCCTTATGGGTGCTCCTCCTTCAAGCCATTTATTCAGGCCCTCTTCCATAATGGGCGCCCATCGGCCCCCTTCGGATCTTCCGCTGATGAGGGATAATCCCAGTGAAATGTCATTCCAAAACTTGTCTTTGGCGTAGTCCGCTTCAGGATACATCGCCTCGGCTCTTTCCTGGTAGTACTCTTGTTCTTGAATGGGAAACACCGCGCCGATGGCCGTTACGGCCTTTTGAAACCTGTCACCAGCTTCAGTTTTCCCTGTAAAATCTATCTCATCAAAAGCGGTTTTTTGTGTTTCAGTTAAGCCGGAAGTGATTCCTGCATCCGTGGTTTGCTCTTGGTTAGTTTGCATTTTTAGAGCCAACTCTAATAGTTCTTCATCTCCCGATTGCAGAGCCGTCTGTAGTATTTCCTGAGAACTTGCCATTACGCAAATCCCATTCCGCCACCCTGTCCTGCTCCTGGGTATTGTCCTGTTAATCCTTGATATCCCCTAAGTCCTAGGATGCCTCCGCCGATGGCTGAGGCGAAAGGACTTTGCTGATAAAGTGGTCCCACGGCCTGAGCTCCTCTGAGAGGGCCCGCCGGCATGCCTTGAAGAATGTTGGATCCGTATTCCATTCGCTGGTACGGCTCCGCTTGCTGCGCCAGAATGTTGGCCCTGGCGATGTCAAGAGCTGTTTGTCCGAATGCTTGTTGTTGCTGTCCAATGCCGAGCAAGGAACGAATGTCCGCTTGACCGGCTCCTTGATATCCTTGTCCAAGATTGGCGAAATAATTTCCCAGTCCTCCGAGCGCCTGTGCTTGTTGGGCAAATCCTTGTCCGACTCCAATCGCTCGTTTGGCCGCCCCTTCCTGCGCCCCCATTGAGGCGGCTAAAGCCTGCTGATAGTTCCGTGACTTGTCTTCCACGATTCTCCTGGACTTGATGTCCTGTAAGTTTCTTGACAGTTCCGCTTGTTGGATGCCGAACCGCGATCCTCCGAACGCGCCCGCCTGTTGAGCTTGCGCGGAGAGTCCCTGAGTGGCGAGTGCTCCTTGTTTGTCAATTTCCTGTAATGCCTCCTGCGTGACAAGATCTGAATAAGGGTCCCTGAATTGATCCAGTCCCGCGGTTGTCGGCACGTATTGTCCGAGTCCTTGTCCAAGAGCCGTGGCTCCCAGTCCGGCCGCCGTCGTTCCCGCTGTCAGCGCTCCTTCCGCCTGCGCGAATTGTGGCTTGTAGGCCCCTAGATTTTGTTGCGCTAATTGAAAAGCTTGAAGCTGTTCAGGAGTCTGGGCCGCGAGCTGCTGTCCCGGAACCGGACGGGCCGTGTCCAATAGCCCTGGTTTCCCTTCAATACCAAATAAGGTATTATAAAGTTGCTGCATCCTCTCTTCTTGATAGGGTGCGTATCTCTGTGTTTGAATGTAGTCAACCATTAAGCTCTTCCTTCAAATTGTCTCATCATGTCATACATTTTCTTTGTTCCCGCTGACCGGCTTCCGCTTCCAGCTCCCTTGACCGCGTTCGCCGTCATGACGAATTCACCGTCGCTGAGCATCGCTGGAATGTCATCGCTTGTTCCGCTGCCAGGTCCGCTGATGCCTCCCTGCTTGCGAGGGAAAGCTTTCATTATGCCTCCCTTGGCAACCGGTGTCACTGGATCAGGATAAGTAATTGGTGTTGTCGTGCCGAGCACGTCGTCTATGACGTCATAGTTGACATCGTATTGATAACTGTCGCCTTCTTCTTGTCGTTTTAACGCTTCATTGTACGCCTTGGCTTCCGCGTATTGTCCGTATCCCATTCCTCCCACGAATAAGGCTT
>Ga0098044_1001672_pt1 | contig 11505 bp, 19 predicted proteins | sample 10_taG_FD_75053 | JGI IMG/M metagenome (GOLD analysis project Ga0098044, IMG submission 75053) | Marine viral communities from the Subarctic Pacific Ocean - 10_ETSP_OMZ_AT15264 metaG | ecosystem: Environmental > Aquatic > Marine > Oceanic | place: Pacific Ocean | collected 2015-01-16 | reverse complement strand
CCGCTCCACACTGGCTTGATGGGCATGAAACCTGCGGGATACCTCAGGGTTGGCCATCACCCTGCCAGCCTCTGTGTAGATGGCCGATGGCTTCATCCCCTTGGCGTTGTACGCTGCCCGATAGGCGTCCGCTTGCGTTGCCCCCCGAATCATCTCACTCAGGAAGCGCTCCTGCTTGGCCGTGAGCTTCCGCCTCTTGGCATTGCCCTTCGGCTTGGCCTTGGCCTGATCGTCTCCTGCACCGCCATCAATTACCGTCAACTTCGGCATGTCATTTTTCTTTGAATCGTCATCGTCATTCATGTCGAATCATCCATTGGCTGAGAAATATTTATCATTTTATCAGGCGCTCAAACTCAAGGCCACAGCGGGTCTCGTCCCACTCAATGGGCGGCAGTGGAATTATTTGTGTTAGAGGGGTTGCATTAATGTTGCTGTTCACCTATATTCAAATCTGGTTATTGAGACCGGCCACGCTAGCCGTTGACAAACAAAGCGAACCCGCTGCCCGAATGAGTAGCCATTGGCGGGGCGAAGCTGGAAACAGCCTCTCTGACCCCCGCCAGTCAAGCGCAGATGCAGGACAACAGTGGTGATCAAACCCGTCAGTCGGGAAGCCAAGGCGCAGACAAGTGAGGTGAGATAAACTCCCTGTGACAAATCGACCTAAGACGGTCGCCCTCTGGGTTGATCGTGTCGGGCGCTGATGCTGCGCCCCTGATGACCAGCCGATGGCTGGGTCGTTCAGCACTACTGACGATGACCTAGCAGGGTCGAAACACAAAAACAAAATGAGGTGACCTAAATGACCAAACTCAAAATCGTTTCCAACGTCTCCGACTTCACCGCCATCGTAGCTGGCTACGAGGCCGATGCAGCCTCCAGCGTCTCCGACATCAAAGAACTCACCGCCAAGAAGAACGGCGCGAAGATCAACGCCTACGCCCATCTGATTGCCGGGCTGATCACCCACAAGGTGAGGAAAGGCACCAAGCAAGCCGGTGAGATCAAGGCTTCGCTGATCGAATGCGGCGTCTCCAAGGCATGTGCCAAACGCTACTTGGAAAACGGTCAGAAGGCCAAGGCCCTCGCATGGGTCAAGGCGGCAGGCTCTGACGCCGACGCCATCCTGCAAGCCTTCGCTGACAACGATGTCAAGACCGAGCAAGACTTGGTCAACATCGTCTGCCCGAAGCCGGTGCTGACTGCTGCTGAGGAGCTTGCTGCCAAGGCGCAGGCCTTGACCGACGCCGACGACGATGCGGTGCAAGCTCTGATCGACGCCGCTGCCATTATCGGCGTCGAAGTAACCGTCTGCTAGATGTTCAATTGAACCTACATAGGAGAAAAAAATGTTCCATTATTTCTTTTGGCTAGTTTACGCCCCTATCGCGAGCTTCACCGCGACATGGGGCTTCTTCATCGCCTTCTCGGCAATAGTAAGCGCTCCCCTCACTATCTCCACCTTCATCAAATTCTTCTACCTCTAGAGGTGCAATTGAACTTCTACAGCTAGCCTCTCTTGATGGGCTGGGCTTCGGCCCAGTCTATCGACGGCAGCTAGCCGACATCGAAACACAAACAATTGAGGTGACACTATGATCCAAATCATTGAGATCAAGAACGAGACCATTGCCGACTTCAAGGCGGCATGGCCCTGCCACGGCATCGCTGATGCGGTGGACTTCATCGTCGTGGCGGTCAACGACGGCGACCTCGTTGACTACCAGTGCGAGGACGCCGACCACAACGAGGTCGAGCCGGGTGAGGGCAGCGCCGCTGCCCTATCCGCCCTATTCGAGAGCATCGCCAATTATGGAGTGACGGCATGACTAAGATGATTCAAAGATTCCACTCCGCCGACGAACCTTCGCCAAACTCAACGCTCGTCTCTGTAGAGACGACAATCGGGGATGGAGAGAGAGTCACGCTCGAAGCTCCCCTAGACTGGGCTGGACGCCCGGTCCCGAAGGAAATAGCGAAGTTGCTGAAATCCTTTACGAGGGATGTGCTTCTCCCAGCACTCCCGAAGGGAGCTAAGGTTGAGGTGCATATCAAAATTTGAAATTGAAAGAGGTGAGATCATGGTTGAATTTACACAAGCGACTCCTTTTGTTGGTGTCGTGAACAACGCACGGCAGCGCAAGTTACCGAAGGGAACTGAGGTTGAGGTGCGGATCATCAAGGAAGGCCAGCACGGTCCCTATGCGATGTCCTTTGTCGAAGGACAGGACAAGCCTGTGTTCCTTAACCCCAAGCACGTTGACTATGTCAGTGACGTGTCGGTGGAGAGAAAGGCGGAGCTTGACGCTGAAAAAGCAGCTTGGGCGGCAAAGAAAAACGCTCCTGTTATCGTCGGGAGAGGATACAAGCACTCTGGTGGAAAGTGTGTGGTCATCGAGGTCAGCGTTGACCTTGAGGCCACAGATCAATGCGCGAAGAGAGACACCTACTTCCCTCTCAGTCAACTGAGCGAGGTGAATGGTGTTTATAGCGCACCACCGTGGCTGGCGAGGATCAAGGCGGCTGACGCTGCCTATTACTGGCTCAGTAGCGGTGGAAGAAAGGGCATTAATCACCTTGGCGGTGCTGGTATCAGCGCAAGTTTTGCTGACAGTCATGGTGATTTCCGCGAAGGGCTCATCTGTCACGTCTCACTCTCAGACTTGATCGACGCCGAAGATCGAGCGAGAGCATAGAGCGAGTGGGAGAGGCTCAACGACTGTCAGCACTGACAGCCCATCTGATGGCATCGGGTGGGCATCAAGCCAACAGTAAGTCGATGGCTGATCCCATTCGACGACAACCAGCCGAAACGCAGATGTTCAATTGAACTTCTGCGTCATCATCGCGTAGTGGCGATGGTCTGACGATGGCAGCTACCATTGAATTTAAATTGAGGTGACCTATGACTTCTGTTAATCATGTTACGCCCGGCCAGTTGGCCGGATGCGTCTCGGCGATCTTGTCCGCTGGCCTCGTCCCAATGGTCTGGAGCGCACCGGGTGTAGGCAAATCCCACATCATAAACAACGATCTGATCGGTCGGTTTTTGGAGATCGCCACGTCGATTGCCAAGAAGCGTGGCATCAAGTTCGAGACGGGAGACGCTGAGGTCTGGGAGCGCCGTGCAGGTGACTACGACCTGCTCGACTACGCTGGCCTTCCCTACGTGCAGGACGGCATTCAGCACCGCGCCTCGCCGGACATCTGGCCCGGTGTCGGTGCCAGCGGCAAGGTCTGGGGCATCCTGTTCCTTGACGAGTTCACCCAAGCCGGACGAGAGAAGCAGACCGTCATGCAGAGGCTCTTCGATGAGGGCCGGGTTGGTGATTATGTGCTGCCCGGCCATCACAAGGCTGACCCTGAGTGCAAGCTGGGTCTGGTGCTGATCGTGCTGGCTGGCAATCGCCAGAGTGACCGTGCCAACTCGCACGGCATGGGTACTCAAACAGGCAGTCGGGTGATCCATACAGTGCTGGAGCCTAGCGTCGATGACTGGATAAACTGGGCCAACGAGAACAATGTTGACCCGACAGTCGTCTCCTTCATCAGACAGCAACCAGAGTATCTCTTCAAGTTGGACGCATCTCAGAAGACAGAGGTGCCGACTGGCCCAACGCCTCGTACTCTCGTTTTCCTGTCAGACTTGGTCGGACAATGCCCTGCTGGTGATCTGGAGATGCAGCTTTACACTGGCGCGGTCGGCGAGGAGTGCGCGAGGTCGTATATTGCTCTAGTCCACGCCGCCCGGTCCATCAACGTCGAGGAAGCGTTGACCAACCCTGACGGTGCGGACATTCCTCAAGAGGTGGGCCATCAGTTCGCGGCGGCATCGTTGCTGATCCGCCGTGCCAACGTGGACAACTTTGACAATGTCGTTCGCTATGTCGAGCGGATTGGCGAGGGTGGGTTTTCTTCGCCCGAGATCGCAGTGTTTGTCGTCGAGGCGATCAAACGGCGCACGCCGCTGGTTGCTGAGACGGCGACCTACCGTGACTTCTGCCTACGCTGGGCAGACATACGATCCTAGAGGTGCAATTGAACTTCTAGGTGGTGCGGCGGGGGCAACCCCGCCGTATCCATGAGGGCATCCATGCGGGTGCCTTCTTGGATGCGCAAGCATCAAATATTAACCAATCAAAAATTTGAGGTGACCTATGACTGCATTGAACGAAAAGGCCACGTTGATCTGGATCGAGGGATCGTTCTGGAGAGCGGTGACGCAAGACCGTACAGCAACTGATGGTGCTGCTGACCTGTTCGACACCACTGGAAAGTGGGTGATGGCATCGACACGCCTTGTCGATCCAGAGGTCTTGAAGAAGGCTAGACGAATCCTGTCTCAGGCTCGGAATTACCTCGCGGGTAAAAGTCCCGGCATGAATGACGGTAAGACCATCCCCGGCGGCTTGCCTGCATGGGACGGTAAGGGCCAGTACATTTTGCCCAACATCCTCAATGAGCAAGTGACCCGAAACTTGGGTGCCTTTCAGAGCGCATTTTCTGATGCAGTGGAAGAGCTTCGGGCTGTTCTTCCGACCGCGATTGAGACTGCGAGGTCAGAGAACCCGAAGTTGTTCGACGAGAATAACTACGGCTCTATCGACGAGTTGATTGGCCGCTTCACTTTTAAAATTGATCGGTCAATCATCCCCGACTCTGGAGACATCCGCATCGAGGCATCAAGAGAGTTTGTCGATGCGATGAAGGCGACCATTGAGAGCAGGTCAACGAAGAAACTGAAGGAAGTTGCCGATCACACAGTCAAGACAGTGATCGACGTGGCTACCCACTTGGCTGAATCTCTGGAGAATTACGATCCTGATAAGAAGGGCAATTCACCGTTTCGGGATAGCACGGTTGACAAAGTCCGAGACCTGATCTCGGTGATCCCTGCCCTCAACATCAACAATGACCCGCACCTAGACAAAGTGCGAACCGACCTAGTTGATGCTGTTGGCAACAAGTCTGCCAAGGAGTTACGCGAAGACGATGGGGATCGTAAGGAAGTTGCTGCCAAGGCAAGGGCAGTTGCGGATAATATATCCAACCTGTTTGACTAGGAGGGAGGTGATAACGATGCGGCGGGAGGTGACCCGCCGTATCCATGAGAGCATCGATCCCGGTGTTCTCTTGGATGCGAAGCATCAATTGACTGAAAATTGACTGAACAATAATTAAATTATGAGGTGACAAAATGACATATATATCAACTCAGAACTTGGAGCTTGGCCGCTTGATGAAAGCTCGATCACGTCTGGGCAGTCGCGCACCCGGCTATGCGGCGATTGTTTTTGGTCTGCCGTTTGTGGAGACCAATGCCACTGACACGATGGCAACTGATGGCAAAGCCATCTACTTCAACCGCGCCTTTGTGCAACGCTCAACCGATAACGACTTGCTGGCGGTGCTATTCCATGAGGGCTTGCACGTTTCGCTAGGCCATCATCTGCGTCGTGGGAACATCGACCCGACGACTTGGAACATCGCCGCCGACTATGCCATCAACCTGATCGTTCGCGAGGCACGGCTGTCATTGCCTGATGGCGCGTTGATCGATGATCAGTACAGCGGCATGACAGTCCACCAGATCGTGAGATTGCTAGAGAAGAACCAGCAGCCTGACACTCCCCAGCAACAGCAGTCCAATGAGGACGATGACACTGGTGAGGGCGAAGGTTCCGGCAGCGGCGAAGGCGAAGGAGACGATGACAAGCAGCCTGATGAGGACGCAAGCGAGGGCGATGGCTCCGACAGCGGCGAAGGCGAGGGAGACGGTGGTGAGGGAGACGGTGGTGAGGGAGACGGTGACCATGCTGGCTCCCCCGGCAACGGCTTCGACCAGCCCGGCGAAATCTGGGATGCCACAGACGACGATGGAACTCCACTCTCTGCCGACCAGAAGGATGCCGCAGAGGAAACCCTTCGCCGTGACATCATCGTGGCGGCGGCAGCCGAGAAGGCTGCTGGCTCTGGATCGATCTCAATCGATGGCGGTGTTCTTGAGGCGGCTAAAGAGGCCAGCGTCGATTGGGTCGAGGCGATGGCCGACTTCTTGAACCGCGCCTATGCGGGTGAGCCAACGCTGGCCAAGCCAGCACGGCGTCATCTCTGGTCCGGGAATTACTTCCCATCCATGCAGGGCGTTGGCGGTGGTGACCTTGTGATAGCCATCGACACCAGCGGCAGCGTATCGCAAGAAGAGGCGGAGCAATTCGCTTCCGAGATCGACTCCATCCGCGAGATGGTAAAGCCGGATCGGACGTGCATCATCTATTGCGACACGCACATCCAGAAGAACCGGGATGGTCAGAGCTATGATGTCTTCGACAGTTACGAGGACATCGAGGTTCGGAACATCAACGGCGGTGGGACTCGATTTGACCCGCCGTTTCATCTGGTCGAACATGAAGGTCTGGAACCAAACGCCTTCATATATTTCACCGATGGCTACGCCAATGTGAGAAGAGGCACTGCCGACATCGTTGACTATCCTGTTCTTTGGGCCACGACTGGCCGTGATCCGGGCTTTGCCCACGGCGAAGAGTTTGGCGAAGTTGTCAACGTGTCTTTCTAGTTCAGTTCTGGGGGCAACCTCAAGGGCTGAACGGCAGCCGCAAGCCACACTGTCGCCCCCAAATGGTCGTAAGGCAGTGTGGCACCGTATTCAACTTAGGGAAGGGCTTCATGCCCTTCCCTCTTTTTCCAGCCGAAACCTAGCCGCAAGGCGACGGTCATCCCGGTGTTGTGATCGGGGTCTGACGATGGCAGCTACCATTGAATCTAAATATTGAGGTGACTTAATGACTGAATTGAAATATCCGGGGTGGAATGACGACTGGTCGCCAGTTTATTCTATCGTCCGCGAGAGTGTGGAAAAGTGGGTCGGACGTGAACGGCTGGAAGAAAAATTGGTACGCGACGGCGGTGATAATTCGCTGTTGCCAGTGGCAAAGTATGACCGCAACGAAGCCACCCTTTGTTGGGAGGGCGAGGACAAGTTCAGTGAACTGCTCGGTAGCCCAAACGGCCAAACAAGAGCCACATATATAAGCGGTCACGGTCTAACGTGCGAATACGTTTACAGCGAACTGCAATCCGCAGTCCACGACAAAATTTACCGACTGTGTGAAGCAAAAAATCCCAGCTTGGACGAAGATGAACAAGCGTACTGGCAGGTTTGGGATTGGTGCAACGAAGAAGCTCAAGCTGTCTTGGGAGACTACGACAACAGCACCCTAAATAACGTCATCGAAGACTGCAAAGAAAGGGAGAAGGAAGATGCAACCGTATGGTAACAGACACTATTGTTGCCAGCGAAGGCCAACGAGCATTGGCTGACAAATAAATGAAAGGATGGGCAATGAGTGGAATGAGAATCTGTGCGTATTGCCACGGCAATGGGTATATCAGGGCGAAGGGATCAGGACTGCCGGATGTTTACCTACAGTGTGAGGTCTGTTTGTCGGGCGGAACCGTTAAGGATGATCAATCGGATGAGCGTGAGGCAGCCGTGGCACTGATGGGCAGCGCAGTCGCGCATGTCTCAAACAGTGAGTGGTGACATCATGTGGCATCTATGGTACTTAATGGGACTTGGCGGTGGGCTAGCGCTTTCCGCCATAATAATTTTTTGGTCGGCACGTCAATTTGCTCAGACCAAGTCGCAAGAAGTCAGGTCAGAGATGGTTTGGAACATGGTTGGCAGCATCGCCATCATGCCAATAGCTGGAATCTTTTTTGCAGCGGCAGTATATATGCTGGTGCTGCCATGACACTAAGAGAGCCAATGATCTCTGAGATAGAAATCATACACTTGCTCGACAATGATGAGGCTGAGTTTCCTGATGCGGCAATGCTTGCAGCAAGCCTAGTCCGAAGGGGCTGGGTGAGCAGTATGCCTGTAAAATATCAGGCGCTCGTCTCAGACTTTGTTGGAAATGGAATCATCAAGCCGGAAACAACCGAGATCAGGAGCGACATGAAGCCTAAAATCAGAATCATTATTGAAGATGGGCGGCCAGTCCTAGCCGAGTCGGCTGGCGCTCCCATTGAAATCCATGTTGTAGACATCACAAACAGGTCTGAGGTGATCTATTCAACGCATGAGGGCGAGAGCGAACCTATCCCGCTCATGTGGATTGACCCAGAGTTAGATGAAAAGGAGAATAACAGTGACGCAAGCTGATATGAGAGACCGCCGCCTTATTAAGGAAATGCCCATGAGCCAAGAAAAGTTCGATAAGTCAATTGCTTTACTCAGTAGAGCGGAGTGGAACGCCCGTAGAGAGGAGTTCAAGTCGTTATACAGGGCAAAGATCAGGGAACTCCAGCGGACAGAATTGTCTGAATTGAAAATCAAATCGCAAGAGGGGCGTCATCATGGCTGTTGATAGAATCCATCTCGTCCTTGAGCCGCACTTGATGAAAGAATTTCGGAAGATGGCAGAGAAGAATCGGAGATCGGTAAGTGGTCAGTTCGCCGTCATCTTAGAGGCGGAGATCGAACGGGAAAGGAAACTGGAGATGTACAGAGGCGGGACTGACTATCGCGAAGACCTCAGAGAGAACGATCCCCACCTGCCCAAGCCGTAGTAATATGATAAGGCGTCGAGGCTCTTCCTCAACAATGGAAGACGGTCACTGTCAACCACGACGGTGTCCATCGCTGTGTCGAGCAGCAGCCTCGACGCCTCTCTCCCCTCAGAAATCTCGACAGACCGAATAGCCTTGGCCAATTGCCAGACGGCTCCAATCCTACGGTCACCCCTATCCCCCCCTGACGTGCGTTCAATATTTGCCAGACAACTCTTGACTCCATTGGCTCTGGCAACAGCCTCTGCCAACTTCCCCGCAGCCCAGTGCTGGTCGGAATTTATCTTGTCGCCGAAAAACAGACGGTCGATTTCACAGCCGTCTGTGACCCGCATCCTCAACTTCCGCGATCTGGGATCAATCGGCTCCAACCTAGTCTCGTTGTGGCGCGACCTCTCTGGTGTCCCGTGGTCAGTATCCGCTGGCCCAGCTATCGTCTTCCCAGATTTCCGGCCCTGTTTCTTCAGAGTATGCTCCTGTGACGATATCATATTTCAGCTCTGTCATACCCTGTTTGCCCAGCGTTTTCCACCTGACTTTCCACGCATGAATCTCGACCGTGTCGTTATCGTAGTTTCTATGCACTGTCAGGCCCACGTCACTCTTGGCAAACCATGACGCCGATGCGCTGATGTCATAGCCTTTCGGAGCGGGGTAACTGCCATCATTCTGGCGGTACAACTTGGCTGGATGCGCTACGAAAAACACGGCGCAGTCATGGGCCGCTGCCCAGTTCCGCACCTTGGTCAGCATGTCGGATATCAGGTTAGTCTCTGATGTACGCCCCCCGATAGGGAGATCGATGTAATTGTATGGATCGATCACCAAGCAACGGCACCCGATGCGGCGAACGGCACTGGTAGCCCTGTCGAGGACAGCATCAATACTTGCCGAGGTGCCATCGCTCTGCTCCATGAAAACGAAGTGGTCATTGACCCACGTCAGGCCCATCTTCATTTCCTCTTCTGTCATGCGTGGGGTCGGGCCTTTATGGAAGGGCTTGCCGATGGCCTTCTCTAGCAGCTTGGTGATGTGCATGGCTGGAGGATTTTCAAATGAGCAAACCACCGACTTCCAATCGTACTGTCGCGCAAGGTTGAACATCAATTGATCAACAAACTCTGACTTGCCCATCGACGGGATGCCCGTGACAACATGCAGCATACCGGGCTTGATAGTGAATAGCTCGTCAACACAGTCGTAGCCTGTCGAGTTGCCTCGCCCTTCTCCATTCGCATAGAGGTCATCAACCTTTGAAAAATAATGCTCCGCTGCATACAGCCCGGCGATAGGCCACGGGGTCGCCTCGTCTATGGCGTTAGCCAGTGCCGCCTTGCCATGCTTGAGCAGCACATCGTTGGCATCCTTGCAGTCATCAGGCCACTCGACCTGCCAGCATTGCGCCTTGCCGATGCGTCGAGCAAGCTCCTCTGCCAGCGCAACGCCGGGGCCATCCCGATCACAGGCGATGATGACCTTGTTTGTCTGCTCAAGGATGTCATTGGCAGCCCAGACGTAGGCAAACTTCCGATCCTCGGACGGATCGATAGCGCCCTCGCTCACCTTCATGGGCGCTCCATTCGGCGCGGAGATGCAGTTCCGCAGCCCTGCCTCTCGTCCTGAGAGGACATCCAACTCCCCCTCAAATATTATTATTGGCTCGCCAATGGTTACTTTCTCTATGCCGTAGAAGGTGGTGGCGGCCCCATCTTGCGTGAAGCCCTTCTCCTTGACGCCTCGCCACTTGATTGCGTATGGCTGGTCGCTGCCATCATGGTAGGGAAAGCCGACGCACAGGGTATCTCCACCAGCGCTGCGAATGTAGCGGGTGGCCGAGATCACCCCGGCCTGTGCCTCTTTCCCGATGCCGCGCTCATGGAGAAAGTCTGCCACGCGCTTGTCCAGTTGACTGGGCGGAGGCGGGGTGAACTTCACCACGTTGGTGGTTGCTGGAAGTTCTTTTCGTAGGCTAGCTCCGCCGCGCTCACCGCAGTGATGGCACATCCACTTGATGTCTGGCCACTCTATTTTGAGGGAGAGAACCCGCTCGCTTTTATGCGAGCCTTTGCGTTGGCCGCTGCACACTGGGCAGGTTCTTCGGAATTGTCCATTGGGCTTGCTTGAATATTCACTGGTCAATAGCTCTGCTATGCTTGTCATCTGTGGTCACCTCCATCACCTGAGTCAAGTATACCTTACCACGCTCTGGTCCGAGATCAAGGATTCTCTTGCCGAGCTTACGGACGGCGGATGGCTCCAACCCCGCCGCAGAGCAGACCATATCAAAGTCTTTCCTCTGGCTGGGACGCAGCCATCTGATCGCCTCGGCCCGGACGGATTCAGATGTATCGCACAGATCAAGCATGGCTTGGCGGACGACCTGAGACCAGATATCAGCAGAGGGCAAGTCGTAGCTCCGCACGGGGGGCATCACGGTCCAGCCCCCACAGGATTATCTTCTCCTTAATCTGGCGATCATTCTTTACGATACCAAACTTCTGGAGGCAATCCATGATCAGACTCTCGTCCAGATCAGGGCGGCGGCTGGCGTAATATATTCTGGCATACAGCAGCACGTCCTCCTCAATTGGCTTGATGACCTTCTTTATCTGGAGTGCGAAGGAATCGACATATGTCAGTGCCTTACGGCTTTTTATAATGCGGACGGCGTTGCCGATCTTGACTATCCTGCGACTATTCGCCTTGCTTGCTGGCTCCCCGCGAATCAGAGACTCCCAACACCAGTCTATCTCATCATCAAAATTGAACTTCTCTATTGCCATTAGTTCCAAACTCACTATAATCAAAGCCGACTAATTTTTCTATGAGGTGGCATCATATGCGAATCACAAACAATCACAAGCTCCCCGATCCTGTGGTCAGGGCAATCACCGCCTATGAAGAGGG
>Ga0098044_1001671_pt1 | contig 11508 bp, 16 predicted proteins | sample 10_taG_FD_75053 | JGI IMG/M metagenome (GOLD analysis project Ga0098044, IMG submission 75053) | Marine viral communities from the Subarctic Pacific Ocean - 10_ETSP_OMZ_AT15264 metaG | ecosystem: Environmental > Aquatic > Marine > Oceanic | place: Pacific Ocean | collected 2015-01-16 | reverse complement strand
GGGACCCGGCGGCAATGGAGCTGTATACAGAAGCTACTGCCGTACAGACTCCAACTGTTGAGATAACTACAGAAACAACTATGCCGGCTGTAGAAACGCCAACTGTTGAAGTTGCGGCTGCTGCGGCACCTGTGGTCGAAGATTTAAAAGCTCAAGCCGCCGTGGCTGCGGTAAAGGCTGTTACAAAGAAGACTCCTACTAAAAAGACAACTTGGAAGAAAAAGAAGTAGTTTTTTACTTGACAAATGCTTGTTCTTGTGATATTCTACCGTAGGTAGAATGGAGAATAGCATGAGTAATACTGATTTATTTCAACAAGTAGCTGCCGAAATAGGCGAGCTTGTGTCTGAAAAGAACAAGGCATACGGGAATTCTTTTGGTCAAGCCCAAGAGATTCTCGAAGTGCTTTACCCTAATGGAATCGAGAAAGACCAATATACTGATATGCTCGCCATCGTGCGCGTCATTGACAAGCTTTTCCGCATTGCTAACAAGAAAGATGCTTTTGGAGAAAGCCCATGGAGAGACATTTGTGGCTATGCTATTTTAGGCATCGCTAACGACAGCAAGTAATCTTTTCCGGCGTAGCTCAGTGGTAGAGCGGACGACTGTTAATCGTCTGGTCGGTGGTTCGAACCCATCCGCCGGAGCCATAGTGGGCATTAGAGCAGAGCACTCGCTCTGCTTTTTTGCCTTAAGGAAGCTTTTTTCAAAAAAGGCTTAACAAAATCGAAATTCTGGGTATAATGATACTATATTAGATCTTATTATCTTTAATATTCTTATAGATTTAAGTTTAATATAAAGTTAAAAAGAGTAGTTTTTTGAAAAGTTAATATGGCCATAGGCCACTTTAGCTCAGTTGGTAGAGCACCGGTTTTGTAAACCGTAGGTCGTCAGTTCAACTCTGACAAGTGGCTCTATTCTTCTTTCTTTTTCAAGAACACCTCAAACTCCTCAGGGTCAATTCCTTGACTGAGTTGAAAGAGTCGACGAAAGTGTTCTTTCTGGTCTTCAGAGGCAGTCGCCCAGAACCAGACATTGTTGCTTTTAGCCATGGCGATATCCAATTCTACTTTTACCATATATTCATTGATTTGTTCAAGTTCTTCATCTGTAAATTCAGGGATGTCTACATTGAGTTCTTTGGCGAGAGTTATGAGTGTCACCCAATCTTCATTAGCATGGGCTTCTTTGGCTTTCATAAAAAGCCCCTCAGCATTATCAAGCTTGCAGACATCGGGATGAACCTTGACGGCAATTTTTTTATATAATGCACTTAGAGTTTTGCTTGAGATTGAATTTTTAGACGACTCTATTCCCCCATCAGTTTTTTTTGGTGGGGACTGCCCTTCGGCGTTTTGTCTGATTTGAATAAACTCTAGCTCATCTTTGAAGTCTTCATGGAAGGTTTGATTATAATCTTCAAGAAGGACCTCGCATTCTTCTTTTTCCAAAACGAGGTAATCTAGCTTGGCAAAGATTTTTCTATATTTGAGCTTTTTGTTACTCATATAGATAAGTATGTTTGTTATTGTCGCGAGGCGAGAAAAACATTCTTAAAACAAGAAAGGGAGAGGAAGTATGTTGAGAGGAATTTTACGATGGTTAGTCGCACCAGTGCTATTTTTATTATTGGCTCGTCTGGTGGGAGAAGCCCCCACAGATCTTATGGGGACCGTGTTGTGTATCCCTGTTTATAAACTTTCGGAGTTTATTGCACCAAAGATTTTAGCAAGAGTGCCGCCAAAAGCATGGTAATAAAGAATTACAGCCCTCACTGGCTGTTTTTTTAATCTATGATACTGCGGATCTGCTCAAGGCTCGCACCGAAAGATGCTTGGTGAAATTCTAAATTAGTAGCGAGGATGATAGACACAATTTCACCTTCGTTGTTTAATACCCCTGAACCAGAACTTCCTGGCGACGCCGGCAGATCACACACAAAAGCAGCCCCGCTTGGTGATCGCCCACACCAGACTCCGCGAAGGATGGGAACCATACCAATATTAAAAATGCCATAGGGAGATGCGATGTTCCAAATTACAGAGCCGATGGGTGGATCTTCCTCAGCTATTGGCACCGCATTGATGTGCCGTGCCTCAGGCATTGAAAGCACACATAGATCGGAAGTAGTGTCTACCTCCACTACTTCAATATCGTCCAAAAATCTCTCTCCGCTGATATTCCGTAATTCAATTTTAGTGACTTTTTCCATAGTGCGAATGTCGATGAACTGAGCCAACCTTTGAGCTACACCTTCAGATTGAGGCACATTATAGATATAATCAAATATTGTCATTTCGTTTTGAGGCTGACAAGCGTGACCTGCTGTAAGGATCAGCGTGCGATCGTCTTCATGACGGTATACAATAGATGAAGCAGTTGCCCTGCTTGGTGTGGTGTCGATGCACTCGGTTTCCCCACTGGCAGTCAACCCACACAGTCTAACGAATATGCTGCGGTTTACTTTAAGATATGAGTGGCGCAACACCTCTAAATTAATTGTAGGCTCTTGCACCCTAACCGGAGTGGTGGATAGGGGCGTAAAAGAACAGCACCCGAATAGTAGAGCCAAGACAAAGAACGGAGGATACAACAAAAAAACGTTAGACAATCAACCTCTCCTAGTAAAATAAATATAATCAAGACGAATAAATCATTTATCAATTAGCAAATACCTACTTAGGTAAGAACCACAAGAGAGGTAATGTGAGTAACAAAAAGACTTATGTGCTGGATACTAATGTATATTTAACGAATTATGAATCTCTACATTCTTTTGGTAAAAACGATATTATCGTTCCCCTTAAGGTTTTAGAAGAGATTGATAAACATAAAAAGAGACAAGACAGTGTAGGATATAACGCCCGACAAACCATTCGTATTCTTGATGAACTTCGCCAAGCCGGGAATCTACATAAAGGGGTTTCTCTTGGTTCGCGCATGGGAAAAGTCCGCACCCTTTCGTGCATGGAAATAAGCGATCGAGAGATTCCGAATGAGTGGCTTCTAAGCGACCCAGACAATCAGATTATCTGCACCGCGCTAGGCGCTCGGAAGCAGATTGGTGATGATGTGGTAGTTGTGACTCGCGATATAAACATGCGCGTAAAATGCGATGCTATTGGTTTGCCCACTGAAGATTATATTTTAAACCAAGCAATTGTTTCCTCCGAAGACCTTTATAGTGGGTTTTATGTACATAAGGTGCCGTCACTACAGATAGATAAATTTTATAATGACAAAGATTTCTGCATAACGAGCCCAGAAGTGGAATTGTTCCCAAATCAATTCGTCATGCTTCAATCAGAAGAGGAGGCAAAACACACAGCGTTGGCAAAATATATATCTGCTAAAAAACCACTTCAAGCAGTAATACAGAAAAAAAACGTATGGGGTATCGACCCGCGAAATCGCGAACAAACACTATCTATGGACTTATTGTTAGATCCCTCAGTTGCGCTGGTTACTTTAGTGGGCAAGGCGGGAACAGGAAAAACTCTGTGTGCCATCGCGGCAGGACTCCAGCAGATTATGGAAAAGTCATCAGCGATATATACTAAGATGATTATATCCCGCCCAGTGGAATCGTTAGGGAAGGACATTGGTTTTCTCCCCGGTACAATGGAAGAAAAAATGCTCCCGTGGCTGAAACCTATTCAAGATAATTTACGCACGCTGTTTGGTAATGATAAAATAACCCTAGATCTTTATATGGAGAAAGGGACCATTGAAGTGGAAGCCTTGAGTTATATCAGAGGTCGCTCTATCAGCAACAGCTTCGTTATTATTGACGAGGCTCAGAACCTTACGCAGCATGAGGTAAAGACAATTATCACTCGCGTTGGCGAAGGCACCAAATTGATACTCATTGGAGACATTGAACAAATAGACAACATCTACATTAATGAAACCACCAATGGGCTGGCTCATGCTGTTGAGCGCCTCAAGGGCTCACACTTGACGGGTCACATTACACTCACTAGAGGAGAAAGATCCCAGATTGCAACTCTAGCTTCTAATAAGTTGTAAAAAAAAGTTAACAAACGTATTGACTTTATGCCATAATATCGTTATACTGTATGCGACAGGAGGGAATTATGTCCACAGATACGACGACTACTAAGCCTGAGTTACCCAAGGCTTCCAACTTTGATGAGGCTGAAAATCCAACTTTAGCCCAGGTTCCAGAAGGAGATACGCCTGTGCAGGAATGGCTGCTGGGCTATGTTGGCAACAAACTTCAACCAGAAGACGGACAGATAACGGTAGCCATGATTGTAGAGGTTTTGGCTGACGAGTTTCCTGACTTCGTTCTTGCCCTGGCAGAGGAGAACTGGCTACGAGGGTATCGCCAAGGGCTGGCGGATGTAGAAGAAGGTCGCCGCGCAATTCAGGAAGAAGTGAATACCCTTTCGAAGGATATTATTTCCAAGTGACCTCATATATAAAAAGATCGCTCTCTGAATCAGCCGCCACCCGCCGTGAATTTTCTCTTTATGGGCGCGTTCTGGTCTTGGTAAAAGATTATATGGAAGAAGATATAGACCTCCCCGCCGCTTTGCACCTCATTGAGGAAAAGGTTCCTGAATCCATGTTTTATAATGTTGATGCGATTTATATTGGGGAGTTTCCTGAACTAAAAGACCGCGATGTATCGTCGGCATATTTAGATGGGGCAATCTATACTAGCAACACACATGATACAGCAGACGATTTTATAAAGAATATAATTCATGAAATGGCACATTCTATTGAACAACACTCACAAACTGAGCTATACTATGATGGAAAGATAGAGAATGAATTTTTGGGAAAACGAAAGCGTCTGGCATCTCATCTTTCACAAGCCGGTGACGTCGCTGAGTTTGACATTTCCAAGCTAATGAACCCTGATTATGATAAAGAAGTAGATGAGTTCTTGTGGTTCGATGTGGGATACCCCACACTCTTGACACTCACCATTGGGCTTTTTGCCACACCTTATTCTGCAACTTCCATGAGAGAATATTTTGCGGAAGGGGTAGAACAATATTTTATAGGAGAGAGGGAAGACTTAGCACAGATAAGCCCCATCCTATATAAAAAAATAAAGCAGATTGATAATTTTTTAGTCTGACGGAGAAAATAAATATGATAAAAGAATTACTTGAAACGATCACCAATAGTGATGTAAAGGTTGACACCAAGAAGGGAAAGGTGAAGGTATCCATTACGCTCGCCCCCCGACCACTTGGTCAACGCAAGCGTGGTATGACCGTAACCCCCGCCCGCGCCCGCCGTGTGTTGAGTTTACAGGGCATTGCAGCAGGCACGTTGCTGAGTCCCCCGCTCACTATTTCCAACAACGATGACGCCACCCTACAAGGGACCTGGGAATTTGCCCTACCCGATAGCGACACCGCTAAGGACAATGCAGAGCCCTCCTCGTCCTCTCGCCGCTCGCGCAAAACGACTAGCAGAGCCAAACCAAAAGCCTCCGCTACGACTAACGACGACGCCGAAGTTTCGAACGAAAAAGCGGCTGAGGGCGAAACCGAGGCATGAAGTGACCCACCTATCCTTCTCAGCATTAAAAAAATGGAACGACTGTCCTTTTGCTTATAAACTCACTTATGTAGATGGAATTCGCCTTTTTGCAGGGAATAAATATACTGCATTTGGTACTGCCATACATAGCGTCTGTGAACAGAAGCTACTCAATGAGTCAATCTGTGAAGTTGAATATTTTGACTCATGCTTCGAAAAAGAGATGTCTAGTCTTCCTGACGAGGAAAAAGAGAAGGTGGATACCGACGAATATCAAAGCTTTTTGTCCCAAGGTCGAACCCTCGCCCCATTAGCCATCCCAGCATTGCGAGAGCATTTTGGACAGTTTGAGATCATATCAACTGAAGAACAACTGTATGAGGCGATTGAGGGGAGCGACTATCTCTTTAAGGGTTTTATCGACTTGGTGATTAAAACTGGTGATGGTGTTCATCATATAATCGATTGGAAGAGTTGCTCTTGGGGTTGGAATTATCGAAAAAAGAATGACCCGATGATAACATATCAGCTAACCCTGTATAAAAAGTATTTTGCAAAGAAGCACTCAGTTGACTTGTCTAAGATTGAGACTCACTTTGGCTTGCTCAAGAGAACAGCAAAAAAAGACCAAGTGGAGATTTTCCGAGTTTCCAGTGGTGACCGAAAGCTTATAAATGCCTCCAATCTCTTATCAAAGGCAATTCAGAATATTGATTCAAATAATTTTATAAAGAACAAGCTTGCATGTTCGCGATGTGAATTTTATAACACGGCTGAGTGCCCGCGTGTTTAGGAGAGAAAAATGTCAGATAACAAGAAAATAAAAATTATGACTTTGAGCGACCACCCCCTTGCACCATCAGGAGTGGGAATTCAGACTAAGTACTTCATTGAAGCTATGCTTGATACCGGCAAGTACGAGTTTATTAGCCTTGCCGGAGCTACAAAGCCAAAAGATATGACACCGCTGATGACGGAAAAATATGGCGAAGAGTGGAAGATTTTCCCAGTAGAAGGTTTTGGAACCCAGGAAATGGTTCGTTCTATCATGCGTACCGAAAAGCCGGACATGATGTGGATCATGACAGACCCAAGGTTTTGGGCGTGGTTATGGCACATAGATGATGAGATTCGGGCTAATATGCCCATTGTGTATTATCATGTGTGGGACAATTATCCCTATCCTGAATTCAATAAAAAGTTTTATGAGTCCAACGATTTGATCGTGAGCATCTCGAAAGTGACAAGCGACATCGTGCAAACCGTCGCCCCCTCCGTACAAGAATGTTATATCCCTCATACGGTGGATATGGATGTTTTCAAGAAGCTGGAGACAGAAGAGATTGCAATGTTCAAGTCTGCTCACTTTGCGGACACTGACGACCGCTTTATATTCTTTTGGAACAATAGGAACGCTAAGAGGAAGCAGTCGAACAGCGTTGTGTGGTGGTTTAAGGAATTCCTAGATGAAATTGGTCATGACAAAGCGTGCCTGCTTATGCACACTGATCCTAAGGACCCCCACGGACCCGACCTAGAAACCGTGTTGGACCATATTGGGCTGAACCAAGGAGAGGTTATGATTTCTCCGATGAAGTATCCTCCTGAAAAGATGGCTTATTTGTATAACATCGCTGATTGCACTATTAACATTGCAGACGCAGAAGGCTTCGGCTTGGCTACTTTTGAATCCTTGGCTTGTGAAACTCCGATTATTGTAACACTTACGGGTGGTCTTCAGGAACAAGTTACTGACGGGACCCATACATTCGGTGTAGGTATTGAACCCTCCTCAAAGGCTGTCATAGGCTCTCAAGAAGTGCCATACATCTTTGAAGACCGGATAAGTAAAGACGACTTTATAGCTGCTTTAAGAGAGATGTACAACGCCGGCTCAGAAAAGCTCCAAGAGCTTGGTTCACAGGGCAGGAAGCACCTAGAAGCAAACTATAGTTTTAGTGATTTTGCAAAGAAGTGGGACCACGCTCTTACAAAACTGCATGAAGAATCTGGTTCCTGGGCAACCCGCAAAAATTATGCTTCCTGGGAACTCAAAGAGGTAGGGTGAAGGTATGAAGAATGTTATTGTAAGAGGACCGGCTCTCTCCCGGTCAGGGTATGGCGAACATTGTAGAGCGCTTTTACGCGCCCTCCGCACTCAAGAGGAAAATTATAATCTTTATCTCATCAACACCGGGTGGGGTGAAACTGGGTGGCTCTTTGAGGATAATGATGAGCGCAACTGGATTGATGGAGTCATCATGAAGACTGTCGCCGCTGGACACGCTAGGGAACTTCAGAACATAAGATTTGATGTTTCTCTCCAAGTTCAATTGCCAACTGAGTGGGAGCCACTGGCTAAAAAGAACATTGGCATATTTGCCGGCATTGAGACTACCAAAGCCTCAGAGGCGTGGGCAAATGGCATTAAGATGATGGATCAGGTCATTGTCCCTTCGGAACATTCAAGGGAATGTTTTGAGTCCTATGACGCAGAAATTACGGACAAGTTTAATGTTATTGGGTTTCCTTTTCGAGGCTCTCGGTCTTCTTCGATCGATCTTGATCTTAAGTCTGAATTTAACTTTTTGAATGTCTCACAGTGGTCTAACCGCAAAAATGTAGAACAGACAATTTTTGCTTTTCTAGAGGAGTTCAAGAATGAAGACGTGGGTCTTGTTTTAAAGGCATTTATTAAAAACGGTTCTCATATTGATAGACACTATATTGAAGAGCGCCTAAAGATGTTCTTGAAAGGCTCCGAGGATCGAAAGTGCCGGATTCATTTATTGCACGGCACTCTCTCTGATAAGGAGATGTCCGCACTTTATGAGCATAATAAAATTAAGTGTTATGTATCAACCTCACGCGGCGAGGGCTTCGGTCTTCCTACGTTTGAAGCTGCCTGCCACGCTCTTCCCATTATTGCGCCTAATTGGGGAGGGCACAAGGATTTCTTAAGCATTCACAAAACTGGCAAGTCCAAGAAGAAGGAGTTAGCGGCGCTAGATTTAGCCTATACACTAGAGAATGTTGCCCAACGAGATGTATGGGAGGATGTACTCATACCGGACTCTCAGTGGTGCTACCCAGATATGAAGAGCTTACGGGAAAATATGCGCGAGATTTATTCTAATTGGAGACCCTCAAAGCGCAAGGCTAACCGCCTCCAAACTAATTTGTCCTCTCGTTTTAAGGAGGAGACAATAAATACCAGAATCAATGACGTTATTGTTAGCGTCACGAAGGAGATAGAAAATGAAGTTAAGTAATCAAGCTATTGGAGCGATCATGATGACCCTTCAAAAAGGTTTATTAGAGAAAATCGATGTTGTGGAGATTTTCAAGTCGATGGACTTAGTCAAATCCTCTGACACCAAAAAGTGGGGAACTAAAGGTGGTGAATTGGATGTAAAGAATCCACCGGTTGTTCGCGTGGACCACCCTGTTCCTACAACTGAAGAAGAATAAAATGCCGATTTATTGTTATGAGTGTGCTGGCTGTGAAACTGTTATAGAGAGGATGGTCCCCATGGGCTCGCCTACGAAGGAAATCTGCGTGTGCTGCAAGTCCGTGATGGCTAAAGTGCCATCGCCCTTCACCAATACAAACAGGAAAATCAAAAATTCTACAGCGGAATCCCGTGTTAAAGAATTTATAGAAGACGCCCGCCGTGCTCTTCATGACATAAAAGACGATCTACAGGAAGATCTGGAGTGATAATATTATGTGGATAATAATTTTAACCCTAACCCTGCTCCTCATATTTACTGTAGTATACATTCTCTGGCTCATTCGCCGGATGAATTACATTTCTCAGGAGGTATACACTCTATTAGAGTTGACTTCGGAGTACGAGAGGCATCTGAATAAGGTGTATAACCTTCCTTTGTTCTATGAAGATGCTACTTTGAAGGAGTTGCTTAAACACACCCAATATCATGCTGAAAGTTGCCGTGAGTTTGGTGCTGTTTTTGCCTCTGGTTTTGAAGAGGTTGAAGATGATGACGAACTTGAAGAAGGGAACCCCGATCGTGACTGAAAAATTGACAAGCGAAAACACTAAAGCTAAGCCAACCCCAAAGCCCAAAAAAAAGAAACGCCGACGTCGCGGGACCAAGAAATATTATTTCACGCAGATCCATGAGGATGCTATAATCAAGTATGCCAGCAGTGCAGACCCTTTGGAGAGGGAAGAATTATATCGGTCGTATATCCAGCCGGCATTTAGCGAAATGGTAGATAAGATTGTCTATACATACAAATTCACTAACTTGCCTAATATTGATGATTTACGCAACGAGTGTAAGGTCTGGCTTACTACGATTTTAGATAAGTTTGATAAAGAGAAGGGCTATAAGGCATTTTCTTATTATAGTGTAATAACGAAGAACTGGTTTATCCACGAGGTCAAAAAGAATAAGACCCGCCGCCGCAGAGAGTTCCTTATAGACGACATCAGCGCCGCTGTAGAAGAAAAATATATTACAACGGACAACAACTTTCTTGATGACCTCGAAAAGAAAGAATTTTGGCAGGCTTTGTCCCAGGAGATAAGTTCCTGGCAATCAGTTCAAATGAAGCCAACCGAAGAGAAGGTTTATAAGGCAGTCAAGATACTGTTAGAGAACCCTGATGACATTGAAATTTTCAACAAGAAAGCTATTTATCTTTATCTAAGAGAACTCACGGGTCTGAACACTAAGCAGGTAGTCAACAACCTCAACAAGCTTCGAGCCAAGTACAGAACTTTTAAATCGGAGTGGGATAAGGGAAATGTCAAACACATCGTCAAAGAAAAAAAAGACCACAAGGAAGCGAACAACGACCAAGAAGACAAGCAGCCGGAAGCGCTCTCCCACGAAGTCACCAGCTAACACCTTTCCAGCGCCCACTCAAGACGCCACGGGTGAAGAGCTTATCGCCGAGGCAGTCAACAACCTTCGCTCCGACCGCGCCGTCACCTCTGTTCTTCTTACCGAGCTTATGATTCATATGAAAGGGGAGGGAACCCACTCGCATGAGAAATTGGGACTTATTGCCTCTAAATATGTTGAGACACTACAGAGGTCTAATGAACAACTCGTAAAAGTTACTTCCCTGCTTCAGAAGAAAGAGGGCAAAAACAATGATTTATCCTCCATTGAGAAAGAGGAAATTTTTGATCTACTTAATAAGAGTGGAGGCTAGAGTGAATATACTATGTCCGATGATGAAGGCAATACTCTAAGAAACTATGCTTTTGGCGAGTTAAACTCTGTTCGTCCACGCTCCCCTCGCACCCCTTCGCTTACTCACCGCACCACCCCTCAGGCTGCAATTAGAGAAGCAGTCGTCCAGTCCCACACTCCGAATGCGTTTGCGGGTCTAACTACTTTTAGGGGAATTGTGTTGCGCGTGGAAGACGACACAGTCTCTGCTAACCCTGGTGAGCCCGCAGGCTTTGTAAGCAGCATCCTATCAGCAATTGGGATGGGTAATGCTGGTTCCACTGTGCGTAAGAAATACAAAATACGCATTCCTGAAGTTGACGCTATGCTCATGGTACCATCTCGTGTCGCTGCCTCCTACGGTGAAGTTGGTGAACATCAAGCGATCATTGACACCTACCAGACGTTTACATCACGAAGTAATACTACCGAACCAGCCTCCCCAGGAGATATTGTTTGGGCTACTTTTCAAAACATTGAAGAGCGCGAAGGTGGCATTTATTTAGGTAAAGTGATGAGCCAAGCAGGCAATGCGAGCGAAGCCGGAAACGCGGCTCCTTCTGCTAGAGGTGCGTTCAACTCCTCTTGTTCCGCGCTGCCTGGGGTTGTTTCCTCTAATCCCATTACAGGCACTAATAGCTGCGCCACTCAAGATTGTGCCGTATTGGCTGGCGGGGTTCCTGCGGACTCCTCCCTTATTCATGTGCCGGGTACCACTGGCAGGCGAAGTACCTTGCGGCTAGACGGGGGTTCTTTCACTGGTTT
>Ga0098044_1001665_pt1 | contig 11534 bp, 23 predicted proteins | sample 10_taG_FD_75053 | JGI IMG/M metagenome (GOLD analysis project Ga0098044, IMG submission 75053) | Marine viral communities from the Subarctic Pacific Ocean - 10_ETSP_OMZ_AT15264 metaG | ecosystem: Environmental > Aquatic > Marine > Oceanic | place: Pacific Ocean | collected 2015-01-16 | reverse complement strand
CTGCTGTAATCGCTGGTGCTACTAAAACATTCGCCTTCGATCTCATCGCATATTTTGTCAAGCAAGTTTTCTTTTTTGAGTTCCACGTTTTTCTGTAACGAAAGGTTTACACTTGGCTGTGATTGGGGTAACTTTGTCTCGTTGTTCATTTTTGTTCTCCATCAAAGTTTCTTCGTGGTTTTTGATTACTCTGTTTTTTATAACCGATCGGCATAAGTGTCATGCCACTCGTCAGGATATAGATGCTCCATCAAGAGGTCGTCGGCATCTTCCTTCGAGTCTGGAACATCATCACTACCGGTGTGAAATGATACTCCACGGGTTTCTGAGTGAGTTTCGCTGTATAAGGTAACAAAGGATCCTTTTTGATATTTATCGGGGGTTTTGAAGCCAATAGTAAGAATATCCTCAATTCCCTCTTCATTCCTAATGTATGGATTCTCGACATCGCCGGCTGACCAAATGTTAAGTTCGGGGCGGTTTTCGGCGTACTCCCTCATATATTCTTCGAAATCAAAATTAAGTTCTTTCTCCATTTCTTCTTTGATAATTCTGTGTAATTGTGATTTTGTGATTTTCATTTTGTTCTCCTTGAGTGAACGTTCTTGCTTATAAATAGTATTAAATATGTGTTGCCCATGAGAAACTTTTATGGTACCGTAGCTCATTTTTCTTCTCCGTCAAAGTTTCCGCAATCGCAATTGTGCCAATCTTTGTGCCATTTACATTCTGGTGGGTGTTCGTCCTTTGCGGCTGCTTTTTGTAGGTCGGGAGTGAGATAGAAATCAGGGTGATCCATTACGTAATGTCCGGCAAGTTGTTTCTCCGCAAGTTTCTTAAGTGCTTCTTCGTGGTCTTTGATTACTCTGTTTGCTGCTTCCATCATTTTACATTCTTTACAGAGAACCACACCTGCTACGGTTTCTGTTACAATGGTTGTGGTTTCTTCTTTGTTATGTTTTTCTCCACAGCCATCGCAGATTATTTGATCAGTCATTCCTGTTCTCTCTAAATGCTTCCACAGCAACGGGCCAAAGTTCAGAAGCCATTTCCAACAGTGCTTCACCAACTTTCTGGATTTCCCATTGGGCTCCTTCGTGTGTGCGAAGATCAATGAACTTCATTAGGTTGGAAAGATTTACACTGCCGTAATATTCAGTATAAAGATTTTGAGGGAGTATTCCCCTTGCCTGCTCTCGACAAACTCCCGCTTCCATTAGATTCTCATAAAGTTTCAAACTATCGCTGTGGTGCTGTTGAACAATCTCGTCTGCTCTCAAAATGCCAGCTGTTACAGGGCACGTTACAATAGGGTTGACCAAATCGTTTTCATTACTTGCCTGACGATTACTTTTATGTTGAGTTCTGAACTTATTAGGTTCATAGAACTTTATGTTAACATCAGTATACCTGCGAGAAATTTCGTTATAAGACCAAGTACGATGTCGGTGATGCTGTGACCGGACAAAGAGGGGAACAGTGAAACGAAAAGATCCCTGACAATGCTCAAAAACGCTGGTATGCCTATGTTTAATAAGAAATCTAATAAGCTTATGATCGCGGTTATCAAGTTCATTTTTTTCTACTCCAAATGATACACGGGCACTATTGACGATTGTTCTATCGTCTCCCATGTGGTTAATGTATTCAACTGCTCCAATTCCATCTCCATAAAGTTCAATCCTTTTGGTTACCATTTCCGGTCCTTTTTTCCATAAACATAGTTTTCTAAAATTAGTGTAAACTTCTCTTCTTCAACATTGACTTCTTGTAACATTGAAGTTTCAATAACAACCTGATCTTTTACTTTGAGTTCCAGAGTACAATCTTCTGCTGCCCTGATCACAGTAACAACTGTGTATTTAGGAGGTGGATTAGTATAATCTGTCGGTCGAAGGAAAGCAGGTTCTACTTTCTTCTCTGGTTCTGGTAGTTGGACCAGAATGTGGCGGTTTAGTGGTTTAAACATTTACTTCTCCTTCTTGAAGTTTTCTTTTTGTTTCTTTTCGTAGAACTCATCCATTAGCTTATCTGAAAGAATAAGAACAGTGACTCCTATAATAAAGTAAAAGGCGTATTTTAATCCTATCATTTATTTTCCTCCTTCAACAGATTATGTAGTTCGGTATAACCACCGATAAACTGCTCCCCCTGCTCTGTTGATTTACAGATAAGGGGAACCGTTTTCCAGTTATAGTTTTCCTGCTTCTGTTGTGTTGTCTTTTCTTCTTGAATGACGACATATTCCAAACTCTTTTCGTGAAGTTCTTTTATCGCCATCTTACAATAAGCACAATTGTCCCTAGTATAAACAACATAAAACATTTATTCGTCCTTGAGTGCGCCTTGAACTGTTTCAACGAAATCGCCAAGTTGTTCGAGATCCACGTCATTTTTCATCATACGTAGCGCACGAATAACCATACTAATGTCCTGCTTGGAAAGCCAAGCATTAGAGACATAGTTTTGCTTCAGATCCTTAAGTTGCTCTTTGTAGGGTTGAATACACTCCTCTACGGCAACAAAAGATTTCGCAAACTCACCAATGTGTTTTGCTTTTGCATCTTCTTCATTTTTTCCAAACATTTATTTCTCCTTTTTAAAATGTTCAATCATTTCTTCATATCCACCAATAACAACCCTCTCCTCATTGAGATGTTGAATCAATATAGGGACGTCCAGAACTTTACCGGGTGGTTGATGTCTGGTTAGCAAAACATGCTCTATGCGGTTTTTTACTAAAAACTTAACCGCTTTCGTGCATACTTTACATCCGTCCTTTATTAATAGTGAATAATCCATGATTTTTCCTTGCTGGTGTGAGTATCATAACAAGTTCTGACCTACTTGTCAAGAACTAATTTGTAGTTGCCCGCCATTAGGGCTTCGCTCATCTCGTAAATAGACACTTCAGATCTTTTCATTTTATGTCCCAGATTCCAATGAATGATATAACCCCTTTCAGAATGCTCTGTTATAAGTCCTAATAGCGAATCCATTTTTGGGTTATATGTCCATTCTATCATTTGTCCTACTGGAACTCTCATATATCTATTATAGGCGTGAAGGGATACTTTGTCAACTATTGTTGTTGTTGCGACAATAAAATTATCTGCGAAGAATAAAACGGAGCGAATGGAGTGAGCTTTAAGGATGTTTAGAACTCTCTTGAGTTTCATTATAGATCGTATATGATGGGAGTTGATTCATCATGGTTGGAGATTCCAATATTGGCCGGTCTGATGTCTGTTAATTCTTCTAGTCCCTTTTCTTTAACCAGTGGTATCAGTTGTGCTAGAAGATTTTTAGCAAACTTCCTGTCTAACCATTTAATTTTACCTTCTAAAATCTGGTCTATTTCATTATTTTGTATTTTAGCTGCCATCTGTTCAGCTTCGCTTGGTTCATAGTTTTCGGGATCGAAAGTTTGTTTAATTTCGTCAGAAGTTGTATCGATTATTTGGAACAAAAGTTTAAATTTGAAATTTATTTCTGATATATCACCACCATTTTGTAAAAAGTTCATTAATGCCGCGAGTTCCTTAAGGAAAGAAACTTCGTCGGCAACGCTGCTGCGCCACTCAGTTCCACTTTTGCCATGAATAAATGCCATATGACTTGACAGGGGAGTTAATCTGGGCATTTCCGCATAAAACCAATCTCTCCCAAAGGGTGTTTTTATTGTTCCTTCATCGTATATCATTAAATCTGTTTTGGTACCGCTGCCAGTAAATGCTTTATCTTGTTCTTTTTTATATCTGGCAGTGTCTGATGATGCACTTGGATCGATTGTTCCAAATTCTGGAATATAAGAGCCCATATAAACCTTTAGGGCATGATCATTTTCCAATAAAAATACAAAACCAAACGTTCCGGCGCCGAGAAACTTAATGAGCTTGTTATCTTCAAATACTTTATTATTGGCGATCATAAACTTAATGAAATAATCTATTTCTTTGTCTGGCGGCATCTCATATGCACCAAACTTCATTTCAGGTTTCCACCCTTTCATAAAGATTTCTTTAACAGTGTCTGACTCGTTTACTAGTTTAGATATAGCAGCGTAATTATGTTGTTGATTTGGAGAAGAAAGTGTTACTTGTTTTGTGGCAAGTTGTTGTTGAAATTTAGATTGCTTCCTACCCGGGCGAGGTATTGTTCTCGTTTCCAACTCTTTTATATACTGTCGCCAATTTTCAAATAATAGTTTCATCATTTATCATCTAGCCATTCGTCTTCCCATGGCGGGTGTTCGTCGCCATGTACATCGACAGTATGTTCTACATCGACAAGAGCTTCTTTGGTGACAATACTGCCAAAAGCGTCAGAGCGCCAGACAGTGGATTCGACATCCCACATATTATCCCAACCGAATCTGCTAACCGGCGGATCGCCCTTATAGTTGCCTAAATGAATTCCGTCATACTTTTTGAGTGCTGCTTCAAAATCAATTGCTGGTCCTGCGCCGCCTAAGCCCCAGCCGCCGCCTCGGATCTCTTTTCCGCCGTTTCTTGGAAACTCTTGTGCTAATGCTTTCACGTCTTCGTCTGTGTCTATGTGATATACGTTGGCTGTGTTAACTTTTAGAAGTATGCCTTTGGGGTTCATCCAATGCTTCATATTGTATTTTAGCCAATCATTCCACTCTGAGGTCCAGACATCGGAATCATTTTTATAAGCTGTGGAGGTCCACAAACCGCCCTCTGGCTTATTTAAGGTTTTTGGTCCATTGGCAATTGCAGGAGCGTTGGCTAACCTTTGAGGATCACATTTTTCACCTGGACATGCTCTTGGAATAAAGAGTTGATAGACACCAGTTTGGAATGGCTCTTCTTTTTCTGTTATGTACTTGCGAAAGTTTTCAAATAGTAGTTTCATTTTATAGACCTGCTAGATTAACTAGTCGGCTCAAAGAACTAGAATCTTTTGGAGTTTTAGCGTTTTTTGCTCGTGAGATCAGTTTGCTCACTGCTTTATCAACAACTTCTTTATTATGTAAAGAGGAGTTCTGGCGGCTGGCAGCCACAATGGCTTTGAGGATATTATCTGCAACTTCGTATTCATCTACTAACTCTGCGAACCAAGGGGCAATATCACTGCTGGCGATTGTGGTTAGAGTTTCAAGAGAAACATTGGGATTTTTGGCGGCTGTCCAACGAACTTCTTTATCGTCGTCATTAGCTAACGTTTCCAACTCTTCCGGAGACGTTGCAGTCTTTGCTAAATGATATCTTTCTTTAACGGGGATTTCTGGTACTGCTCCTCTGCGGACATCTGATGTTTCATAAACTCCAACAGTTTCATATGCTTGCGACGATAGGGCAAATAACTGCGATGGTTGAAGATTGTGGATTATTCCATTGCCACCGTCATATGCTCCAACAAATCCTAGCTCCCTAAGAAGAGAGTTCCAAGCGGTCGTTTGTCGTCTGCGATCGGAATGTTCACCCTTAATAAAGTCCTTGACCAAACTATAAATGGTCGCATCAGTGTTATGAAACGCTTGATAATCACTTTTGTTAAGTTTCTCCGCTACTTCTTTTACTTTCTCTTCTGATTGATAATCCGTACCTTTGCTTATTATTTTTAGCCACTTGTCTGTTTCTTTGAGCATAACTACTCCAACATATGGACGATTATTTGTAACAACGTCAAGCTTCTTGTTCAAGAGTTTGTCATAATATTCAGTGTTGAGGGGATAAAAATAAATGCCTGCTGGTGTTGGAGTATTCGGTGTTTTTGGGTTGAGTCCAACCTTTTCAACGCTAGTCATTGTGAATGCGTGTGTTGGAAAATCATCATCAGAAATGTATTGTTTTATCTCGTCAGCAGCAAAGCTTTTCTTGCCGGTTTCTTTTTCATAACGGCTTTTTTCTGTTATGAATTCTCGGAAGTTTTCAAGGATCAGTTTCATAACAGTAAATAGTAGGAATAATAGGTAATATGCTATCTCTTTTCAAAATGCATATCGTCTTTCATTCGCCATCTACCACCCCAAGTCCAACCATCGGCTTCGAGAGTGTCGACAAATTCTATGTGCTGACGAAGCATTGACGGCTTGCCGCTTGATTTGATCCTTCCGCCCATAGGGTTCTTCGGAGGATCAAAGTCGATAGCAATGCCCCAAGAATGGCACGAGAGCGACTTCTTTGGGTTCCAGAGAGTATGTCTGGTCACAAAGGTTTGGACTGATTTAGGAGTGTAACCAGACGCTTCACAAGCGTTTCTGAAACTAGCAACGAAATCTTCTGCTACTGCTTTATGAAGTCGGATCCGTTTTCCTGTGTGGAGTGTAACATAAACTATGTTTTCTTTCACCCATTTAGGACTGATTTTGATCCGGCCATTAGATTGAGATTTGAACCTGAACTTGCCGTATTTGTTTTCAGCCCAAGTTCTACCTGAATCAGTTCTCCAACCGTCAGTTGGAATAACTTTTTCAAAGCTCTTCGCCGTATTAGGTCCAAAGTAGCCATCGGTCGTAAGACCGTTCTCTTCTTGCCACAGCTTAACCATTTCTGTGATGTGTTCTACTGATAAAAGTTCTTTATCAAGTTGGGATCTGTTGTACTCGTTGGCAGACATTCTCTTACTCCTGTTTTGTTAAGTTTTCGTAACTGGAAGTTTTCTTTCTCAAGTTGTTCTATTTGATATTCTTTTAAATCCAATTTTACCTTTGTGTTCTTCGCATTAACTGCGACATATAAAGATAGTGCTAAAATGATAGATAATCCAAACATATTCCCGCAAGCGCCAAGAAGGCGATAAACTTTGATTCTACTGTGAAATACTTTTGCTAACATTATCCCTTGAGAAGTTGCTTTTCTTTAATAACTTTCTCTCTCGCTTGTTGTTCTTGCATAAGAAGTTCTGCCAAATGAGGATACTTCAAAAACACTTCTGCTGTTGTAAGTTTCTCTTTTGTTTTGATCTCTTCTATCTTTTTAGAAATTAAGTTCATTGTTTCTCCAACCTAGATTATACCATAAAATAAGTACTTTATAAACCTATTTCTTTACTTTCATTACCGCTGGTTTAGAATCCAATATCCAAACGAAACATGGAGCAGTTGTTTTTTCAGCAAATGCTTTTTTGCTCCCTTGTTCAGTTGTAAAAAAGGGATTATAAACCTCTGCTTGCTTATCAAAATCAACACCAACGGTTGTACCGTTGAGTGCTAAAATCGCTGCCATGGCAATCTTGCCCATATATAATTTAATCATTATTTTACCCCGCCAGAAGAACATAATAAAAAATGGTTCTTCACTCGTAAATAGGTTCTTTACCTGTAAAACTCCCTAGTTATATTATAAGCATAGGAGTGTAAATGGAATGAAGAGAGTCATAAAAGGGTTATTAGGTATCATAACCGTATTAGTTTTAATTTCTTGTGGGGCGACCTGCAATCAACTTAAAACGCCGAATGAGACGGTTTCTATCAATTCTTTTGTGAAGATCGAGAAAAAGATTACTTTGCAACGTTGTCAGGTAGTAGACATAAAAAAGGGAAAAGAGATCACGAAGAAAAATGTTTGCGTTAAAAGAACCTTCCGATCTTCTGCTTCTGGGAGTGTTGTTCGTAAAGCCCCAAATGGAGCATTTGTTCTTACTGCTGCTCACGTCTGTCGAGACGACTATCTTCGACGAATGTCTAATATCACAATTGTGAAACAAGTGTTTGAGGTGTTGACCCTTGATATGCGAAGGTTTTCCGTCAAAGTATTAGAAATGGATAATCCAAGTGACGTTTGCCTACTTTGGGTAACTGGATTAGACCTAGAAGAGATTGTAATGGCCGAACAAGAACCTGAACACGGTGATATCGTTTATAATGTAGCTGCTCCAATGGGCATTTTTTCTAGAAATGTTGTACCAGTGTTTTCAGGTTATTTTAGTGGAAAACGCGACGGACTTGCTTTTTATTCTATTCCTGCTATCGGTGGTAGCTCTGGTTCTCCTGTATTCAATCGGGATGGTGAACTAATCGGACTGATTCACTCTGCCTTTGTCGGGTTCCCTAACCTCTCACTGTCGCCAACATATGCGAATCTTAAACGCTTCTTGAAAAAATCAATCAAAGCCCATAAAGAAGAATACTTGGGCTTGACAATCATAGAAAAATTAGATAAGATCACCAATCTCTTAGAAAAAGCAGCAAACAAATAAGGGGGACATTTCTGCCCCCCTTATTCACTATACTACTTAAACTAGTTTTTTAATTTTCAGTAGGTGTTGCATCACCAGCTAATGTTGGTGTAACATCTCCTGGTAGTGCTGCCGTATCAGTGGCTTCTACCACTGTTTTATCCTCGTCGCAATCTGAATCGCACCCGGGTGACGCAATAACAACCATTGACATGACCGCTGTTGCAATTACAATAATAATTTCTTTAATCATTTTAAAATCCTCCTTTATTAAAAAAAATAACTTGATAAGTAGTCTCTCTACTTATAATAAACCTAACTATTGACTCTTTAATCTTTCAATCTCGTTCACTGCTAGTTCTAACTGTTTGGATAAATAAACAGATTTAGCAAACGACCTAAATAAAAAGATAGTGTTAATAGTTAACACAATCCACATCAAATTTTCATGATTCATGGACATACTTACTCCACTTGTCTCCAAGTGTAAACCTTTTGTTCATTTGTGTGCGTAAAAGGATACAGTGACTCTACATCCCATGTATCGATTAGGAACGATAGTCCTAAGTTCAGCAGCGTATTCTCTCATAATCGTGTTGATGTCAATGAAAGAGCCAGCATCATCAGAACCAAAGATAATCTCATAATCTGGGTCGATGATAAACTCTTTTTTCATAACTTCGAAAATCTCTTCTAACCTTAATTTCTCGTCCATGTTTTTCCTTTATTCTTTCGCAGGGAATTGGACAACCAAAACATCCTCTACAAAAATCTATCCTTTTTTCTCTTTCTTGTCCCATTCTTCTACTGCTCCTACCATTGCTCCCATTAACTCTCGACAGAAGATAGAGCGTGACTTCTTCTCTTTTGCCCTAAGTTGTTCCATCCTACCAAAAAGTTTCTCTGGGACTGTGAACGTGATTGAGACCATTTTTTCTTTCTTTCTCATTTTATTTCCTAATGGGTTATATTCTGTTCCACCAAACCATTTAATGGGTAGAATAATGTCCGTTACGGAGCCGATGGAGGGAATCAAACCCCCGACATCTAAATTACAAGTTTAGTGCTCTATCAACTGAGCTACATCGGCGTCGATAACAGTATAACCTATCTCATTTGCTTTGTCAATCATTATTTGCGTCTGGGAGGTTGATAATCGTGTCTGCTTCCAATCCTTCCCGGTGTTTTACGATCATTGATTTTCGTGGAGTTGTATCCTCTACGTCATCATAACTCAAAATGATTCCAAACTTCATTTCAGGTTCAGGAGGAAAGGAGCAAGAGATAAGGATTAAGAGTAACAATAATGGGAATTTCATACTAATAAATAGTATTTTTTCACTTTACTTGCTAAAGTGTGTTACAACACCCACTAAAAGTAGGTACTACGGATCATTTTAGCAAGTTTCATTCATCTTTATACCAAAGTTCTTGTGCGAGAGTACCGCTATGACCAATTGATTCTCTTCTCCAACATCTTTCTTCTAGCTCTTGTTGCTGTTCTTTTACTTGGTCTGCGGTGAGATGTATTTTATCCATTAGTTTATCTGTCAACACTGCTGTTCCTGTTTTTAAGTGATCTGATAGTGTTACGATTAGTTCTTCTGTCGTTGTTATCATTCATTTGTTCCTTATAGTAGTGCGAGCAGAGGGACTTGAACCCTCACGTCCTTATGGACAACGGGGCTTAAACCCGTTGTGTCTACCAATTCCACCATGCTCGCATTGTCAAATTTGTTAAGTTGTACTAAATTTCAATTATTGTTATGTCTGGAATTTTTTCAATATCGGCTATGAAAGTCCAAAGTTGATCACTCAGGGAACTTTGAATCTTACACTCAACTAATCCTTTTTTACCATTATAATTTTTACCACTAGTTGTCCATGACATATTGCCATAATCTAATAAAGAACTCGGGAACATAATTAATTTATAACTTTTGCCAATTTTATCATTCTTGTTTCTTGCCAAACATGCATAACTATCTTCGTTTTTGTCTGAAATAAAGGCGATTTTTTCTTTAAGTGTTTTATGTTTTCCCAATCGGGATCCGCTAATTGCAAGTTTTTTAACATCATCTCTCTTTACATAAGTGATTTGGCCGGATTTACAAGAGATTCTCTCTCCGCTTGAGAAGAGAGTCATATCTTTTCCAGATACATGATTGTTGTTTGGCTTCCAGTTTGTTTTAGATCCTAGTTTGGCTAATGATTTATGTAACATTTCTTCCCACATTAAAGATGTAATTGGTGTAGAATAAAGTTCTTGGTGTTTTCGTTTAAATTTCTTAAGTTCTTTGGTTAGTTGTTTAAGAAGTTTTTTATCGTGCATAATTAATTTCATAATTTAATATCCTTTTTCTCTATAAGTTTGTTAGACATTCTAACATATTCTGGGTTTAAATCAAACCCTATAAATTCAAAATTTAACTTTTTAGCAACCAAACATTCACTGCCTGAGCCCGCAAAAGGTATAACTATTTTACCATATTCCGGCATACATGACAACATTAATCTTTTAGACACCTCAAAAGGTTTTTGCGTCGGGTGGTTAATAATTGTATTTTTCTTATCCTTGTTTGTTTCTTCGTGTTGTTCATGAAACTTTCTTTCTTTTTTGCCTAAAATTGCAACATCACATTTTTTACAAAATGCTATTCTGCTTTTTGCTCCTGACCCGCCAGCAAGAGTGGAAATTTTAAATACATCTCTTGGCAGAGCGCCGATTTCATTGACCTTATAATAAGTCTTTTTTTCTTCTGCGCTATCTTCTTTCATATTGTTAAATCTTCCTTTTGTGTTTGGTCTTATTTTTTTGCCCGATCCATATCCTTTTTTGAAACCTTCTGTGTATGGCTCCCTTACTTTATCTAGATTAAAAATTCTTTCTGTTTTATTTTTCCACGCGCAAATAATAGATTCATGAGACCTTTGCCAGAACTTAGATGATGGTGTTGTTTTGTTTGTATAGTGCCATATTAACCATCGATGATCCATTTCTAATCTAATAGACAGGTGAGCTAATATTTCGCTAAATCCATATATGAACATTGTCCCTGACGGTTTTAAAATTCTTTTTGATTCTTGTATCCAACTAAGAGACCACTCAACATATTCTTGGATTTCTTTTTTGCACTTATTATTACCAAAATCATAGCCAATATTATACGGAGGATCTATAATAACACAATCAACACTAGATGCTGTAATTTTTTTAAGTCCAGTTAACACATCTACTTCGTGTATTTCATTCCAATTCATTATTTTTCCTCTAAAAATAAACACCGAAATTGGTGTCTTTGAGTATCTATATTACTAAATCTGGGTAAAATTGTCAAGCATTTTTTTCGGGGCGATCCCTAAAAGCGATGCTTTTGATTGTGACCTTT
>Ga0098044_1001663_pt1 | contig 11537 bp, 10 predicted proteins | sample 10_taG_FD_75053 | JGI IMG/M metagenome (GOLD analysis project Ga0098044, IMG submission 75053) | Marine viral communities from the Subarctic Pacific Ocean - 10_ETSP_OMZ_AT15264 metaG | ecosystem: Environmental > Aquatic > Marine > Oceanic | place: Pacific Ocean | collected 2015-01-16 | reverse complement strand
GGTGAAATAATTGCCCTCACCGCTGACATCCTTCCCCGCACCAGCATTGCTCCCGCTTGTAGCTCCAGCATCTGCGAAATCCAGATGGAACCCGTTGTCGCCGTAGCTGCCGCTGTATGCCTTCGGCACCCATTGGCCGTTGTCGTCTGTCTTTCCAAAGTCGGTGGCTGCTTTTGCTTGGCCGTCGATGAAGTGGTAGTCGGCTAGGTATTTTCCAAGATAGCCCGAGTCCGCTGGTGCTTGACGCCCTATGTAGTGAGTGCTGGCAGAGTTGATCTGGGTGTTTCCGTTGTAGGTGAAACTTGACGGGGTTTCGTTGACTCCATTTATCCAAATCTCAATCTCTCCCCCGGTGTTATCTCCATTCACCACAACAACCAAATGATACCATGCCGAATAATCGCGCAGTACACCGTCGATGATGCAGCTTGCTTCCGTTGATACAGTTGCGTCTTGTGAGAAGAACGTGAGCTTACCCGGATGACCAGAGCCGTTAATGTACACTCCCCCATAAGCTGTCCATGAGTCGGTAGCTGATGCGGCCAAGAGATAGTGTCCGTTGGCACCGGTGGAGGAGTTGGGAATTTCAGATAGTTTTATCCAGCATGAAAGAGTCCACTTATCGTTGTCTGTCGGCGTCCCAAATGTCCGACTCAGATACGACGTACTCCCGTCAAACTTCAGCGAGTTCTCCACCACATAGTCATCCTCTGCGGCGGCGACTGCGGGGATTATGCTGTTTTGTGTGATTGCCATTAAGCTAGAGCCTTTGAAACAGTTACCCATGTGTCGGTGCCGTCACTGAGGTATCCCAACAGGAAGGTTCCCGCCGCGCCTATTGCGGTAAGGTCATCTGCATGAATCTTTGTATTGGCGTGTGCGGTGTGGACGTAAGCTCCCGCATTAACCAACTTAACAAACCCGCTTTGCCCATCTTGTGGGTTTGTGAAAGTCAACGCTCTGGCTGTGCCGGGAGTGCAGAAGAAGTTCTGCTTTGCGCTTAAATCAAAGCTCCCATCGTTATCTGTCAGTAGCGCGGTGCGTTGGGGGAGTGTCCATGCTTGGGCTACGGCCAGTCCAGCAAGGGTTGTGGTGTCGGTTGGCAAAGTAACGGTTCCCGTGTTTGAGATGCTAGATATTACCGGGGTTGTCAGCGTCTTGTTCGTAAGCGTATCTGTAGTGGCTTTGCCTACTAAAGTATCGGTGGCGTCTGGGAGGGTTATCGTCCGGTCATCCGTATGAGATGAAGTTACAGTCGCTGTCTTTGCCGCCGTAGCTGCCCCTAAACTAAAGACGAGAGCCTTGGACGCATCCCCCTCGTCGCCAATCACGGTGGTTGAATCGCTTAATGTCTTATTGGTAAGAGTATCCGTAGTGGCCCTACCCACTAATGTATCAGTGGCAGTTGGGAGCGTAACGGTTCCCGTGTTTGAGATACTGGATATTATCGGGGTTGTGAGAGTTTTATTAGTAAGAGTATCTGTAGTGGCTTTGCCTACTAAAGTATCGGTGGCGTCTGGTAGCGTGATGGTCTTACTGGAGCTAGTAGCCGCCGCTACACTTAAATTAGTCTTGTAGGTTGCCCCACTGTTCAGAACAAGGGGAGTAGTTCCTACAATTTCAATCCCATCATCATCAAACGTGACCGTATCCGTTCCGTCCACGTTGACGACAACCTTGCCAGCGTCCGCTCCAGAGTCCGCAGTAGCTGTGCTGATAACCAGTTTATCTAAGGTTTGTGCGCCTGAATCATAAACTGCCTGAATCTTACCTGCCTCTGCATCAGCAGCCCCCATCTGAAATGAAGGGCTTCCGTCATTTACAGCTTCAGTAATCTTTAAATCGCTCCCATCGTAGGTGAAAGTATCTTCCCCCGCTATTGCATCTGCTCCGGTAACAGTGGGAATTGTGTTATCAGTACTGCCTGTCAAGTCAACTCCTCCCCCTCCCCCGGTTACGGTTACTGTCACCTCATCACCAACCGCTGTGGCTGTAACCGCAGAACCTACAAAATCGATTGAACTGACACTGGAGGTTAAGGCAGAGCCTCCCTCATCTGTTACAGTTATAGCAGCACTGGCTGTAAGGTCTGAAGGTGTCCAAGTTCCCCCTGATAATTTTAATATATCCCCATTAGAGGGTGTAGCAGAGCTAACAGCAGTTCCCTGAAGTGCATCGGCACTGGCAGCAGTAGTAGCTGTATCAGCATTGCCTGTGGTGTCTTGGTTGAATGTAGGAGCAGTGCCAAGCTTGGAGTAGGCTATAGCAGCATCGGATTTAACGTCAGCATCAACAATTACCCCTTCGGCTATAGTGGTAGCATTCCCAATAGAAGTTACATCACCCGTTAAATTAGCATTGGTTGTAACTGCATCAGCGGTGCCTGTTACATTGCCCGTCAACGAGGCTGTGATTGCTCCTGCTGAAAAATTACCGGAAGCATCCCGCTTTACTAGGGTACTTGCGGTATTAGCCTCCGTTGCTCCATCCATCAGGGTCTTATCCGCTGCTGACATGGAACCCGCAGCCGCTGTGGTTGCGGCAGTTACACTAATTGCTGGAGTGGTTCCCTCAGAGGAAACAATAGGAGCAGTGCCGGTAACCGAAGATACAAGTCCCCCTACCAACTTGGTTCTTGTAATTTTCTTGGTCTCGCCGCTTGCTGAAGTACCTGTCTCTGACTTATCAACTATGGCAAGTTCATCGTCAGCCGCTGGAGTGGTTGTTAATTCCGTTAGATCGGAAATCTTTTTATCTGCCATGCCTAGTTCCCCCCTTGGTTATAAGAGTTGTAAAGTTGAAAAGCCCTTTTTAGGCAGGGACGTTTATTCCCTTATTTTCAGCGTAACCCCCAAGAGCTTTGTCAGTCCTCAAGGCATATCGCCCTCGACGTTTGTATGAGACGCCCCTTCTCCTTCTGCTTTTTGCCTTGGTCAGTGGCGTTAAAGCCATTGGTATGGGCGCAGTAGGCTGGAGCGCGGATACTGGAGCTGGGGGTGGAGGTGGAGGAGCTGGAGTACTGCGGCTTGAACCAAAAAAACACATAATAATTTACCTTTTGTTCATTTCTTTACTTTATTCATGTTTTGAGGATAAAATTCCTTTTTCCTGCTGAATCTCATACTTTTCCTTTAGGAAGTCAACCACATTCCTTTCTCCAGACATCATCCATACCCTTCTTTCATCCCAATCCAGTTGGGGCTTGCTCAACGGGAAACTAACCTCCAAGGAATCCAGCAGTCTTTTTGAGACATTCGGGAAATCTTCTGTAGTCATTTCCAAAGCCCTTTGTTACAGAGATAACCAATTAAAGCGTAATTAGACAAGTCCATCCAAGTATCCGCCACCGCTTCATGTTTGGCTTCCTGTGAATCCCAAACAAGATTCTTTAACCTTTCAATCTTATCGTTACATCTGACAACCACACCCTTTTCGCCAAAGGCTGTTATATTATTTGACGAATAATCCTGCTGCTTGGTGTCAAAGACCTGAAGATTCTCCAGCATAACCAGCAACACCTCCCTTGACATACTGGTCTTTATCGCCAGTTGTCTACATATATCTTCCATTAATTCGTCTGTAACGATGCCTGTGGTTGTTTTTCTGTTAGTTGATGTGGGCTCCATAACATTATTTTCTGGTATTTTTTATTGTAATCACATGACCTTAAAATTCTGGCGAGTTGCGCCTGAATAATTGCCTGACTCTCTCCCAAGCCTTTTTTCTCGTAGGTAGCCACCACTAGAGGCCACATTTCTCCAAGAGAAATTTCCCTTGGAGACCCTATAATCTTTTCCGCCCCCTTGGGGCCGATTGTGGGACAACCGGGATAACCATCCGTGCTATCCCCAATCAGGGTCTGGTACATGAACCAGTAGTCAGCCAAGCCTTCAGGAATCTTCTGGATACCTAGAGAATCCTCATTGGGATTGTATAGGTTACAGGGGATGGTTTTAAAGTCCTTATCCACGCTGACTATAATCTTTTCAACCTCCTCCTTGCCAACAGGCTTGCTGGTTGCCCATACACCAAGAACATCATCAGCCTCCAACTTGGAGTATATCTTGGCATTTTTGGTGTAGATTAGGTGTTCCCGTGCTTCCCCATAACACACAGGCTTTCTGGTCTTTTTCCGGTTTTCCTTATAGGCTGGATATATCTCCTTTCTATAATTCTGATGATCACTGAGGGCAATCATGCAACTATCAGCCTCCAGTTTTTCCATGAAGCCATTCAGAACATCATCTATGGATGCTCTAGCTTTCTTGAAGTCGCAGTGAAGCGTCCAAAGGTCATTACCCCAATGGGTTGGGGTTTCTATTGAAGCGCACTGTTGGTACGCAATTATATCTCCATCTATTAGTAGGGCTCTATTTATACTCATTTTAGTTTTTAGTTTAATGTGAAATTTTGATCAAAGCCATCACCATTCTTCTTGGAGTTGCCGGGGTTATTAGCATAATCATCCATGAAGCCAGAGAGCCCCCTGAATATTTGGGTGACGCCTTCAGGAGTAGCCTTGACAAAGACTCTGGTAGACTCCTCATATATACAGCAGTCAGGGTTCTCACAAAGAACAACAAAAATACCTTCAGGATTCCTGCTATGGAGTTCTTCTAACAACTCTTCTCTGCTTGCCTTTTTTAAACTTTTTTGATCTGTTGGCACACTTCTTCTTGTAGTCCACTTGTTTAAGGTCTTTTAATTTTTTAACGATAGCTTTTTTCTTACTAGGGTTGGAAGCATAATAATCCTTGTTGCTCCACAACTTAATAAGTAAATCTCCTTGAAGTCTCTTTTCCTTTAAAAATGGCCTGATCTCCCTTAAAACCAACACAGCCCTTAACCCACTTATCTGCCAAGACCAAACAGTTTTCTTGTTGATGGGCCTTGGTTTGCATTTGTGTATGGAACCTCCAAATATCTTTTTTAATTTTCTTAGGACTGCTGGAAAGGTACAACTAACCACTATTCTGACTGTACCGTGATTGTTTGTAGTAAAACACCCTTCACCGTCCAAATACCCTGCTGCATACGCCAAATCAATCTGCTTGTAATATTTTCTCTTTAAGAGGCTCATCTATTTCTAGTGAGTGTCAGCCCATGATATCCCCGCCTTGGCCTCCGCAGCCAGTGGACACCTGAGTGAAAAGAACCTCCCAGCGTATTTAACAGAATCCTTTGCCAGCCCCATCACAGGCTGTACCAGATGCGACTTGACTTCAATCTGCATTTCATCGTGAACATGGGCCACCAAGCCTACATCCTCTGGATCGATGCCCAGCTCAGAACGGGCTTCATCAAAGATCACGGTGGCTTTCTTCATCACCAAAGCCCCGGCAGATTGTAGTAAAGTGTTCAAGGCTGCGTGTTTAAATCGTACTGGTAGCTCCCTTCCATCCAATCCTATAAGATGGCCTCGATGTTCCGACACCTCCTGTATGTCACGTTTAAGTTGCTTTAAAGCGGGAGTCTTGTCGAGGAATCTTTTCTTGAGCTTGTTCCCAGAAGCAGCGTCACCATCTATAATAGAGCCTATTTTTTCATCACCCGCACCATATAAAAAAGCATAGATAAAGGTCTTGGCAGCATCCCTTGTAGGTAAGCCAGCAGCTTTCTGGTTTATGGTATGTATATCCCCTTCCAGCAGCTCCCGCACATATCTCCCGTTATCATACTTGGCCATGAAGTGTGCCAAACACCTGAGTTCCAAACCAGAGGCATCACAGCCTACAAGCTTGAAACCTTCTGCCGCTACAAACAGGCTTCTACATTCTTCACCGTAGGCAGAACCTACCCGTGGCACTTGCGCCATGTTTGGGTTGCTGTGGGTACACCTACCAGTAACGGCTCCATTGGTCTTTACCCTGCCGTGAATTCTGCCATCAGCTTTCACCAAGGAGAGCCAAGCTTCCCTGCCTTCAGCAATCTGGCTGAGTCTCTTGCTAACCAGCAGGTATTCCAGAAGAGGTTTGGCTTCTGGATAATCCAGCTCCCGCAGCACAGCCTCATTCAGCTTGGCCTTGCCACCATCAGTAGATTCCTTGGGCTTCCACCCATACTTGTCCTTAAAGCGTTGAACAATCTGGTCACGGGAACCACAGTTAAAGGGCGTGGTCTTTATCTTGTTAGCCCCCTTTTCAATAAGGGCAACAGCCTTGGCCTGAGTTATAGGTCTACCCGCTTCTTTTTCTGCCCTTGCCCACTCCTTGGCTTTAAGCACAGCGTTTGCTTTCTTGTCAAAACACTCCTCTTGAAACAGGTAATTGCAGGATTTGAGTTTTTCCGTAGTGGGTTGGAAGATACTCTGCAATTCCTCCTGTAGCTCCACTCTCCTGATCTGCAAGTCCTTGACCAGATTCTCAGCGGCATCCACATCAAAGGCGAAACCGCGCTGTTCTTGCCTCCTTATGACCCGTGCAAAATCATGTTCCAACCTGCAAGCCCTCATATCCGGTTTCTTTTCCGTGAAAATAGTATTAAATAATTTCACGGTCACCCGCACATCCTGTTCACAGTATTCCTCAAGCTCGACGCTCCATTCATCATAATCATCAGCCTGTTCCATGAAATTGCCCTTTAACTCCCCTATCCGATAACCCCACGCCTTTAAGCTATGGGAACCGATCATGTTGGTGGGAAGAAGTGTATTGTGCATTTCACTGAAGTCATTGTTCTTGAGATCAGCCCACACCAAGCGGGTTAGCACCAAGGTATCAAAGACCTTTCCTTGCGGGTGCCATTGTGGATACAGCTTTCTCAAGACCGGAATGTCAAAATCCAGAATGTTGTGGCCTATAAGGGTATCAGCCTCCGACAGGTATCTAAGACCCTCTGCCAACGTCCGCCCAACACCTTGATCGTTAAAGCGGGTGATTTCCTGGGTTTGCAGGTTATAGGCGACAATGCAATGCACCTTGGTAGCTTCAGGAATCAGGCCATCTGTTTCCACATCGAATATTAATTGGTAGCTCATTCTATTATTTTTTGTTCTTATCTCTGGAGCGTCCCTCCAGATTTTTTATATATACTATAAGGTCTAGGAAGGCATCCCGCCTTTTTTCATTCATGGAACTGAGGTCATCGAACTTCAAAGCTGCTTTAATCAGCTTTTTAGCTCTCGCGCTGAGTTTGAATTCTTTTTCCATTGTTGGAGTTGCTGGCATAACAGAGGTAACGCTAGATTAAAAATCTACTTCTTTAGCGATCTCCTCCCTTTCTTCATCCTGTTTTACTCCTCCATTCTCGACACTAATCCGCTGATTCTCCTGTAACCTACCAGTTTCGCCATCGTAAACCAAGTGGGTTGCTATACCTGTTTCACCCGTCCACCTGTTTTTAAGCACCCTGACTGTGGAGATGTGCTTGGCTTCCTCATCCTGCTGGTTCCTTTCCAGCCCAATCACTATATCACTTAACTGAGCGATAGCCGCAGACCCCCTAAGTTGACTCAAAGAAGTGCAAGCACCATCTTCATGCCCTCTGCCATCAGGTCTCTTGAGATGGCTTACTATCAGGAGGCATATGTCCAGCTCCTCAACGAGGGAGCGGAGGAGGGTCATAGTGTTATCTATTAGCCTCCTCTCGTCTCCCTCTCCCATGCCACTCACAACGATACTCAGGTGATCCAAGACAATGTATCTGCATTCATATGCCTTAGCCATGTATCGCACCTTATTGAGGAGGTTTGTAGAAGCAAGGCTTCCGAAGTGGTCATAGGTGAAAAACTTGTCAGTTCCCAGACAGTTATCAAAAGCCTGTTTCAGCTCATCAGGATCAACCTGATTAATGTCCAGATGGAGAGGCTTGCAAAGTTCAATACTAATAATGCCCAAGGCAGTTCTCCTGATACTCTCCTCCAAGGCGATGTAGCCCACCTTCTGTCCGGTAGACAAGAGGTAATGACTAATCTCCCTGCATACCTGAGATTTCCCTATACCAGACCCTGCGGTAATGGTGACAATTTCCCCAACCCTCAAACCTCTGGTGAGATTGTTCAGCCCTGTCCAAGGGTAGGCTACACTTTCTATATCCTCCACTTTGGAGATGACATCCCATAATTCAGAACCCTTCACGATCCCATCGGGCCTATGTTCCTTTGCTCCCCAGATGGCATCGATGACTTCCCGCCCTCTACGATCCACCAGAAGCTCATTGGCATCCTTCATGGGAAGAAGGGCAATCCTTGCCTTACCAACCGACAACAGCTCTGCACATTCCTTGGCGGCTTTCTTTCCTGAATCATCAGAATCAAACATGAAGATCACACGCTCAAATTTCTCCAGCCACTCCAGTTCCCGTTGAATGGCTTTTCTGGCTGCTGGAGCCCCATTGGGAACACTTACCACTGGCCACTTGTTCTCCTGCAACTGGCTCACTGAAAGGGCATCTATCTCCCCTTCCGTAACCACTACCATCTTGCCTCCTTCAGGCCACAGGTGCTGACCGTAGAGACCCATCGTCTTGGAATCCCCAATGATCTTAAAGTCCTTATCCTGAAACCTGAGCTTCTGGGCAGTTATGTTTCCTGACTGATCCCTGTAGGTTGCCACCTGTACAGGTTTCCCCTGAAAGGTACTATATTTGTAATCCCACTTTTTGCAGGTATCTGCATTTATCCCTCTGGTTTTGAGAGGCTGTACCTCTCCAATTAAGAATTCATATCCGTTCATTTTTCTGGTTTGTTTTTTATCAGTTATAGTGTTTTCGCTCGATGCGCTCCCACCCATATAAGTTTCACATGAGAAACAGAAGGTGTGACCGTCTGAATAAAGACTGTTGGCATCCGAAGAGCCACAGGTTGCACAGGGGATGTGACTTAGAAAATCACTCTCGCTGTTGTTAGATTCCCCACGATTTGGGGATGCGCTTCTCGCACCATTTGAAGCCATGTTTGTTCGCCCATTCTCCATAAGTAGTTTTACTTCCCTTTCTAATTGTGTTTTTTGCTCGCTGAAAACAGAAGCGGATATCTAGTGTAGGATGCTGCTCCTTTATCCACAAATGCTTTTTCCTATCCTCTAGTTTTAGAACACCCTTGCACTCGACAATAACCCCGCTATCAAGGATAAAGTCTGGAGTATAAGTGGAGTCTTGGGGAGGCTTCAGGTACTTAACTTTTTGGGTCTCGTACCCGAAGCCCACCCCATTGAGTTCAAGGTCTATGGCAACCCTGTTCTCAAATCCAGAACGAAACCTAGAAGTCAATGACATCTACGGCTACTTCTGGCTTTTTCGGCTCATCTGGTTTTTTGTCAGCAGTAGCTTTCCCTTCTTCACCCTGAGCGAACAAGGAGTCAGGAAAGGATTCGCCACCTTCAACAACGGCTACTTCCTCCACGCTGAAACCATAATCTTCAGCCTTACCCCCCGCAGAGGGACTGTGGAGGTCGTGAACCATCACGGCCTTTATACGCAGTGTCACACCGACGCCAAGGGAAGGATTGTACCAAGGGTACACATCAGTCGCCACTTGTATAGTAGACCCACCACCGATGAGGGAATCAATCGCTTCGCCCTTCTTGTTGAAGCGTTGGATATCGAGTTCAAACTCTTCCCCTTTACGGTTCTTGATCTTGGCCTTTTGTTTGAAACGGATGGAAATATTTCCATCATGCATTTCGCAAGCTTTCCAAGGAACGCTGTCACAATAAGCCAGCTTGGCTTTACCTGTAGTTTTTTTGGTTTCCTTGAAAAAAACATCCAAGTGTTTTTTAACCTTTTCCAAGAAGGGCTTGGCCTCCTCTTGTGTCAGGGAAAGTTGCACTTGATACACACCATCAGCATCGAACTTTGTGTCAGGCTCATTAAGCCGGGGGTAAACCGCGATACCAAGAGGTGAAGTTATTTGTAGTAGTAGTTTATGGTTATTAGCACTCATTTATTTTTAGTCAGTTAAAAGCTCACTGCATTTGGGCAGCAGCTAGTGGAAAAAGTAGTTGGCAGTTTGGATTCTGTCAATATCAAATTCATATTGCTCTAAGTCCTTGATTTGCAAGGCTTTATCAGGGGCAAGGACAGAGCTTTTGAAGTCTTTTACCAGCTTTTCAGAGGAAAATACGTCACAATACACGCGCTTTAAGACTGCCATTAAGTCATCCATAAAGAGAGCATGGGTGGCAAAGCAATCGTGGACTGCTGCTATCGGGAACCTAATTCTGGATACAGCCATGTGCAGAATAGCAGCGTCTATGCAGTGGACAAAGTTGGGCGCAACAGCATTCCTGTTTTTCCGAATTGAAAGGGAATCCAAATCCTTGGCCAAGAGGCTGGTTGCGGAGTACTTCAAGTCCAGCACGGTTTTAACCGTGATTAACTTGGTCTCCACATATGCCTGTTCAAACTGGAAACCACTTGGAGTTTTCCATCGAATGGCCTTATCCTCCCTCACTGAGGCATCGCCCACCAACCTGATGTGATCCATGACATCGATGGCCCTTCCAATCTCCTTCCTTATGGTTTTCCACGCAATCTTGGCGAGCCACTGGGAGGCACTATAGGGAGTCTTGTCACCTAGTGCCTCCTCGATGGCGGGGTTGGAGGCAACGCCCTCGATGAGCCTCTGCTCCAGCTCTGCCCTGATCGTGAACTGGGTGCCTCCATAGGGAACCGACATTACCGGATGCTTCATCAGCTTCCTGTCAATGCCCACGTTCTTCCATATGGAAGCCAAGGGCTCAGTGCCTATCTCCTTTTCAACTTTCTTCTCTACCTTGGAGGCGATAAAGGCATAGATGTCGTTGGGCTTCTCCAGCTCCACCAGATTGGTCTGGGTAGCTCCCACCTCATCCCTTCCCAACAGGCTGAGAATCTGGATGCCATTTGAGGAGGCATCGAGGTAGATGGGCAGTCTGGAAAAGTAATCCCCGGTCTTGTTATCCATGAAGTTAACGTAGTCAAAACAAAAGGCTAGAAACTGCCAAGGCTTCTCCGCAGAAGACCACCACCTGTAGGCTAGTGGGTCTTCCGTGGATTTTCTTATATGCTCCCTATTCTCCTGCACCCAGCTCCTCCTGCCTTCAAAGGAAAGCTTATCCACACCCCAGCAGTTGGCTCCGTGAATCTCCACCCATTTGATTCCCTTACCCACCATGTAACTTGAGTAGAATGTCAGAAGCCCTCTGGCAAAATCTGTTCCCTGCGGGTTAAGATATTGAGGGATGTAGTAAAGCCTTCCCCTGAAATCCAGTTGCACGGGAAAGTAGAAATGTTGATCCACACCCATCTCATCAGCTACCAGTAGAATCTTTGAAACCATCAACCTGATGGAAGACTTGGTCTGGTTGATTTCATAGGTCTTGGCAGCAGCTCTTGCATATTCCCGGCGGGAGTCCCTGTTGGTTTCAATATCCGCTGGTTTCTCTGGGAGAGGCAGGTTCTCCCTTGGTGGCAGCTCCCCAAGCTCGTTGTCCAGCTCCCAGCAAGCCTTCAGCACCCGCAACACATCCTTATTGATCCTCCAAGGAGTATCCTGAATCCTGTTGGCAGCATCCGTCACGATGGGCATATTGTATGGACTATCATCAAGGCGTTCCCTG
>Ga0098044_1001660_pt1 | contig 11544 bp, 11 predicted proteins | sample 10_taG_FD_75053 | JGI IMG/M metagenome (GOLD analysis project Ga0098044, IMG submission 75053) | Marine viral communities from the Subarctic Pacific Ocean - 10_ETSP_OMZ_AT15264 metaG | ecosystem: Environmental > Aquatic > Marine > Oceanic | place: Pacific Ocean | collected 2015-01-16 | reverse complement strand
GTTCCTTGAGTACCGGCAAAACTTTACTCGGAGGTTAGTATGTGTATTTCAACTGGGGTAGGTTTAGCCCTGATGGCGGTGAGTACCATAGCCTCTGCGGCAATGGCACCCAAGCCCCCAAAGGCTCCTGACAATTCAGCGTTCAATGCGGCATCTATTCAGCAAGCGAAGAAGGCGGCTGACACTTCTTCTACGGACGCTATTAAGACGGCGAAGAAGGCTGGTGGCACAACGAAGCAGGATACGTTGCTGACAGGTGGTGGGCTGGATGATAGTGAGCTTAACTTGAGCAGTAACTTGTTGGCGTAGTTTTATCCTGGGGCAAGGATGCTCCAGGCAATGTGCATGGAGGCACTGATGGCAGAAGAAAACGAAAAGTACATGAGGAGACTTGGCACTCTGAAGCTGGAGCAAAAGTCCTATTTCTCTCACTGGAAACAGATAACAGAGAGCATCCTACCTCGGTCAGGCAGGTATTTCCTTGAAGACCGTAACAAGGGTGAGAGGCGCAACCTATCTATATACGATTCCACAGCGACCAGGGCATTGAATGTTCTTGCGGCTGGCATGATGGCAGGGATGTCATCTCCAGCGCGTAAGTGGTTCAACCTGGCACTGCGTGATCGCGAGTTGATGGAGTATCAGCCCGTAAAGATATGGCTGAATGAAGCGGCAGAGATTATGCGTAATCTTTTTGCCAGGTCTAACGTCTACCGCGTATTGCACAGCATTTACGAGGAGATGGGGGCATTCGGTACTGCTTGTGCCTATGTGTTCCGTGACCATAAAGACGTTATCAGGCTTTACCCCCAAACCGTAGGTGAGTTCTACATTGCACAGAACAACCGCTATGAGATTGACACTATCTATCGCGAGATGCAGATGCAGATAGCTCCAATGGTCCAGGAGTTTGGGTTTGAGAATGTTTCCCTGGCATCACAGGCGCTTTACGAAAAAGGCAACATGGATGAATGGGCAACCGTGATACACGCCATCCAGCCTAGAAAAGAGAGAGATGTCCTGAAAAGCAATAACAGGAATATGCCTTGGGAGTCAGTGTTCATTGAGTCTGGCCAAGACAACAACATGACCTTGCGTGAGTCAGGGTTCAAGCAGTTCCCTGTCCTGTCACCGAGGTGGATTGTGCGTGGTGGTGATGTGTACGGTTCCGATTGTCCTGGCATGACCGCACTCGGCGATGTTCTTCAACTGCAAGACGATCAACTAAAGAAAGCTAAAGGGATTGACTACCAGGCAGACCCTCCGCTCCAGATTCCTACGGCGCTCCGTGGAATGGAAGATGTATTGCCTGGTGGAACCTCCTATTACGATCCTGCCGCTCCTACGGGTGGTATCAGATCAGCATTCGAGGTCAACCTTAACCTTCAGCATCTATTAGAAGACATAGCTGATGTGCGTGGGCGTATCAACTCTGCGTTCTTCGTTGATATGTTCCAGATGATTTCGGCACAGCAACGCCAGCAACCTGAAACAGCAAGAGAAATCCAAGAGAAACATGAAGAGAAACTTCTCATCCTTGGGCCTGTCCTGGAGCGTAACCAGAACGAGCTACTCGATCCATTGATTGATAACTCATTCACCATTGCCCTGGAAGACGGTTTGTTCCCTCCTCCTCCTGAAGAGTTGCAAGGACAGGACATTGGTGTTGAGTATGTGTCGATGTTAGCGCAAGCACAGAAGTCAGTGGGTATCGCTTCGTTGGATCGTATCCTTGGGACAGTAGGCCAGATGTCAGCGGTAAAACCAGAGGTATTAGACAAGCTCAATGCTGACGATATGATTGATGAGTACAGCGAGATGCTCGGCATATCTCCTCATTTGATTGTTGCTAATGAAGATGTAGCAATTATCAGGCAGGAACGAGCCGAGGCACAGGCTAAACAGCAACAAATGGCAATGATACCAGAGATCGCGAATACGGCGAAGACGTTAAGCGAAACAGAAACCGAAGGCAATGGCAACGCCTTAGACAACGTGGCTAACAATGTCGCGAGTCAATTCACTCAATTATGACAAGTCACTACGATTTCGAGAAGCGCGAGAGGAAGAAGCAGGACGCAAAGAGCAAGGTAGATCAAAGGATTGATGACCTTCGGCACATACTCGAATCAGAGCATGGGCGCAGGTATTTAAAGGGAGTGCTTACGTTCTTAAACATAAATGTACCCATTAGCGGTACGAACAATGTGGAGATTTATAAGGCGATTGGGCGTAACCAGGCAGGACATCGAATCAAAGATGAAATCTTGCAAGCGAACCAGGAGCAAGCAATAAAGATGTTTCTAAATATCTAAGGAGAACCAAATGTCTGAAGAATCACAGGAAGGAACCGCAACGGCAGAAGCCACGGCGGAGAAGGAAACCGAAACCACAGAAAGCCAAGAGACAACGTCCGAGGCTGGTTCGGAGAAGCAAGAGCAGGATAGTCAGCCAACTGAATTTACTCTTACTGTCCCAGACGGTTATGAGATGAGTGATGAGGGGAAGTCTGACTATATGTCGTTTGTAGATGAGTTGAACAAACTACCTGAAGCGGATCGCGCGCAAGCAATGCTCGACAAGCATTTGAGTTCTGTCAGCAACTCCCAGGAAGCAAGGGAGGCGATGCATCAGGAATGGGCAAAAGAGTCCATGAACGACAAAGAGTTCGGTGGGGCTAATTTGCAGGAGAATATGGTTGCCGCACGGCGGACCATGAACTCCTTCTCTGATCCTGCCACAGATGCAAATGGCAAGCCTGTATTACATCAGGATGGCACCATGAAAGGTCAGCAGATGACCGAGATTGAGGTCTTCATGAACGAGACAGGTTACGGCAATCATCCTTCTGTTATCCGGATGGTTCACCGCATGACACAGGCGATGAGCGAGGATCATCGTTTCGTTATGGGCAACATGAAGCCAAGGGAGAATAAGAAGACTCCTGCGGAAGTGATGTACCCGAATATGAATAAGTAACTAACTAATACCTGGAACGGACTTGCTCTATCAAGGCCACGGATGGCCCATGTTGAGCGGATTCTCAGTTGGTAGAGCATTTTCAACTGATAGAGCTTGCGAGTCCCAGGGGTTGAATTTTTACAACCCTTTTTAATGAGGACTATTAAGCATGGCAACTTTATCAGTAGTAAATCCAACCCTGGCGGATGTAGCGAAAGCGACTGATCCAGATGGGCAGATTGCAAATATCGTTGAGATTCTCAACGAGACAAATGAAATCCTTGATGACATGGTGTGGACCGAGGGCAACTTGCCTACCGGACACCGCACCACGATTCGTGCCGGACTCCCCGCTCCTACATGGAGAAAGTTATATGGAGGCGTTCAGCCCAACAAAGCAACCAACGTACAGGTCACCGATACAACCGGTAGCCTGGAGGCTTACGCGGAGATTGACAAGCAGTTGGCTGATCTTAATGGCAACACAGCCGCGTTTCGTATGAGTGAGGACCGCGCGCACATTGAAGGCATGAGCCAGGAGTTCTCTGACACTCTGGTTTATGGTAACGAGGGAACGAGTCCAGAAGAGTTCACGGGATTCTCTCCACGCTTCAATGACATTACTGGACCTGCAAACGCTGACAACATCATTGATGGTGGCGGTACAGGTGCTGATAACAATTCCATCTGGTTGATCTCCTGGGGAACCGATACCGTTCACGGCATCTACCCTAAAGGATCAAAAGCGGGGCTCCAGTTCACTGACAAAGGTCAGGTGACAATTGAAGATGCTTCTGATGGCAGTAACTCTGGACGAATGGAAGCCTACCGTTCTCACTACAAGTGGGACGTTGGACTCTCTGTGCGGGATTGGAGATATGTAGTTCGTATCTGTAATGTCGATCAGTCTCTCTTGACTGCTGATAAGTCAGCGGGCGCTGATGTTACGGACCTGATGGCCCAGGCTATCGAGCTTCTGCCAAACCAAAGTAAAGGCCGACCTGCGTTCTACATGAATCGCGGACTCCGTTCTGTACTGCGTAGGCAGATCGCTAACACCACAAACGTCAATCTTACGATGGACCAGGTTGGAGGCAAGCACGTTGTGTCCTTCGATGGCATTCCCGTCAGACGTTGTGACAGCTTGACCAGCGCAGAAGCACGGATTGTATAACTACCGATAAATAAATTGGTAGTTCAATAAAACTTCAACTTCCTTTATGGAGAAAATATTATGTCTATGATTGATTCGCGTCTTGAGCTTTCAAGCGCACAAGCGTTGACTGCTTCCGCAGATAGCACAAACGTGGTTGACCTTACTCAGACTGCTCGGCAGGTTGGCGCAGGTAAACCGCTCTTCGTTCACTTCAATGTAACGGTAGCCGCTGACTTCACCACGGGTGATGAGACTTATCAGTTCAACATCGCTACCGGTGCGGCAACTAGCCTCGGCACGGTCCTGGTAGAGCGCATTATGCTTTCTACTGACTTGACCGCAGGGGCAAACTTCTCAATGGTAGTTCCTGCTGAAAAGGTACTTCGCTATATCGGCGTTGAGTATGTTTTGGGTGGCACATCGCCAACGGTCACGGTTGATGCGTATATTTCGGATCAAGAGGCTTATTCTTGGGTTTCCACTGCTGACGCTATTTAACGGTCAGCTCCTCCTGGCTTGGTATGAGGGGCTTCGGCCCCTCTACCAGGTTCACTTTTAAAGGATGACTTAGATGATAAAAGTAAAAGCTCTCAAACCTGGATACTACGATGCCCAGCGCCGCAGGGTTGGTGATGTCTTTGAAATCCGGGACGATGAAGCGCGAGGCACATGGATGGGGGATGTTGACGCTCCTATCATCGAGAAATCGGCAATGCCGTTGACCTCAAATGTTAAAGGCACCAAAGCCGCAGGGAACATCAACAAAGAACGGAAGCCTCCCTGGGAGGAACCGGTTGGTGAGTCTCTATTGGAACCGCAACATAAACGACCAGCTTTAGCGGAAGACGCGCCAAAGCCTGTCAAGAGAAAGACCCGTAGCAGGAGCGGTAAATCCAGCAAATAACATGAGTTAGTACCTTATTGTATAGAGGAGAACATGGATGTCTTCTGAAGTCGATATATGTAACCTGGCACTGGGTCATATTGCCGACCCTGCCGAGATCACAGCGATTGCTCCGCCTGACGGTTCAACCCAGGCCGCTCTCTGTAAGAAGTTTTATCCGATTGCCAGGGACGAAACCTTGTCAGTGCGTGATTGGGGATTCGCGAGGCAAAGGCAATTACTATCAAAACTCTCTGTCGATGCTCCGTCTGGGTGGAGCTATTGGTTTACAATCCCCAACCCGTTTCTGGTTGCCAGGGGGTTGGTAGCAGAGGACTACGGCACTCCCACAGAATACAAGATTGAATCCCATTCCACTCATGGCACGGTTGTGCTTGCAGAAGTGGACCCTGCTGAATTGTGGTACACGGCAACCATTGAGGACACATCGAAGTATCCTCCTGTGTTTGTTCATGCGCTTTCGTGGAAACTGGCTTCTTATCTGGCGTTACCATTAACCCGTGACCCTAAGATTAAGCAGGTTACCATAGAGCAGTTCCAGGCAACATTAGGGGAGGCGGCAACAATTGATGCTAACCAGCAGAAACTTCATGGCGTTAGCAAAGCAGACCTGGACCTAAGAACTTATCAACCGAGCGGTATTAAGGCGAGGACATAATGGCCAGAATCCATCAGCGTTCATTTGGTGGAGGAGTCATCGCCCCTGAGATGCTTGGGCGTATCGACCTTAACCACTACCAGACAGGCTCGGCAGAGATGCTGAACTTTCATCCACTGCCGCATGGACCTGCGGTAAATCGCCCAGGCTTGCAGTTTGTTAAAGAAGTGAAGGATGGCGGGTCAACCGCTGTCACATTGATCCCGTTTATTTTTAGCACGGACCAAGCCTACAGCCTGGAGTTTGGCAACCTGTATGTTCGGATACACACAGAAGGCTCTACTGTACTAGAATCAGGGTTTAACATCTCCGCAGTGACCCTGGCGAACCCGTGCGTGGTTACTACAGCAACCCACAGCTATACTAATGGGGACGAAGTTTATCTATCTGGGATCGTGGGGACAACTGAACTTAATGGCAGATATTTTAAGATTGCCAACAAGACAGCGACAACCTTTGAGCTTACCGACCTGCAAGATAATGCAATTGATTCATCCGCCTACACCGCATGGTCCTCCGGCGGAACATCTGCCAGGGTTTATACGCTCACTACACCATACGTCACTGCCGACCTATTTGACCTGAACTACACACAGTCCGCTGATGTGATGACTATTGTGCATCCTAGTTACGCTCCGCGTGAGCTTAAGAGGCTGGGTGCTTCAAATTGGCAGTTGGCAACAATAACATTTGCGCCGACCATAGCAGTGCAAACAGGAGTGTCGCTATCAGCTTCACCCTCTTCGGGGTCCAACACATACACTTATGTTGCGACTGCCTTGTCAGATACGCTGGAAGAATCTTTAGCTTCATTAGAGGTGACAACGTCCTCCCAGGATTTATCCGTAGCGGGCAACAAGAATACAATTTCATGGAGTGCCGTGTCCGGCGCTTCCAGGTACAACGTATACAAAGAAGATAATGGGGTCTTCGGGTACATTGGGCAAACATCTGACCTCTCATTTGTTGATGACAACATCAGCGCCGATGTCCTGATCTCTCCTCCTGAGAATCAAACCCCATTCAATGGTGCCAATGATTACCCTTCAACCGTGTCTTACCATGACCAGCGAAGGGTTTTTGCATCGACCAACAATGATCCGCAGTCTACCTGGATGACACGCCCTGGTACTGAATCGAATCTATCTAAGTCGATCCCGTCACAAGACGATGACTCAATACTCTTTACCCTGTCAGCCAGACAATACAATAGCATCAGGCACCTCATCCCATTAGATGAACTGATAATCTTTACATCAGCAACCGAGTGGAAGCTGGCAACTCAGAACTCTGATGCCTTAACACCGACCACTATCTCACTGCGCCCGCAAAGCTATGTTGGCTCAAGTAATAAACCCCCTATCGTATCTGGTGATGCGGTTCTATTTGTCGCTGATTTAGGGGGTCATGTGTATGACATGAACTATTCCTTCGAGACTGATAAATATAAGCCTAGAGATATATCTATTATCGCGCCTCACCTGTTCGATGGGTATACCATTTCTGATTGGGATTATTCCAGTACCCCCGTATCCATTATCTGGGCTGTTCGATCAGACGGTGAACTGCTTGGACTGACATACCTGTCTGGCCAGAAACCGGATGTGCTTGGCTGGCACCATCATACAACTGCCGGTGAGTTTGAGTCTGTGTGTGTTATCCCTGAGTCTAACGGGGAAAAGATGACATATGCTGTCGTAAAACGCAGAGTCAATGGAGTCGATAGAAGGTTTGTTGAGCGGTTCCATTCCAGGATATTCTCAGACATAAGGGATGCTTTTCATGTTGACTCTGGCTTGTCCTATGATGACCCACAGGCAATCACGGCTGTCACCACGGCAAACCCTCCGGTGGTCACAGCGGCGGCTCACGGCTTCTCTGATGATGATGTTGTGCAGATCACAGACCTGGCTGGTCTTGGTATTGACACTGGGATGACCGAGCTTAACGGTAACCGGTACACGGTAAAGAATAAAACAACGAACACCTTTGAGCTTTACAACACGGCGGCAACTCCTGCGGCAGTCGATGGTTCTGCTTACAGCACTTACATCACTGGTGGTAAAGCCAGGAAAGAGATAACGGTTGTGAACGGATTGCACCATCTTGTGGGTGAGTCCGTTGCAATTTTCGCGGACGGATCAGTGGTTGCGTCCCAGACGGTAGCGGCTAACGGTTCTATCACCTTAAGCAGGGGGGCGGCGCGTATTCATGCGGGACTGCCGTACACCTCTGATTTGAAAACACTTCCGCTGGTTGTTGCTAAAGGGGATGGCCTTGGGCAAGGGACTTTCAAGTCAATAGCCAAAGCATATCTGCGAGTTGACAAGGCCAGGGGGATTAAGGTTGGTCCAGACTTTGACCACTTGCGCGAGTATGCACAAAGAACATCTGAAGCGTATGACGCACCCACGGAAATGTCATCCGATGAAATAGAGATACAACTGGACCCAGCATGGTCACGCAGTGGGCAGATAGCGATTAGACAATCAGACCCAAGCCCTATATCAATCCTATCCACAACCCTGGAGGTAGAACTTGGTTCAGCTTAAAGAGAGTGCCCTGGTGATTAGGGAAGGTACTCCAGACGATATTCCTATTATCGTTGCTATGAGCAAAGAGTTGCATAAGGAATCGCCTGTTTTTGTCGGCATGAGTTTTAACGAGGACAAGTTAGTCTCCTTCCTGTGTTCAGAGTTTATGGTGCAGGTGGGCTGTTCATTCATAGCCGAGGAGGACGGTTCTCCCGTTGGTATGTTTCTTGGCCTGGTAACCCCGCACCACTTCAGTGACGATCTTATGGCCAATGAGCTTTGCTACTTCATTAGGGAGGAGCATAGGGGAGGCCCGTCAGGGTTGTTGCTTATATCTGCTTATGAGAAGTGGGCATGGGGTAGAGGTGCCGTGCTGATTACCATAGATGTTTCGTCTGGCATACATCCTGAGAGAACTCTCAAGCTATACGAGCGGTTAGGGTTCCAGTTGCAGGGGTATCGTGTCAACAAATATAGAAAAGGAGAAGAGTGATGGGAAACATATCTGACAGTTTCTACCCAGTATCCAACAAGGAGCCTTTCCTTGATAAATTAGACCACTACTTTGATGATTTCCGCGCGGGGGACGTATACTGGCCGTGGGATTATGGTTCTGAACCAAGTTCTACCAGCGGAACTCCTAGTGCCGAGTATGACCCTACTAAGGTTGGGAGCCGAGTTAAGGCTATGTCTTCTAAGAGTGCGAGTGCGGATGCCACTGGGTTATCTAACAACCAGGCTATGTTCGTGGGGGCTTCCTTTATGAAGGCATCAGGGGCTAGAACCCAGGCTATTGTTGACGCAAACAGTGAACTGTCTTGGTACTATTCCATCGTCCAGGAGGCAATGAACAACCAGGATATTACTGCGTTGGATCAGATGCGAGTAAATGCCGCGAGTGTTGACGCGGATAAGCGGGTCCGAAGGAAGTCTCTGCACCAGAAAGCCAGTATCAGGACAATTTACGCTGGCAGGAATGTCAGGATAAGTGGCGGCAGTCCGGTAGATGTTATTCACAGCACCAATGTGATCGAGGCCGAGGAGCGTGGGATCATCGAGAGGAATCGTCAGTTTGCTGAAGATGCTAATGAACTTAAGCGGCTGAACTACAAGCGTAAGGAAGAAGCGGCAAGAAATAAAGCATCGACAATCAATCCATCAGCTAGAGGCAATAGGGCTTTTATGGGCAGTCTATTAAGTTCTGCTGGTTCATTCGCAATGGCTCAAGCATAGGGAAATATTATGGCAACAATACCGAGAGGTTTTAACGAGGTCAGCGGCACCATTCAACCAGGCGCATTGCCTACCCAGACCAGTGGTGTAACCAGGGATATGGTTTCTGCTGAAGAAGGCTTTGGTAAAGAGATTGGCGTTGCGGCTGATGCAGTGCAGAAATTTGCCGTGGCGCGTCAAGGCAAACTGGACCTAGAAGAATTTGAAGGAACAATGGCGGCGTACAAGACTTGGGAGCTAGAGCGTAAGCGTACTGCGTATTCCAATAAAATGCACGATGCCAAGAATATCTTTGAGTCTGAAAAAGCAGTAATGGACAATTGGCTCGAAGGTGATGGTTCGTCTTCTCACCAGGCGTTCAAGCAGAAGCACGATGGCATGAGCGATAGACAGAAGCGCAGGATAGCGTTGGCGATTAAGGTCCGACAGCCAGACTATATGAACGCTATTGGTATTCACCAGGATCAGCAAACCGATGCCGCTGTAGTAGATTCCTCTAAGTCTAGCATTGGTGCCGCGACTACAAGTTACGCGGCGGCGGCTACCCCTGAAGAGATGAAGAGAGAGCTTGATAGTATTGATAGCTCGGTTGAAGCTATGGGCGCGGTTAATGATTGGGATTCTAAAAGAATTGACGAAGAAAGGATTCTTATGCGTTCTACCGCACATGAGGCCAGAATCCAGGTCATGTTGTCAGAGAGAAACCAAGACCCAGAAAGGAATGTGGTGAAGGAGGTTGTGGAGTATATAAAGGCGCATGAGGGTCAGCTTACCAAGGCATCAATGGTCACTGTCAATAAAGCCATGAGGGCCAAGGCTGTTATTTCTGGCGGTATCAAACATATGAGAGCGGCACTTAGTAGTGAGGAGCCGCTTAAATATTTGCGGGACAATAAAGAGCTTCTTAAAGACCCTGAGATGCAGAAAGAGGCAATCTATAATTACAACCGTATTCAGGGACTCAAGACAAAGCAGGACGCGGAAGAACGGAAAAGAATCCAGAACGCAGTTTACGATGCAATATGGAAAGAGAATAAAGGCATTGATCAAATAGAAAATGCCATGTGGAGCAAGCTACCTGCGGGGGATAAGGAGGTATTCCGTAAGATGGCATTGGCGCGTGATAAGGAGTGGCCTATTGTCACCCCGCAAAATAACGCTCTGGCTAAAGGCGCAATCTATAAGTTTGCCAATGAAAACCCGAAAGAGTTTGTGACAAACTACCCGCTGGCCCTTACATACTGGGGTAGGTTGGATAAGCAATCTTTTGATGAAATGATAAAGTATCAGCAGACAATGATACAAAACCAGAAGAAATTTAGCTCTAACAGTATCGGTGAATACATTGGGCATAGAGTTGGTACTGTATGGGGTGACCAAAAAGAAAAGGCGAGAGCTAACCAGTATAGGATTGATCTCAATAATCTTCTTGGCGATATGACGCGGAAGAAGGGAGAACAACCTACGCGAGAAGAATTCATTGCAGAAGCAAACAAGATGACTACCAACGCATACAAGCAAGCTGTGAACAAGACTTATCCAATACCGTATGATGCGTCAGGCGATCCCAAAGACCCGCGTACTTTATCTGGGATGCTTTCTTCGTTTTACAAGTTGCACAATCTGCGGGACAAGAACGATGCGGACAGGATTCAGATGGGGGCTATCGAAAGTAAGGTTAACGCCGCAATGAAAGCCTACATGGAACACCCTAGCAACCCGCATGGCATCCCAATGAATAATAACCAGATAGCGGACCTTATAAAACGATACGGCAACGACAAGGTCATGGTCAGGGAGTCAGGGAGTGTCTTTGGTAGTTACTGGCCTAACGAGGTAGAGAAGACCGCCGCCGAGTCTGACGGGAAGCCTGGTAGATTCGTTAAGGCTCCTGATCGAAATGATGAATGGAGGGAAGTCCCTACCGATCTCCTGGATAATCTTAGCCCCGAAATGAAACGGCAGATAGGGGCCAAGATCGCAGAGGGTGGCGAGGCTCTTACCTACTTTAACAAGGCCAAGTGGTATCTCCAGTTGAGTGATGGGGCGGGTGACTCGCTTCCGGGGGCTAGTAAAAAGCGGCGGACCATCAGCGTAC
>Ga0098044_1001659_pt1 | contig 11547 bp, 11 predicted proteins | sample 10_taG_FD_75053 | JGI IMG/M metagenome (GOLD analysis project Ga0098044, IMG submission 75053) | Marine viral communities from the Subarctic Pacific Ocean - 10_ETSP_OMZ_AT15264 metaG | ecosystem: Environmental > Aquatic > Marine > Oceanic | place: Pacific Ocean | collected 2015-01-16 | reverse complement strand
ATGAGAGTTAGTTGCCTTAACAGACACTACTCTTGTTCTATTAACAACTAACTGCGAAGTATCAGCAGTATTGGCAGCCTCCCCTTCAAAGGTTATAAATAAACATCCAACCATTATAGTTTCTCTCCTTAGAGGGGTCAGGTGGCGGTTCCCTTATCAATCTTGCTGCTAACTTTTTCCGTTAGGAAGTGCAATACCATCATAAAAGATGGTAGTAACCAATGGCCCCCGTTAAGGGGCCAAAGGTCACATTTATATCAAAGGTTGCCCCAAACTCTAACTCTTACCATGCCTTCATCCGAAGTACCAGCAAGTTGTGCAGAACCCGTAGAAAGTATTAACTTAAAACTTGTTGCGGATTCATACAACCCAGTTGTACTAATGACCGCTCTAGCACTTTGGCCTATTTCCTCCATACCTGTTACACATACACAATGGAGGGAAGATAGTCCCAACGAAGCAGCAGTTACAGTAATTCCACCCTGAACGTAGTTTTCTACCTCAATGGTAGCATCAACTACATATTCGTCACCTACAGCCTTTGGGGTAGTCATACCCTTATGGTCAGCAAGTAATGTTACAGCATGTGCCATACTTAATCACCTCATGCGCTGGTAATGTTGGTTATCTTACCTTGTCCCTTAAAGAAGGAACAACCAGTCTCAGCAATAGTCCTGAACATTGCTTGGTTGCCTAGTTTGGCAACACCAAAGGGGTTTCCGTGGTCAATTCCATCCTCAAAGTATTGGGTGGGCTTCATCACAGATAGCCACAAATGGTCAGTATCCAAAATCAATAGGTCTGACAACTTATTAGCGGCTCCTTGTCCGGTCTTAGTCATGTCCTTACACGGAATAATGGGTATATCGAAGTAAGTAGCGACCCTAAAGCCGACTTCTGACCCCTTTACACCCCTAACTCCATTGTGGGTAGGGATAATCTCCTTTCGGTCCATAAACCTCTCTTGTGCTTGTAGCAAATCACCAAGATGCTGAATGGTGTCATACCCAGTTAAGATAACCTTCGGTGAACCACCGGCTTCACGGATGTTTCGCAACATATTGTTAAGGATAGTTAGGGTCATAACCCTAGCATCACCAGCAGCATATCCACCACCATAATCAACCTGAGCATCCAAAAAGGACGCTGTAGCATTACCACTCGTCAATTGGCGACTAGTATCACTAAAAATGGTCGTAATGGTCGTAGGTAGCGTGTTTGCAGCAGAAGATGTGTTTAACATACTAGCATCATTCATTGCATTTAACTCAGCACTTGAAGCAACAACCTTCAACAAAGAAGTATATTGTCGTCCCAAATTAGTTAGCGTAGTTGCTTCATCATACTTCTCAAGAGGCATCAATAGCATCTTGTTCTGTACTTCTGCATGGTGCTTACCCATATCCTCACGAATAAGGGCGCGAATATCACCAACGCCATCATCAATCTTTGCCATCTCTAACGCCAATTCTGAGAACTCAAACAAATGAGCCACAGTCTTAGGCGTGGTGCTTAACCTCGCATAAGTTGGTGTTAGGGCTGCTAAGTTACCAGAACCTACAGCCGCGTTTTCTTCTACAGCACCAAGTAAATCTGCTCTTGGGTCATCACTTCCAAATGCACCAGAAGCAACATCGAAGGTGTTTCCACTTCCGCCTGATGCTCTTGACTTTAGAACTCTCCATCCACTTGAAGTGTATGGCCTCTTTGCTATCATAGCCAATGCATTAACTTCTTGGTTAATCATTGACCAAACTTTCTTGCCGTAAGCAAGGTTATACAGGTCACTTACCGCAGTAGGGCCAGCACCGGATAAAATCCCGGATGAAGCATCGTGTGCGGTTCCAAAACCACCAACAACACCTGCGGCCTTAAGCAGCGAATTACCTGAACCACCCCTAATACCATAGGTAGCGGCTTCCAAGTCTCTCATTGTCTTAATATATCCACTCATATTAATCAGTCCTCGTATTGAGCCACAAAGTTGTGAATATCTCCCCAAGACATATTCTCTACGTCAGGTACTTCAATAGTCACTTCTTGTGCCTTAATAATCTCATCGTTCTTAGCGGTCAAACTCTTCCTCAAGGACTCAAACTCTTCCTTTAAGTTAGCAACCTCAGACGCAGCATCGTATTCAGAACGAGTAACAGTGGCCTTTCGGACATCTTGCTCATTCACAAACCTAGACTCAAATTGGGTCTTTAGCGAATCATACGCCATCTTCTCCAATTGTTCTGCCTTAAACGCTTCGTAGGCTTTCTCTATGTTTTCCACAGATAGGTCTAAGGTTGAGAAATCAGTATTATCCCACTCCTTGTATAGTTGGCCCAACTGTGCGCCTTGTGGGTGCTTCTTTGCTGTTGAGTCATGGTTCGGTAAACGACCATCCTCAACGAATCCTTCAGGCCCACTTTTCCCTTTGGCTTCATCATCGAAATCAGCATACTCAGCATCTTCTGTATCATCTGCTGTGTCTTCTGCTTCCGCATCTTGGGCTTCAATGTCATAATCGGACTCTTCAACATCTGCATTGCGTGCAGGTGCATCTTCTTCCAATGACACATCATCCTCTTCTTTCTTCAAGTCATTAACTTCCTTCATCAGGTCGTTAAGTTCTTCCAACGCTTTTTCCAATCTTTCGGTCATATCGCTTTTCTCCTCCTTTAAAATGTCAAACTTTGCTTCCGGGTTTATTCCTTTTTCACAAATTGTTACTTCATGGAGTTCTAATTTTTCTATCTCGTTATACTCACCTAGTTCATCGCTAGTTTTTTGTTTCTTTGATAGTGCTTGTCCACCTATACTAAATGAACGGAGAGTTCCTTTTCTAATCCCTCTTGAAATTTCTTTTGCTTTTTCTATGTCATCTCGTAGTTTAATTACAACATAAAATCCTACATCATCTACTTGTGTTTTGTGAAGTGAGCCATGTTTATCTCTATACTTCTCTATTACATCTCCCACTTGAACATTTGAATGATTTGACATTACATTTCTATATTTGGGGATTTCCATGTATTTTTTAACTGCATCTTGTAAAGCATCTAAGGTTATTAAGTCATTTTGTTTATCTACTATTTCTATTGAAGCATAACCACCAATAACTAAATCATCTGATTTTAATATACTAAAGTTTCCTTCTGTATGAGACTTAAGCAATTGGGCTTCCGACACAACATCACTTCCTGACTTGACTATATGAACGGAGCGATATTAGGCAATTTGCATGGTTAATTTTTTATGCCTATCGTCAGTAATATCCCATATACCTTCATCTTTACTCTCATCTAGCATCTTTTGTTTAACTCCTGTCCAAACAAGCCATTTATCTTGTTCTTTTACAGGTACCACTCTAAAGTGCAATCTAGTATCAAACTTATTACCATCTATTCGATACTCATGATAACCATGTCTTTGTGCGCCTAATGTAATTTCTCCCTTATCTAATAATTTTTCTGCTTGTGACACTTCACCAATTTCTGCAGGAAACTTCCCAGATTTACCAAACAGATTAAAAATGTCTTCTGCATCTTCAATATCAATAACCCAAAGTAAAGTTTTATCATTAACATTTATCACTAATTCAATGTTTTTGTCCTTTCTCATTAGTAATTTAAACTCTCCTGTTTTTGATTCTGAAGACCCTTCTTTTATTAATTTATCCTTATTTGCAGTAAAATGTTTATTTGGTAATCTAATAAAATCATCAAAATCATTCATCCAATTTTGTAACTTTTTAGTATCATTATCCCATAAATCTTCAGTTAAGTTAGGAATATTTTCTTTACAAACTTTCATAATATTAGCAACATGAATTCCCTTTTCATCTTCATCTTCCTTGTGAAGATATTGTTTAATAAAAACTCTAGCCTCCGCAGATTTTGCTTTAGTTATTTCTGTTAGTTGTTGCTTCCACACATCTATATCTACTAAAGCATTCTTTTCCATTAAAGAATCTCCATCAAATCCATAAATTGTAAATCCATCATAATTTGATTTCATTATTATATCAGCACTACCATGAACGCCATCTGTAATTGTATATTTTAATAAGGCATCTTGTACATCATACTTTAAAGATTTCCTTCCTTCTTTTGATAATAAATCTAATGTAATTACTTTTTCTGGAGTGTCCACTTCGGGTATTTCAATTACCTTAGCGGTGTATAAACTATATCCTCCATTTGACCTTTTAACTTCATCTACTTTAACTCTAACAATGTCTCCAACGTCTACATTTTCTTTAGTATTTAATGCTTTACCCACCTTTAAGTAAGTTACACCATTTAATTCTGTACCATTATATTCTCTTGCTTCTTCTCCGGTTAATGGTCCGACACCCAGAGAATAGGAATAAAGATTGGACTTTGTAGATTTCTTTTCTAATACAATGACATCTAAATCTACATATTTTTTCATTTTAATCCATTTAGGATTCTTTTTAGCCCCCACATAATAGGTGGATTCCAAGTCTTTAATCACAACCCCCTCAGAAGTGGGTAAATCCATAATATCCTTACTATACTTTTCTATTTCTTGTAGTGAATCTGCTATTCTTGTATTTTTCTTTGATGGAAAGGACAATTCATCAGATGAGTGCTGAGACAATTGATAAAATAATGTATTTATTCTTTCTCTTAGAGGATTTTCCATTAGGTTATCACCTTCATGATTTAATACATCAAATACTTTTGCTTTTAGTGTAGCATCTTTGTACTTATCCTTGAAAAGATGAGCAATAGTATCTGCTCTATGTAATGGCTCATCATTATCATATAATATTAATTCAGCATCAAAAATGCTATCCCCAAATTTCTTTGCCTTAAGTTTTTCTGCTACATTTTTACATTTATCTGTAATATCCTTTTTATTGTATGTATATATTTTGACCTTGTTATCTATTTTATGTAATTGTATTCTAATACCATCATATTTTTCTTGAACTAGCCACTCTCCACTAAAGCCTTTTAATTCTTTAATATCATTTACTTCAAAAATTCTATACATAGGTTTATTAGGAGTAATAAATTCAATTTCTGATTTTTCGTCTTTACTTTTCTCAGCCTTTTTAATATCTATTGCTACTAATTTATCCCAATCTTCTTCATTTGAATCTATTAAATAAACTTCCCGTAATAAATTTAATGCTCCCTTAAATTTAGATTTAACTTTAGAAGTGTCTTTATCATCTCCATAATGTTCAATTATGTAAATAGGAATATCACCCATTCTAAGGTCAAGGCCCATAGCCCCCTCGGTTATGGCATCGGGTCTGAGGTCTTTCGCTTCCCATGATGCAGAAGGAATGCTATGCGCGTGTGTGCGTAAGGCATAATGTATAAACATAGCATATATAGTGGGTTCCTTAACGAGTGTTGCTATAACTTCTTCACCCAATTGTTTAGCAAAAGGGTCATTTAATTCATCAGAATTATATCTAAGTTTTTTAATTGAAGCATATAATTCTCTAGCATTATGTGATTCAGGGTCTAGTGTACTTTTACTAAATACAATCTCTTCATCTAAATAACGCTTCATTTCAGTAGTAAAATTGCTAAGTCCATCAAAGTCATTTCTTATTTTTTTAACTGAACTTCGCCATTGTTTACCATACTCTTTGGGGTCTTCTTTCGCAGATAAATATTTATATCTAATATCCTCATAAAAATCAAGGACACGCTTCGCTAGTCCTGTATTTTTCTTGCGAAAGAAAACTCCAGAATGCGGCATACTTACTCTTTTCCAAAAGGTTCACGAATGCCATCAGGGTTATCTATTGTTTCCTTAGAAGCCTTTGGCTTTTTTAATTTAACAGTCTCACCCTTTGGGTCATCGGCATCAAACGCTTGGTTTGATAACATTGCAATAACCTCAGTAGTTTTATCTTCTGCGGCTTTAATTACTTCTGCCAATTTTTCTTCTTTCGTCACCTTTCGTGGAAATCCATCATCCATTAAAAACCACCTTCTATCCTTGCTACCATATCATTAATTTCTTTCCAATCCATCTTTGATATATTATCTCCATCTATTCCCACATTAGCAACTGTGGGAACTGGAGTATTAACCGTTACAAAACCAGACTTCATTAAAATGTTGTCTTTGTTATACACGGCTTTTTCCAAATCATTCACCTTATTTACTATCTCTTTTAAGAGTAGTAACATTTCATTGTCTTCACTCATCTTTTTCATCTCCTAAATCACCCTTACTCTTTGGATATACCATCCCTCGTAATTGACGATATAGAATCTCATAATCTTTTCGCATTTCTGATGCAGCAGCCACTAAAGCCAAGTTTGTTTCAGAATACTTTTCCATTTTCTTTTTCTCAGACTTAGTTACACCTAATCCATCCAATTCTGAAATTAAATCTCCTAGTTTAGTGAAGTCTTGTCCCATGTATTCCGAAGGTTGCACAGACTGTAACAACTTTTTTATCTTCTTTTTCTTTTTACTATCAACCTTTTCTAACAAAGGGCTATCTGCTTTTCTAATTATGTCTTCCCAACTCACCTTCTCAACTCCTCTAATTTTCGTTCTGCTCTATCTATAACTTCTTGAATCTTTTCTTTTTCATCATCTTCTGCTGTTTCTAATTGTTCTTTTGCATTCTCAATTTCTTCTCTTACTTTATACTTATGTCTTTCTCTTAAAGCCTCAATATTTGGAAGAGGGTCATATTCTGTTTTATAACCTGTTGCGGAATGGGGGTCTTTAACTTGCCTTTTTGAATGTGTTCTTTCTGTAGTAGTTTCTCTTTGTGTTTTTCTACCCTCTTCTGATTCGGTTAGTGCTTCTCTTTCTTCAGCATAGCGTTGGGCCTCCCATTCTTTTTCGGCTTCTGATTTAGGAGCATTAATCTCTTCGCGCTCCTCTTTATCTCTTTTCCTTCGCTCTTCTTCATTTGCCTCTCTTTCTTGAACATTTCTATCAGCCTGTTCCTTGTAGGTACTATATTCTTTAATATCTTGATTTATTTCTTTGTATTGTTCCATTATTTTAAGGACTTGTGGTAATTGTAATTCTTGTGTTTCTCCAGTTTTAGTATTTATTAACTCAGATAAAGTTCTAATGGCCTTAGATAAAGTAAGAATCTTTTTATAAATTTCTTCCAATTCTTCTACAAATTTAATTATTTGTTCTCCTCTAAATTCATGGAAATCTTCTTCTTCTTGTTCCTCTTTATCTAATTCATCCCAATTATAATTAATTGCTTCATCTAAGGCTTGAATACTCCACTCTTCTTCATCATCTTCTTCAAGAAGAAAATCATCAATTATTTCTTCCCAGTCTTCTCTAATTAAACCATTTAATTTTGTTATTAACTTAGATAAATCGTTGTGTGATGTATTGCCACTATATTTATATGTCTCAGATAGTATGCTTTTTTCTATTTGAACCAGAGTTTGCCTTTTTCCTTTTTTCCCTTCAATTCTTGCTACTACCGCCGCTAATTGTTTTGGATTAGGTAATATTTTATCAAATTCTGCTTTAATATATCTTTCAAATTTGTAATAAAGAGAAGACTTTCTTTTCTTAAGACCATCATGTTCTATTAATTTGTTTACAATAAGAGGGTGAACTTGTTTTACTTCTTCCTTGAACATACTATTATTTAATTTTACCAAAAATCTATCATCCAATACTTTCTTTTCTTTTAAAGCATCTCTATCAAAATCAGTTATATTCTTATCAGTTTCTAACGCAATTAAAACATTATTCAATGCCTCTTCTTGAAGACTAAACTTTCTACTTACTGGCCTTGTTGTCTTGCCCCCTATCAAAACTTTAACTACACCATCAATTATTTTCCTATCTTCAACATCCATATATTGTTTCAGTCGTACTAAAGAATCTCGGATTAATGAAGGGTCACTAATAGACACATCACCGGGTTTTCTATATAATAGTTGTCTTGTTTTTGAATGTCCCATTGCTCTCCTTGATTCACTTAATTGTCTCCTTGTCCAAGCAATCTGAGGTAAATTTCCTTTTGGATTATCTACATTAGTTCTTAGTGTTTGATACTTTTGTATTGCTTGTTGTATTACTCTTTTAACATCTTTTAAAGTAATGTTTGATTTTGCTAATAATCTAGCATTATCTTTTCTTTTTATAATACGATACAATTCTGTTTCCATAGTTACTGCTTTTGTAATGTCTTCTTTTAAAACTACGTTTAAAGGCTCATCGCGTTTCAAAAGTGCATCCAAAAACGACATATAATTACCACGGAATATTTTCCTTTCGCTTACGGGTTGCTTTTTGATGTGTTATTACATCAGGTATATGGTCAGGCTTTTTTACTTCTGTTGTAGAGGGGTCTGTACCCACTAAATCATATGCCTTACTTTCATTCACTTTTAATTCATTATTAAACCTGTTAATCTTCTTAACAAGTTCTTTTTTTGCTTCTTTTATTTCATCAGTCATTTTTCTTTCTCCTGAATTCTGTTGCGGCTGCCATGTCATCCTACTCGCCTTTCTGTTCTTTTATCAACATTTTTATTACCTGCATCAGCCGGTAATCCTGCAAATCTTTTATCCGGTCCTGTAGAGATAGATGGCTTACTTCTCTTGAACGCTGGTTGTTCTGCGTCTTTCTGTCCATAGCCTCTTGCTTCCATGTCTTGTCCTAAGTGTTGAGCGTCAATGTTTGTGCCAGCATAGGGGTCTTTTTCATAAGGTTCTTCTTCCCCTCCTTGTGGTTGTTCACCTTCCTTTGGCATTGGTTTATTATATGAAAATCTACCTTCATCATCCATCTCAACTTCAAATCCAAGATTCTTAATAGCAGCAGCAATACTAACATCGAGTTCTCTTAACCTTTTACGAGCCAATTCATCCTCTTCTTCTGATGGCGGCAGTTTTAATTTCCAATCAGTAACACCAAATTCTTTTGTTACAAAAGGCAAAACATAATTATTCCAAATAGTTTGAGCCACTTCTACAGCACGATTAGTAACAAGTATTTGCATACCTTCATTATTCAATCCTCCACTAGCAGAATTGTCTGCCATGAAAATATTGCTAACTCCATAAAAACCAGAAATCCTTGCTCTCAAGTCATCCTTAACAGCAATGTAATCCATTTCTTTTAAACTATCCAAAAACTTAATCCATTCAATTGAACCCTTGCCATTTTCTGCTTCAATACCCATCACAGGAATAAAGTGGGGGTCTTGTTCCATCTTCTCTTTGACACCACGCCAAAAGTTTTTCATTGAATCTATATTTCTAGTTTGTACTGCTAACAATCCTCTTGGCATTCTTTGTTTAGCATAAGATGAATTCACATAATTTTCCATAGCAATTAAAGTTGTTATGTGATTCCAAAGAGTTATGATTGGTGCTAATCCATAAAGCCTACTTGGATTATATTTACTGAAATGTAATACTTCTCCCTTGATATAGTATTGTTCTTCGCCATGCGCTCTATTGACAAAATAAACAGGATACAAAGGACTATTACATTCCTCACAAATTTCAGTTTGGTCGGTACTAATAAATTCTCTATGTCTAATACAAGTAAATCCTTCTATTCCTTTTGTTCCCCTTTCATCTGCATAAATAGCCATTGTTACAGGGTCACCCCTATACATTTCTCTAATCTTATGCATTTTTATTTCACCATCAGTATCTATGTAATATTCCTTAACAAGAATAATATAAGCATCATCCATAATATTTAAATCGTCTTCTAATTCTTTCATAATATCTATAAACATTTGGTCAGATTCATTTATATAGCCGTTTAAAAATTTATCTGCATATTTTAATTGATTAGGGTCAGGCTTTTGTAAGTTTTGTGAGTTACAATCAGCACAAGACGCTACAGGTGATTGGTGTTTTTTACCACAATCTTTACACTTAGCAATGAATTCTTCTTCCCATTTATAGCCCCTTCTAAATATTTCATTTTTTAATTGATTAGTACAAGTTCTAACTATAACTGATTGTTGTGCTACATGATATAAAACAGGAGAAGTCATCATGTAAGTGTGGCTTTTTTCTTGAATACCGGGATTAAATACTTGTCTATCCTGTGGTCTAGGAGTCTTTCTCCTAAACAAATTTCGTATTGAAAATCGTCTTTGTTCTTCTACCATTATTACACATCCATTTTAGAATTTTCCTCTAATTTATTTATATTATCAATATCTATATCCCATTCATGCCAATCAAACTTACTATTGTCTCTATGGTTGTGATATTTCATTAACTTAAATAACTCATCCTTTCTTTGGGGATACCATTCTTCTTTTTTATTGTGTTTCTTTATTTTAATTAATTCTAACAAAACCTTTGCGTTTGGCCCTTTCATTCTAAAATGTGGCATACATTTTGTAAGTAGTTTCTTTACATCATTTGCTGAATAAAAATTTAATCTATTAACTAGTCTAGTATCTTGTGGGGATTTTTGGTCTAAATGAAGTCTTCCTATACCTAACGATTTTTTCATTTCTAACATAAACGCTTTTCCTCTATCCCCTGTTGCTACTAAACCTACTCTTGGATTGTGGTTTTTGTCCATTGTAATGTAACCATCAGAATCTATAAATGCCGCAGTATAAGACCAAATGTTCTTTTTAATATCATCATTGAATTTGTAATAAGAACCATCTATGCCAGTAATATTATCCTCAGTTGCCAATTTTGCTATAATCTGGGGAGAAGTTTTATCATGCAAACTCTTATTTAAAGAATCATGGATTTCTCTTGCAGAAATTCCCGGATTAGTGCAAACTGCTTTGAGTATTTCTGACTTGACTAGTGACTTGGTGGAGGGGTTTATAGAGGTTTCCTTTAAAATTGCCTTAAATTCTTTCTTTGCTGCTGTAGCCTTCTTAAGATTGCTAGAATGCTCTTTACTATACTTTATATCTTTATTATCTAAATTTGCCTCCCAATTTTTGCATAAAGCATCAACCACCCTTCTTCTCATATCCTCATCTTGAATAATATTTAATTTAATCAAATCAGTTTCATTATAATTCATATTACATAGAGGAACCTTATACTTTTGAATCCAATAAATATTATCAATGCATTTATTCAGATAATCAGAATATCCCGTTATTAAATTGTCAATTGCATTAGTAAACTGTATTTTTTTCTCTCCTTTCAGAGTTCTTCGATACATTCTCATTTCTTTTACAATTGAAGGAACATCATTTCCTTGAATCTCATATTTTTCTGGATATGTGGTTAAAGCCTTTTTAGCATCGGATAAATTGAGTTCATATTCATTAGCATAATCTTTAACAATGTCTTCATGGCTTCTAATGGGTCTATTTGTAAGCCAATCCATTGTTAATTTGGTATCTATTATTTTTTCCTCTTCACGCGATAATTCTGCCTTTCTTCTCTTAATTTCCGCTTGTGCATCTAAATCGTCAGCCTCTTCCTCTTCTATTTTTGATTGTATAACCATAATACATCACCGTCTTAAAAATTTAGCCCAACCATTCCCGTATTTAGGGTCATTAGAGGCTCCTGTGGGTCGTCAAAGAGTTCCATGTCGTCAAGAAGCATAAAGGCT
>Ga0098044_1001658_pt1 | contig 11558 bp, 10 predicted proteins | sample 10_taG_FD_75053 | JGI IMG/M metagenome (GOLD analysis project Ga0098044, IMG submission 75053) | Marine viral communities from the Subarctic Pacific Ocean - 10_ETSP_OMZ_AT15264 metaG | ecosystem: Environmental > Aquatic > Marine > Oceanic | place: Pacific Ocean | collected 2015-01-16 | reverse complement strand
TTCAATATGCTCTCCTTAAGCTAAGTAAGGATTTAAGTATAGCATAGATTTAAGAACATTGGACAAATTATATATTTTCCTACCCAATTATAATTTTATTATACTCAAGATTTTCCAAAATAAATGGTCAATTTTTAAGGGCTTTATATTATACTACCTACGTACCCTTACTTAAGTAAGGGTAAGCATTTCTGTCTCTATCGTAATGTTCTCTATCGCAATAAAGATTTTGGTTTCCTCGTAGCTTTTTCTGGGATAGGGCAGACCTTAGGATAGGCTTTTCCTCTCCGCAATAATTACAGGTGAACGAAGTCCAAGGAGACTCGTACAGCCCGTCCTGCTTGAATATCTCAGCAACTCTGCTTATAGATATCCCTAGCTCCTGTGCGATGCTTGTAGCGGTTCTAGCCGGGTCTTTTAGCTTCATCTTATTGACTTGTCTGCGTCGCCACTTATGAAGCTTCATTAAAAGTTATCTGTAGAAGCATTAGCTTGTTCGTAACCCTTAACCCAACTAGTTACCATATCTTTAAATTTAGCAGCTAGTTTATCTGCGTCCACAACTCCTTCATCCTCCCTTATAATATGGGTGGTTGCGGCAACAATCCTTGTCCATTGTGCGTCTGTAAATGATACAGTTATGTCAGGCATTATTTCTTCTCCTTTAAGTCTTTAATTTCTTCTCTAAGTTTTTTCACTTCTATTAGTAGCAATACTGAAAGCTTATCGTAGGCTACACTTTCTGGAACATCGTTTTGATAGTGAACTAGTGTTGGAAGTACGTCATCCACTTCTTCAGCTATCAACCCAAAATCAGATTTTCCGTTACCTTTCCAGTCAAACGAAACTGGGCGTAAGTCATAAATATTCTCTGTATTCATAGATAAGTCTATTATATTTTCTTTATACCGTCTAGAGGAACTTTTAGCTTTTAATACATTACCATCGTGGATAATATCCGTTCCGGTTCCACTAGCTAACATATCTAACTTAGTTCCAGCACTAGTAATACTAGTTCGTAAATACCCATCAGTGGCAAAACCTAATTTATTTATTGAGGGCAAATACATTCCTGCGTCCGAATACCCAGACCCACCAGAAAATGAGTGGGATGGGTAGGAAGCACTTCCCGAACCCGAAGACAAAAGAGAAGCTCTAATATAGTATATCCATTGATTAGCCCCTATATAAGCATAATTATAATATTCTGGTGAATCGTAGTTATAACTAATAATAGGATCAAAATATAGATAACTAACGTTACCAGTTTCGGGTTTAGCCCACATACTCCAAAATGAGGAACTATGGTTAGTAGTGCTGACAGTCTCACTAGTTTGCCCAGATAGGAAACCTAATGTATCCGATGAACCTCCCGCAGCATCTTGTGAGTACCTAAATGTTCCATAAGATTCCGTTGGAACATATCCACTTGATGTGGCGGTATCAAATAGCGATACCTGACCACGACCTGTTGCGTCAACAGCGGCTATTGAGGCATCTTTAGCCAAATTTTTATTTACTTCGTGTAAAGTCTTTTTCCAATTAACTCCATTATCGTTTGTTACGTATATGGTTGATCCATACGAACCATCTGCAATATTTTGTCTAAAAACAATTCGAGATACATGGTAGTTACCCGCTACGCTAGTTGTAACTGAGTTAGCTATGTATATATGCTCTCCCGCTCTGACGGGGATATGTACACTTCCGGTATACATATAGGTAGGATATCCAGATATTTGTACAGTTCCTTTTACAAAAGCATCCGCAGAGACATCTATAAATCCTCTTCGGGCGTAATAATCGGCTACTTGGGATATTCCTTGTCTAGCAGATAAATCGGAAAGATCAAATGATTGATACTCTTGAGGTCTAATGTAGGCTACCGATGTTTGAACATCTTCTAAATCAGGAGTAGTAGTGAATACAGCAGAAGCTCCAGCATGAGTTAAAAATGCATCATCCCCATGTCCATTACCCGCACCATCTATATCAGTTTCATTATCTGCCACTGAATACATATAGGGGGGATTAGCAGCAGGGTGTCCTACTTCATCTGCACTAGTACCTATTTTACCCGCAGCTAGGGCAGACGCAACAGATAGACCTGCTGGTTCGCTACCATCTTCAAGAAAAGGTGGTTCAGGGTGATTTGGTGCAATCCCACCAACATCAGGGTCTAGATTTGATCTTTGATAAAATTTAAATATGCCATCTGGTGTGCCTTGCCTTTGTTCTGTAGCTATATCATAGATGGTTTCTCCTTGAGTAAAATTAGGAACCGCATTATCTCCTTCTTCAATGTGAGATACTAATAAAGCTCCACTAGTGACTAATTGAATTTTAGCGTATGATCCACTAGTGGCTCCATAAATGATGTCGTTAGCACGGAAGGGATATCCCGAACCCCCAACAGTTCCATGCGTAAGCCTTTTTAATCTAAGAGTTTTAGTTACACCGTTGTCAGCACCTTCAATTTTACCCGTGTAGGTTACATTTACTTCTCCTACAGCTTCGTCTGCGGAATCGTCCCAAGCTCCTGGATTACGCATTATCCTTTTTATATCTGTGTCTGCCGATAATCCGTAGACAATGCCAAGACCAGATGAAACGGGGGTTGTGGTAGGCCATGTGCCTAGTTGGTGGTAATGAAAATCATTATCTGTATCTAGCCAAAAAGCATACCCATAATTTTCGGTGGAGCCATAGCTAGCATGCCAAGGGTCTGAATCAGCTAGATGCGTTATGACCTCTAAGACTGATTTAGAATCATTTTTAGCTGTATATTCCCTACCACCTGTTCTCAACGAAGTTGTGAAATCCGCATCATTAGAATCAACTGCGGGAAGGTCTATTCCAGTCGCCCCGATAGTTTTTGCATGCGCCCTGATAATGGTATTAATAAGGGCATCTGTGCCGTTTCCAGAATAGGTTCCATCTTTCATAGTTATATACGCTAGTTCAGCTAAATGATCCCTAGCTTGTATACGTACTATCTGACCAAATTGCGGGTGCGTAGGAGCAGAAATTTTATCCACCCTACCTTGAAATATAACTGGATCTCCGGCTGCGTCATCCTCAATTACTCTAACTAATGCTCCAGGAGAATATGTTGTTTCTCGGTTGCCCGCAGGACTAACAATTTCAGCTTCTAAATAATTAGGCTGGTTTATTTCATCTACTATAGTAATAGACATAGTTTGGGTTTCTGTAGTTGAAAAACTACCACCATGTTGTAATTTAACTACCATTACTCGTTCCTGTCCATCCAATAGTTTTGTTCGCCATTCCAAAGTTCTTCATAATAAAGGGGATTGTCGTGTACATCTGCTGCTCTAGGTGTAACATCAGGATCGTATCCACCACCACCCTTTACGTCGGCATCCTTATCGTCAGAACCTTTATCAATTACGCCCTTAATGATGTCCTCACTAGATGCGGAGTTCTTAGAGTAAGTTCCCAAAAAGAGCATAAATATGTTTTCCCACGTTACTGTTTCTTTCATGCTTCCCTCTACCCAGCCTGTAATATCCGACCACCCAAACGGGTCAATATTATCCGTCCAACCGAAAAATTGGTCGTGGAAACTTTCCCCATCCTCATCATCGTATTCTGTGTCAATTACACGTATGTCACCACTATCTATTAAATCGGATGTCGCATTTGAATCAATCTTTCCACCAGGTGGAGAACTTGCTCCATCTGCGTACAACCAAGATAATTCTTCTCCTGCTGTAGGTTCATCATACCCTTCATCTATATCATATTCTTTAAGATATGTACCTTTTGGCTCTTCGTTCCAATCTTCAGGTTTTATGGGACCTCCCTGAATGAGTCCTCCATTCGCTTGACGACCCCATGATTCTAACTCTTTTTGATTTAGTGGAGTTCCTATTACCCTGTCCTCATAAAACTTGTCTACTTTGTCTTGTACATCTACTTTTTCGCTGAGTCCAAACAACCACTCTATACCACCCCAAGTTGATTCAATGACTGTCTTTACCGCCTCCCAAGCGACCGAAAAGACGGTTTTAAAGCCCTCTGTTATACCTTTGATTACATTTTTTACTGTTTCAACTAAGTTAGCCATATTTGTTATTATCCATAATAGGGTCGGGATAAGTACAGGCATCATAAGTTCTAAGAGAGCGACGAACATTTGGAATGTTTGACCGACCACTCCTTGGACAATTTTAGAACTAGCTAGAAGCGCATAAAAAAGACCTGTTGCCTTGTTACCAACCAACTTTTTCCAATCTTTTTTCATATTTTGAAAAGACGCAGTTATTTTTTGGAGTAAATTCATATCAGGGGTAACATTCTGCTTACCCCCAATATCGGTACTTTCAACTATTTGAGCTGATATTGCTATAACACCACTAGCTGCCATTTTAAGTTATATCCCTATTTGCGGTTACGAGTGTTAGGTTAAACGACCAATATAACTCCTCTTTTCCAGGAATCATAGTAAATGAAACACTTTGTATTCTTCCAAGATAGCTTGAGGTAGTTGCCGCTCCTGTACCCGCCCCTAATGCTAACGTGTAATCTTGACCGAACTCTGTTATAATTTTATCTTCTAATTGATCTTTACTGCAAAGATCAATTCCAGGACCATCGTAATCATCGGTTGGAACAGTAGGTACAATTCCCCTTACGGTAACCGTGGGGGCAGTCACACCGAAATCTTGCAGGATGTTTAAACCTGTTACAGCCACTTGTATAGGATTACGACGTAGGTTCACTTGAAAACTTTCTACCTGTAAAGCGTAAACAAACGCCGTACCGCCCGTACCTCCGGCTATTGTACAATCTAATGTTGCTGCCATAATATTTTCACCTTTTTAACTCCCTAGTATACAACTGGTATTTGCCTATTTATTACTACTTGTAGTGCTTTACTTTCTTTTTCGTTTGATTCGTGTAATTCGTACTGAGCCATTCTATCGGCATCAGCATGTACCATTGTGGGCATTTGTTCCATCGGATCTCGACTTCTTGCCAAACCCACTTCCTGGCTCTGTTTAATTTGCTTTTGTACGTAGTCAGGATCGTCATGGGGGAAAAGTTTGTTCATCAGCCACGCTATACCTACAATAGTTCCCCCAATTACCACTAGTCCCGCTATGAAAGCCACTAAAGCTGTTCCCATTCCAACAAGAGCCGACTTAAGAGCCGTTCCAGCAGCAGTCTGCAATATAAATTTAAGAAAACTAAGCCCTGCCATTGTTCCAATCGCAGCGAACTTACTGGTAAGCCTGGCAACAGTCTTCCACTTCGAACCCCCTAAGAACGGAACTAGGTTGATTGCAAATCCGAAGGCTTTAGATATCCAAGCTCTTCCAGTTAAAGCCCCTCTCCAAAGCAACCCTTTGAAATCACCGGACTTTAGTAAAGTTGTTACATTCACAGCAAATCTACTAATAGCTCGTCTAGCTTTAACCGCCTTAAGATTCCTACGTCTAAGAGGTGTTTTTGGTCGTAGTCCAAATGCGTCTAATATAAATGTGGCTGTAAATGCCGCACCCTTAAATAGGATTCGTGTTAGAAATTTTGTTGCTTTCCATCCTACTCCAGTAGGGTCTGCAAACACAAGCAACGCACCAAGAACCGCAACTGAGGAAACATCTAATATAAGCTTTCTAATTGCTCCCCAAACACCTCCTTCTTCTTCAACCTGATTTGACCACCATTTTCCTAAATCTCCCCATATATCTCCAATATTCTTCTCGCCCACAGAGAGTAGAGCTAGATAGCCTAATATTGGGTAAAGGGAATCTAAGGCTCTAACAAATACGGGTGCAAAAGGTATAAAAAATAAATCTACTAAAGCCCCTACCATTTTAAAAATTCCGTTTAAGCTGTTAGATATATTTTGGGAAAATTTTAGTAACCCACCAACAGTCATCAACTTAATTATTTTACGTAACTGTACACCCATAATACTAAGGGATTTTGCTGTCTTACTAATGCGTTTGTCAGGACCTACTGCGCTACCCTGACCAGGTTCAACAGTAGGAGATTTAGCATCGCCCATTACTTCTGCAATTATGTGGATAGTTCCACTAACGTCGGTAGCCATTAGACCCCCGACGGCCTATTGTTAGTGATGATAGTTTTTCCTCCCGAACCTGAAAATTCATAGTCTAACATTCCCCTTTTCCCTGAAAAACTCCCACCGCTAGCGAAATTATAAGCTGATCGGAAAGCACTAAATAAGTCATCTAAGGTGTCCGCTATACCTTTACCTAAAATTTTATTCATTAAGTAATTCAATACAGCTATAGCCGAAAAAGTAGCAAGGACTATAATAGCACCAAGTATAACCAAAGCTCCTATTTTTCCAGTGGCCATTTTAGCAATACCAGAGCCTACAGATCTCAGAACCGACATAGCTCCACCAGCAGCCGCACCAGCAGCCGCTCCGACTGCCTGACCCGCAAATAAGAGTGCCTTCCATGCTCCTGACGCTAGTTTCGAAACAAAAGGAATTCTTCCAGCTAACCCCATTGCTGCTGTAAGTTTCGACTTAACAAAAAGCGCAGCTCTAGAAGAAAACAGACGGTTCATTAAAGTTTTTGAGGAAGCAAAAGTTTGAGCTACAAAATTTCCTACTGCTTTGCCAGCATCCAGAACTCGGCTAGGTAGGGATTGTCTACCACCAAGACCAAAAATATTAGACAGAAAAGAACTAGTTAATCCTACACCTTTGCCGAAAGTTTTAGATAGAACCCACCACCCCGCCCTGGGTCCAAACGTCATGGTGGCTAGTAGTGCCGTTAGAAGTGAAACTCCAGCAGCCGCTTCCATTGTTGCTTTTATCATTCCCCATAAACCACCCTGCTCTTCCCAAGTGGTCGTAAACCAATCAGAGAGTCCTTGCCAAAAATCTGACCAACTCTCTGGCATAGATAGATTTGCAAAAAGATTAACTATATTAGCAAAAACAGTTAACCCTTTCATAAGTAGGGGCATAATGGGAGCAATGACAATATCCATAAGTGCGCCTAAAAGGTCAAATACTGCTTTAATAGTCCCACTCATAAGTTTAGATTGGCTGAGTATTCCTGCTACTCCCATAATCTTAAGTAGCTTGCCTATCTCTACCTGCATGCCAAGGATGTTTAGGGTATTTTTTCGTTCATCCCTTTTATTTTTACCCTTTAAAACATCGCCAGCGGCGGCAGGAGACTCTTGCCCCCTACCGACTACCTCTGCGATAATATTTATAGTTCCACTAACGTCTGCTGGCATTAGCCTGTTGTTCCTCTCTCATTTTTTTATCTCTAGCTGCTAATATAGCCAAAATAGATATTAGTTCCCCCTCATGTAGTTCTTGTATTACATCGTAAGAAAAGCCTACATCTAATAGGCGCATAACTAACCCCCAATATCCTATATGTCTTACTTCATCCACATTTAGAGCATCAGTACGCCCTCTAGAATATGCAAGAACCTTTAGACTAAATTTTCAGCGGCTTCCGCAACGTCTGAATCAGTAGCAGAGGGTACTAGTTTTTCTAATGCGCCACCTAGTTTTAGATTGACTTTAGCTAGGAACATATCACTTGTAGCTCCCCATGGGGCTTCAGTAATAATGTACTTAAGCACTTCATTGATGTACGTCTGACCATCAAAGGCTACCTTACCATCGCTACCATAATTAGTACACTGTGAGACTAATGAATTTTTCTTAGACCATGATAGGGGTCGTATAGAAACCTCAATTTTTTCCTCCTCTTCTTCATATGGCAAGTCTAAGGTAACCTGCTCTACTTCCCTAGATAACATATACTTTTCGTAACTCATACTTCGCTCCTTATTTACTTATGGATAGACTGGTTCTGAGTCTACTATAACTGCTGACATATTCCTGAACAAAATATCTACCTCAGTCGAAACTGGATTCTCGGTAGATACACTAGTGTTTGCTGACCTTATAAATGCTCCTTGGTTATTACCACCTGTTCCTGACGCTCCATCTGCGGCAGCAGGAATATTGATAGTAAAAGTATCCGTAGTAGCCGTTCTAGTAAAGACTAAATCTATATCAAATCCTGTCATACCAGAGCCATAGTCCCCCTCTGATAATAGTTCTTTAAACAACGTGGAAGTAGTAGAGGTAGCTGCGATAGAATCCGGCAGAACAACCGAGGCTGTCATACTGTATTCACGGCGACCTTCAAATATCTCACTCGGAGTTCGTTCTGAACCATCATTTCTTATGAAATATCGTGGCTCAAGGTTGTTATTTATGTTTATAGTAAAGTTAGTAATTCTAGCAAATTCTTCTCCAAACATGGTAATAGAGCCTTGAGAGAAGTAGTATGGTTCACTAGTAGGGAATTCCACTGTAGTTGCTAACTGTGCGCTATCATACTTATTCATATCAGTATCAGAATCATTTGCGTATTGGTTATGGTTCATATTAATGAACGGAGCAGATTCCCAACTCATTCTAAGGGTTCCGCCCTCTTCGGCAGTTAGGGTAGCCTGTCCGATTTTCCCACCGAAATAGCGTCTAACCCAATCATTAGTGGAGGTTTCACTCGAATCTCGGTTTTTCACTTGCCAACTGACTCCAGGTAGCTCAACTGCTTCGATAATAGTATGGGTATATGGAGCAATTACTTCATTACAAGTTTCACCAGAAGCATGTTCAAACAGAACAGGGTAATCTATAAAAATATTATTGGTAGATACAGCAGTAACTTTCCTAACTTCTGCCGTAGTTCCTGTTCCTATTTGAATGTAATCATCGGCAGCATATCCAGTACCAGAATCTACGTCAAATTCATACTGTCCCTTATAGGTAATTCCATCAGTCACACTACCGCCACCGCCACCGCTGTCTGTTCCAGTCGTCGCTACTGTTCCAAGGGGGAATCTTAGGGGGTATCCATTTAGAAGTTCAAAGTTAGATAGAGTTCCTGAGAAACTCTGCTGACCCTTATATGCGGCATAGAAGTTTCGTCTAGACTCAGTTCCTAAGAAATAACGGGGTTCAATTTCCATAGCAGGATCAGGGAGTTCTATAGATTCCCATACACCTGGAGTAAACCTCATGTGATCCATAGTATTAGTATCTAGGGCTAAAGCTGTTATAGCCCCAGCCGAATACGTATTTTCTTGTACTGATTCTCCACTAGCATGATAAAATCCCACAGGAGCATTAACACGTATAGAAACTCCAGAGTCTATAGCCGTAATTTTTCGTACCTCTGTACTGTCAGTTCCAGTAGTTCCAATTTGTACGTAGTCACCCACCGACGAATTAGTAGTAGCGGCTACCGGAATAATCGTAGCCCCTGGAAGTACTATAGCATCTGTAGTGGTGTCCATCTCGCCCGATGCTTTATCACTAGCTTTAAGGGGTGCGAAATACCCTCCTGCGCCCACCTCTGCGGCAAATGAAAAGTCTACTTGGTCATTACGATATACTGCCAATTTTTTAATCTCCTATCAATCATGGGATAATCCCTATTGTTATTATACGTCTTATGTCTCTAATAAGACCGCTCGATTTTCTAATTCGACCTGCACTTGCGCTCCCCAAACCTGTTCGTTTTCCTCAATCCCTATCTCATCCATACCTATAAAGATGATTCTTTGGAAGTTCGTCATTCCATGACGCTGATTATGTAAGATACGTCTTATCTCTTCTGCTAGGTCGTAAAGTCTATCTCGCCCGTCAGAGGCGTTAGTAGTCCAAAGTTCTAGTAGGACGTTATAAACTCTATGTCCATATTTATGGTTTCCTACAGGAGTTTCCCTGAAATAAGGAGAATCTGCCCTAACAGTAAGCAAGTCGCCCGCATTTACCAAGTCGTGTCTAATCTGAGTGTCATTATGATTTATGACTCTCATTGTTGGTTCAGTTACATTACTAGAGTTCCATTGTGCATCTAGTAAAGCTTGTACGTCGTCTTGTGCGACTAAAGATGCCATTATTTACTCCTTAAACTTAATTTCGTCTACACTAAATTCTTGAATAGCACTAGGATCAACTGCTATTTCTTCTTCCCCGCCATGTGCGTTACTAAAAGCAGGGAAATATAACAACACATCATCTATAGGGAGTTTCTTCTTACTAAGAACTACCCCGTTAGTACCAGCAAAACTCTTAGGAGTCTTGCTATTTAGAGAAAATCCTTGCAGTCCTCCGCCTATATACACCCTCTTTATCTTAGCCTTTGCTTTAGCGTAAGTAACAGCTTGCTTAATTTGATTTGCTATATTACCTTGTAGCCCCCTGTGAACTGATGATAGAGTATCGGGATTAGCTTTAGTAGTTTTAGATTTTAGGGCTTGTTGGGAAGCTACTACGTAAGGGATTATAGCCATCGCCTCATTTACGCCTTGATCCCAAGCATCTGCGAACACAGTAGAATTCCTTACATGAGTCCAGTATGTCCCCTCTCCAGCTTTTACATCTTGATCTACACCCTTTAATTTAGCAATGGCGGCATTTATCTTGATTCGAGCGAAGTGGTCGCCGCCACCTTGCCAAGCAGAGAAATGCTTTTCAAAAGTATCCTTGATGTTATTCTCTTTAAGGAAGTTCTCTATAGCATTTTTAGTGGAATAAGAACCCCCCTTAGGCTTAAAGTCAGTCGATAAAGCTTTTTGAGCTAATTCTTTTACTTGGGGAGAATTATTGCTATTCGCTATCATATTCCATAATTTTTTCTCTGGAGTGGAGGTCGGTCCTAGTGAAGCCTCTGCATAAGTTAATCCTAGCTCCTTATGAGCATTATTAGCGGTTGTGTTACTAGGCGGGTGGTCTAGAGTTTTACTATGCCACCCATGGTATCCTGCGTGTTTATGTTGACCTGGCTTACCTACGCTTTCAGTCCATTCAGAGCCTTGTTTCATATCCTTGGACAGAACCTTTTGAATGATGTCATCCCGGCGAGCCTTGAGAGTAGCAGCCATTTTAGCTTTGTTAGTAACCTGAGAAGCATTAACAATAGCGTCAATATGAGCATCGGTAACTTGGGCTAATTTTTGCGCTCCCTTGATTAGGTTTTGCTCTGAAACTTGACTAAAAACTTGATGTGCTACTTTAGCAGTATAGGGATCCCGCATACTCTCTAATTCTGATACTTCATTAGGGAACGCTTTAGCACTACCCGCTCCATGGAATCCTAAAGCACCTCCGCTATCCACTTTTACAATCTTCCCACTAGATTTTTGAGTATTATCTTTTTCCGGTCCGATTACATCCCAGTTGGCTAACCATGCGTCTATAACAAAGTTATTCATGATGTCCGGTTCATTAGCCATATTGTTGATATTAATTGTTTCGAGTTTAGAATCCCAAGTAGATTTTAGAGCCGTTTTACCTTGAAAACTTACTAGACTAGTTCCTAGAGTTGAGACTCCTACTAATTCATATAACTTGTTAGCTAAATCTTCAGATTTAACTTGTTGGTCACTACCCGAACTACTGAATTTAATGTAAAACTCCTCTCCAGTTTGTTTATGGGTGAATTGACCCCCATCGTTGTATCCTAATTTACCGCCAGTTTTATCTAGTACCTCATCCCAATTACCTG
>Ga0098044_1001656_pt1 | contig 11562 bp, 20 predicted proteins | sample 10_taG_FD_75053 | JGI IMG/M metagenome (GOLD analysis project Ga0098044, IMG submission 75053) | Marine viral communities from the Subarctic Pacific Ocean - 10_ETSP_OMZ_AT15264 metaG | ecosystem: Environmental > Aquatic > Marine > Oceanic | place: Pacific Ocean | collected 2015-01-16 | reverse complement strand
TCTCTGCTTTCAAAGATATAAATAAGCTTAGGCATTTCTTCTTCAGTGGGAACCTGAACGAATGGAATGTGTGATGAAATCCCATCTGCCTGTTCTTCATAACAGATCTCTGGGATCCATTTGCTCTTCTTGCTTTCCAAATTACCTCCTGGGTATTATGTGTATCGTACGCTAAAACTATTCCGCAGAAATATTTTGTAAAATAAAGCTAAATTTTTCAGGGGTCGCTTCCCAATATTTCTTACGATCCTGGATTGCTGTTATTTTTTTCGAATACCTTTCCGCTTGATTTCTAATCATTCTCGTAAGGCTTTCGATTTTCTTTACAGGATTGTGCTTAGAGGACTTTGCCTCCAGTAGACGCGCCTGAAGATTTGTCATTCTTTGCAGGTGCTTGGTTGCAATGTCCTGTGTTAAAAGTTTTAGTTTTTTAGTTTCTACTTTGTTTTTATCAAAAGCAGAACCCCACAAAATCTTGCATTTCTTCATCCCAGCATGCTTCTTCATTGAGACCTTTCCTCGTGCGCCAGGCGAAAGATGCCTAAAGTCTGAGGTGTTTAATCCTTCAAAATACAGAACGCAAAAAGACTCAAAATCAGGAGAAGCAATAACGTAAAGATAGTCTAAGTTTTTCTTATTATGCAAGGTTTCAAAGTCACTCTGGAGGTTTATGGCACCCGAAGCATTTCTAGTAGTGAGCTTGCATTCTATTTCGCGCCCAAGATCCTCAATATAAATGTCAGGCTGGCCAGTGCGACCATCGTCTATGACACTTTGGTACTTGCTCCTTAAGTGCTTAGTGAAAAACTTTTCCTGGGGGTGCGACATGATAATGTTTCTTCGACCCAAGTTTTCACTAAAGTCTAAGCCAAAACTTTCATGTAATTCTTTTTGTGCATCATGAAATAGCTTCATATCAACGAGCGCATCTGCAACCATCTTTTTTGTGAGCGGTATCATCCGACCTCCTACGCTATATTCTACGCAAAAGAACTGGGATTTACATTGACTAGTTGAGTTATTTTTTACTTTGTGCCGCAAGTTTTCTGAGAATGTTTTTTATTTTTTTATTGCGCTTGTTTTTGGCATCAGATAACTTCTTTTTCTCGAGCCTGGATTTAGTTTTATTTAAGCAGTCTTCAACAATTGCAAGCCTTTCGTTTCCACGCGTGAGGCCCGCCAAATAAGCCAGCTTATTATTTTTAAAATCAGACACCTTAAACCTCCTCAGAAACCAAAAGCTTTTCTTTAACTTCTTGGGCCTGTCTTATTTTCTCAAGTCTATTTCTCGTTTTCTTGGCCCTTTTAAGGCTGTTTCTTAAATGCTGGACTGCTTGCTGGAGAACATATCTCTCTCTCGATCGACGAGGTCTGCTTTCTCTCATCCTTACAAGCTCATCAAGGTCTTTTTCAACTTCGCTAATGTATTCTTCAGAAGCAAAACTTGCAGACTTTCCTTCTCGGGTCATTCGAAGACTAGTTTGCTTAATAGCCTCGCGGATGATGAGCCTGATTTTTGTGTCTGCTTTTTTATTCATGCTACTTCAGGAGTGGCGCTCGTAACTGCTACAGAAAAAACATCATGAATAAATCGACGTATATGATCGTCTTTTACCTTGTCGATTGACCCGAGACTATAATAGTCACTTACCTTTTTAAGAAACTCCGGAGACATATTGACTTCAAGTTCTCCGCCTCTTGGTAAAGGAATTGTTTTTGTCTGCATTTATACGCCTTTCGCTTTGATTGGAGGAGAAGTGTCCTCGGGAGTTGATTCTTTTTTATCATCTTGAACTTCTACCTCTACCTTAGAGATCATTTTAACTTCTTCACTTGGATCCTCGGCTTCGTCTGCAGATTCTCCTCTGACTATTATGTCAGATAGGCCTTGCAAAAATTCTATTAGAGCTATCTGTTCTGCATCTCCAAGATTTTCAAAATAGAGTCGAAGCTGGTCTCTAACATCGCCGGCTTTTATGGACTTTCCGCTTCTAACTGAGTTGATTAACTTGAACAAAGATCCGGGGCTTGCTTCAAGATCTTCACGAGGTTGAACTTCTTCTTCAGTTTCTACCTCAGATTTAACTTCAGCTTTTTCTTCGCTATTAGCCTCTTCATCATCTCCCTTTAGAAAGTCGGGAAGATCTTCCTGTTCTTTAAGTGTGTAAGGTGATGTAGATTCCAAAGCATCACTTACACTTTCTTTTACAAGATTAGATAAAAAAATCTTCAGGCTCTTGGAGTCGTTTATTTTAATTTCATTTTTCATTTTTAGTAGTATCCACAACAACTCGATTCAAAGGTTTTTCTCTGATCATTTTGTTTCTTTTCATTTGAGGGGTCTCTTTATACGGGCCCTTCATTTCTTTGAACCTTTTTCGAGAGGCATCTTGGCGTTTCAATAAATCATTCATGAACTTATCAAAATGTCCTGCGGTAGTTGTCTTCTTATTACTCATAATAGTCTCTTTATAAATATCAGTCTTTTGGTTACTAATCACTATTTTTGCTAAATTTTAAAGTTAAAACCCAGCCCCTGCCTTGATCATCACTTAATTCCTTAGATACAAGATTTTGGCCTAGGCTTTTTGAGCTAAAAATTCTGTCCTGAGAGTCGAAAATCTCCATGCTTATATCTTCTAGGGCAACTGATATTGTTTTGCATAGGGCATCGGCGCTAATTCTCGTAGAGATTACAGTTGTCTCAGTGCTGGCGCACAAAGAAATAAGCTTGCACTCTACCTGGTCATCTTTTAAAAATAAAGAAATTCTGCCTGCCTCTGGAGTATCGGGGGCGCCCCTAGCAGATATCCTGGATGACAAAGATTCACTTAAAATTATTGTATCTTCACCTATTGTATGCTGAATTGCTGACGTCATTATTAGGACACTCCTTGAGCATCCGCGTATATCATATCAACAACACGAGATAGCTCGTAGTCAACTTCAGTAACACAATTCAAGTCTCTTGTGAAAACTCTAATTTCAACATTTGATTCAGATATATTAATATCTGCATGATGATTCATTTGATTTTGATAATCTAGCATCTCTATGAGAAAGAATTTTTGCTGCTTAGGATTATCAAATCCAAAAACTTTTTTGAGCATGCTAGGTGATTGGCACTTTTCCCACGTAGATCTTGGGACTGCTGCTGAGAGGGGTATTTCCGCTGATTCTGTTTTTAGTCCTGCGAGATATTTTGGGACTTTTCTAGTCTCCCTAGAATTTGTAAGTTTGGTACGAATTTCCTTCAGGATATTCTTATTCAATTTCTACGACTCCTTACGATCGGCAAAAGGCGGAATCTGGAATCCTTTACCTAGCTGTTTTTCTACTTCTTTTCTATTTTCTTCATTAGACATGATTTGTACAAGCATATCATAAGAAGGCTTGTCACCTCGCTTAGACAGGCCATTAACTGCCAATGATAACGCCTGCTTACCATTCTCTTTGTTAAAATGGAATTTTCTCATGCTTTTTTCAGATCCAGGGAAGTTGCTTTTTGATGCCAAATAATAATGTATTAGCGAAGTGTAGTCATCAAGGAGTGAACCACCCTCTTTAGCCCCCGTATCGTTCTGGCTTAAATACTTAAGGATGTCTGCTGCGGCTTCTTCATCAAATTCGGGGAGGCCGCCTTGCTTTTTAATCTCTTTCTTAAATTCTGAACTCCATGGGAGCGACTTAAGTAAAAACTTTTGAATTGGTGGCGCATCGCCTGGAATGTCTTGTGTTAATAAAAGAACTTGATCTTGAAAAGCTTCAGGTCCAATAGATAACCCGTGCAAAAATTTCATAAAGCCTGCATCTCTAATATTTCTAAATGCGCTGTTAGAAATAGATTTCTGCATGTCTAGCAGTATTTCTGCAAATTTACCCCTTTGTTCTTCGGACATATCACTAAATGATTTTCCTCCCCCGGCTGAAAGCTCAGAAGCAGTATCAGTTGAGATAAATTCTTCTTCTATTTCAAATACCTGCTCTGGCGTTAGCAGAGAATCAAGCATTACTGCATCTTCAAGTGCATCAAGTTTCGAAGATAATTTTTTATCATCCTTGTAAAGTAGCTTGGCGATCTCAAGTTTTTCTTTTGCCGCTTTTTCCGCCATAGCAGAAGCTACTTTAGATTCTTCGGCAGATCTTTGTGCTTCGGCTTCTTTTGCCTTTAGTAATGCTTCACGATCTCTTGATGTCATTTTCCTAGGTTGATCCCCTAGCATCTTAGCAAGGTCTGGGTCTATTTCAACTTCATCTTCTACTTCGATATCAGCTTGTCCCGTATACGCCGATGGACCTCTTTTTTCAGGCTCGACAGAATAAACTCTTCGCCCTTGAGGTTGAGGTGCCTCTACGTCTCTCTTGGTTCGAACTTGAGGAATATCTTCTATTTCTTCTTCCTCATCTTCCTCACCTGACATCTTTACTCTAGCTAGCCTAGGATCATCTTCACCTTTTTTCATTGCGGCTGGTGTCATTGGAACTGCTTGAGGAAGAACATTAAAACCTTGTTCTGCGATTAAGCCCGTAAGTATTTGGAGTCTTTTTGACTCAGACAAACTTGGCTTCTCTTCAGTTTCAGAGTCTTCTACTTCTATTTCTTCAGCTTCCTGGTCTTCCTCTTCAGGAGTGGGCTCACTATCTATAGATAATTTTTCTTCGGCAGAAGGGGTTGGAGTTCCCATTTCCATGACGGCGCGGCGAATGCCCATATAGAGGGGCCTTACCATTGTAGGAGCAATTCGTGAAACAAGCTTTGCAACTGCAACTTCAAGCTCTTCAATAGTTTCGGGTATGTACGAAGGATTTTCGACATCTGGGCCGAGGTCTTGAAAATTTGCTACTGGGTCTGCGGTAATTGGAGGGTCCGGGGGTTCTGGGTAATCTCCGCTCAACTCTCCTGTAATTCCAGGAAGTATATTTTCGGAATCTTCTAAAATTTCTCTAATTAGGCCTCGCAGGACCTTTCCATCTACTTTTACACGCATAGTGTGCTCCATCTGACAAATATATTTATCTAGTTGGGCACAACTAATTTACTACTTTTCCGATCGCCCAAGCTGTTACTAGAGTAAATGCTACGCCGCTAGCGGCCCCAACCGAGAACCATTTAAGATTTCCTGTGCTCTTTTTTGAAAGTTGATTTGTCGTGCTGCCTAGATCTGAGACGCATAGATCTAGACTATTTTTTAAAATTCTGGCTTCAGCTTGGCATTTAATTTTTTCTTTTTCTAGCCGAGATTCGCAGATGGCCTCTAGCTTACTCTGTTCTTTTCTAACTCGCACGTCGCACTTGTTCTTAGCAAACTCTAAATCAGCAATTATCTTGGCTGCCGCGGCTTGCGTAAACAAAACTCCTGTGCATGGCGCAGAATCCCCTTTGTTAACTGGATTTAGGTCCGATGGGCAATTAGCGTATGCAACCACTGGATGTAAGAAAATTGCTAACATAACTGTCAAGGCAATTAGATGTCTCAACTTAGACCGCCTAGCGCCAGAACCGACACCACACCGGGCAAAGGATCTCGAACATAAATGCCCGAGAATAGCGTGTTGGTTCTCCCGCCTACATAGGATGTTGCAGCTTCAAGGTGCCCGCTAACATCTGCATCATTGGCGGCGGCTTCTGTCAGAACAAGCAGTAAAACCCCTGCTTTAGAATTACCTGACGGTTTTGGACAAGGAGAGTTGTCTATGCACTTTTGGAATAGTTCAACACCTGCATTAGGTCCTGGTTGAACGATCGCTGATCCAATTAGAATTCGGCCGGGTGAGCTTAAGAATCTTTCTAGATCCTTACCGTCAAAAGTTTGAACCGGAGATTGTTCAGTTGCTAATTTAAGCAGCTGCCAGAACATCTTAGCAAACGCTCTGTTGGCCGCGGGATACAAACCTAATACACCTACCTTGCCGCGGAAGGAATTCAGCTGCCGTTCATTGTCGAGAACGACGTGTGGATCGTTTTTGACTGACTCAAGCAAAATATCAGAATTTTCTCTAACAGTTATGTTAAGTTTTTCCTGTGCAGTTGGAGTGGACACAATGTAAACAACCCTGCCGGTAGCCTCGCAAGCCTTAAGATAGCGATCAAAAACAGGATCAAGAACATGCGCAGAAGAACCAGTTCCGCCGCCGCCTCCGGCGCAAACGAAGAGCCAGTCAACTTTTCCAAATCGAGTTCTAAGCGCATCTTCAACGAAGGCTGATGCTTCTGAAAGCACTTTCTTTCCTAGCTCGATATTCTTGGCAACTCCGTCGGATCCCGGTAGGACGACTAAATGCTGGTCATCGATATCATGCTGGAAATCCTTTTCAGTTGTGTTAAACAGCAGTGTCTTCTTAAAGCCGAGATCCAAGAAAGATCTAACAAGCTTTCCTCCTCCGCCGCCGAAGCCGACAAAGGCAACGTTAATCGCAGATTCTGCTTCGTTGTCAGGAAGTAAATTTTCAGGGGCAATTTCTGCCGCATACTCGTCAATAAAATCGAAGTCACTCATGATTAACTTCTCCTATACTTTATTCTACATCATTTTCGTTAAAAGATAAACCTGTCAATTCTGAGAGACGCTTAGCAAGCGCCGCTGGATTATCCTTGTTCTTTTTGAGTAGTTGTTCTACTCTTGCCTTCTTATCATCATCGAGATTTTTCATCTCTTCATTAGCTTTCTTTTCGATCACTTCTAGCTGAGCTTTCAACTTCTTTTCCTCAGCGGCGATCTTTTCATCTTTTTCTTTGTTTATCTTTTCTATGTCTTCAACTTGCTGCCGGTGATTTGCCCGGGCTTTTTGAAGCATTTCCCACGGGCTTAAATCACTCGACTTAGTAAGATACCACAAAACTCCGAAAATTACAAAACCTAGAGGAACATACCAGTATGACTTGATCCACGACCAGATCTTTGCTAGCTCAATGGTGACTTTCATTTGCCCTTCCACTTCAGGAAAGAGTCAATTACAGCTTGGCCGCCGATGTAGATCGCTGATAGAAATACCCACTGCTCACCTGAAACTTTATCGCACAGCAAGAGGGCGGTGGCTGACGTCCACACCAGGAGCTTGCGAGAAACAAACTTCCCTAGATGAGAATCTAAAATTTGTTGAACCATTTTCTGCCTTTCAAAGCTAAGAGTCTTCGCTGTTAATCATATCATAAATGCTGTCTGCATCTGTTTTAGATATTTTTCTAATGTTACCGGCTCTCTTTTGATCGTAAATTTCTTGCAAGATTTGATGTGCGACGGCGTCGCCATTTGCAACTCGCTGTGCAAACTCTTCAAAAACTTCCTGCATTGAAAGTTTGAGCTTAAAAAGCTCTATTCTTAAATTGGCATGCGTTTCAGTATACAGCTTTACGTGAATAGATTTCCTAATATCAAAATCTAAGTGCTTGCTAATTATGCACCTCCTCCAACGGGGCCGGCGCCATCGGCAGGCGGCCTATTTGAAAAGTCAAAATCTTTTCTTTCTTCTGCTTCTCCAGGGAGCTGGATGTCATATTCTTCCCTAAGTAGATCTTTAAGCTCATTAGCCTTCGCAGAATCGTAGTTGGTCTCAAGATAATTGTATGCTCTTTTTAAAATTGTCTCATCAATAGAAAGAAGTTTTTCGTACATGGTGATTAGCCTTGCTACATTTCTTGTAAAGATAGCCATGTCAATAATATCATCTTCATTCGCCGGAACTTCTTTTTCATCAGTAGAAATTTCAACTTCTTCAACTTCTTCTTCAGATTCTGCTTCTTCATCTTGTTCTAAAATAATCTTCAAGCTCTTGATGATACCTTCGTTCATGTCAAGAGATGATTCTTCATCATAGGACAACAATAGTGAATCTATTTGAGCATCAACAGAATCTGCAGGATATTTTTCTGCTGCTTCTTCTTGTAAGATCTTTAGTATTTTATTCTTTATAGTAGATTTCATTTTACTTACCTTTAGGCGCTAAGGATTTTGGCCATTTCTTCGGCCTTCTCAAAGCGTTTTTCAATAACATCCCAATTTAGTTGCTTCATCATGTTTATTGTGTAGCTCTTTACATCTTTAAAGTAGTCGGGATAATAAGCATGCTGCCAAACGTCCATTATAATAACAGGATATACGCCTACAGGAACATTGAGAGAATGAAGATCAATAACATAGTTCATATAAGTTCTCGTAAACATATTATAACCCGTAACAACCCAGCCACATCTTGATGCTTGAGCGCAAGCAATAAAATCTGTTTGCCAAGCATCAAATCCCCCAAAGTCTCTTTCTAATTTCATAAAAGACAAGGAATCCATTGTGATTTCACTGTTTAGATCGCTAATATTCGCAAAATAGAGTTCATGTAAATAAACCGCATTAAGGTTATAGACTTCGTCAATTTTTAGAGATCTAAAATTTGAATGGTTTGAATTTGAATCTGTCTTGTTTACGCTATCTAATTCAGCGCTAACCTTATTAAAAGCTTCTACATAAGCTTTATACAGATCAAAATGGTTAGCTTTAGTTCTCTTGCCAAGCTCTTCTGTAGGAAGAGAAAACTGCTTGTCTTGAGCGACTAGGGCTTCATTTAGATCTTCTTTTTCTCCCAAAGAATGAGAGATTATTTTCGCTATATCCTTATTTTTCATTTTTATTCTTCCTAGGATTCCTTTTTTGGTCAAGCTCACTTTGATTACTGGGTAAGTCATAATGCTTATCAAAGTCTTTTGCAGAGACTACATGCAGATTACCTTTTCTTGCAAGATGTATTTCTTTATTGTCAGCATCCACAGAATGAATTGTAAAAATCTTTCGATAATGATCATGAGACGGAGTCCTGCAAATTACGCGAAGACCTGACGTTATTACTGGTTTATTTTTTAAGAAGGCATTAAGCTCAGTATGAACTAAGCTTGCTTTTTTGTCATACTCTTCTTGGAACATCATCATTAGCTCAGATAATCCTAATTTCATGACACACTCCCAAGATTAAATATGATTCTCCGGCAACATAAACTGTCTATTGATAATTTTAGCAACATCTAAAATGCTCAACCCTGTTTTGTCGCGATACTCTTCTAAGTATATTACTTCATCTATTCCTGCGTTAACAATTGCCTTAGCGCACATTCTACACGGTGAAAGTGTAACATACATCTTCTTTTTTTTAGGAGTATTATAGTCCATCTTCAAGAGCGCATTTATTTCAGCATGAAGAAGACCTGTTTCTCCCGGGGTTTGAGACTCAACAGAGTTTGGGCCTCCCTTAAAATTTCCATTATACCCTAGCGCAAGAACTTGAGTGTTGTCATAGGAAACTACGATAGCACCCACTTTATGATTGGGATCAACGGATCTTTTTGATATTGTTGTAGCAACTCTCATCCAGACATGATCCCAGCTAGGCCTACTATTCGTCATCCGTGTACTTCCGAGTTATCACAAAGCTCTTTTCTGGGAGCCATATAAATGGCGCGCCGCCGCTAGTAAAGCAAAGACGAAATTCTGCAATAGGAATAAAACCCTTGAAAATAATCCTCACCTCTCCAGTAAGGATCATCCACCAGTCATTATATTCACCTTCAATTACTGCTACCCATTTATCCTTATACTTTTTCTCATAAGTTTTACGGGCTTTTTCAAGAGCTTTCTTTTCAGTTTTTTGACGCTTCACCTTCATGATTAGAGATTTTTCCCACTCATCAAAAGCGGATTTCTCTCTCTTGTAAGCACTCGGGTCTGATTTCTTAACCTTTTCTAGGCGGAGTTTCCTTGCCCAATACTGGTTGTCTTTGTAGTCTTTCACGACAAAATTGCTAAGAACTATCTTTTGGTTTTGCGGAGCCATTTTTCTTGCTCGACCTTTTTCGTTTTGGCTTTGGCTTGTCGAAAAGTTCCTCAATGCCTTCTTCCCAAGTAAATCCTGCTGCTGACTTGTGACCGCCGCCGCCGTACTTCTTGGCAATCTCTGACGCGTCTATGTTGTCATGGAAAGCTCTTAGGCTTACCTTTACATCCTTGTCCTCGTGATCGTGAAACCAGATCATCGCAAGATCACAGTGGGGAGACAGAGCATTTCCAACCTCAGACATCCAGTGGGATGCATTAACCACTAGCGCATCATGCCCTGCTAACTTTCTAGCAACCGCTTTCTCAGCGATCTTCTTAATAACTGTCTTGGAATATGATAAGATGTAAGATCCTCGCTTAACTGCATCGTCAAACACAGAATCATCCACGAACTTATCAAAATCCTCAAAGTTAAATTGAACCATGTCAAAGGCAGCTGCGAACTCACGGGAGTAGGGAAGCTGCCATTTCCAGAGATCACGATCCTCGATATAATTGATGAACTTGGGAGGCTCCTTCCCAGGATGGAAAAATTCCCAGGTAATAACTGCTCCGGACTTCTCCATATTGAAGATGGCATCCGGTATATCATGCAGCTCAATCATAGCTGACTTGTGGTGATCGAGGATGACCAGTGAGTCAGCGTCTTCGATCATCTTCTTTGTCACATCATTCTTAAAGGAGAAGTCGCAGATTGCCACAGACTTTCCTTTGACATCAGGAGGATCCTGTCCGTGTGAACAAGCCACATACTCAGCACGATTTCCTAGTAATCTCCAGGCACCATACGCTGCGGCGAAACCATCAGTGCAGTTTTTGTGGTAGATAACGAGATCTACGTCTCTTGGGTTAGGTATCACTGTGCTCTCTCTGATTCATAAGTGGATGATGATCAAAGCAACGCGGTTCATAGAGTTCAGCTCCACCGATCGCGATCTCAATGCCGTCGTCATTCTTCTTGTAAGTGTAATATGCGTCCTTGCTGCAGACAGGGCAAACAGCAGGACATTTCTCAACGTGAGTTGCCCAGGGCATCATTTGCTGGACCTCATCGAAAGGATTGCAGGCAGCAGAAAGATCTAGCGTAGATACCACAATAGTTACGCCCTTGCCATATAACCACCGGAGCACATCGCACACACCCTCGATGAGAAAGGCTTCATCCACAGCAACGACATTATAAACCTCGTCGGACTCAGCCAGATGTTTATAGATATCTTCCGCATCACGAACTGTTATCGCAGGGATCTTACCTCCGTTGTGAGTGACAATATCTGACTTATCATAGCGATCGTCCATGCCAGGCTTGAAGGCTATGACGTTTCGATTCTGGTATCGATACCTATCAACAGCAGCCATTAGGCGTGTTGTTTTAGATCCAAACATTGGACCGCAGTATATCTTAAACTCCGGTGTGGGCATCTACTCACCGTCAAAGTCAAACTGGAGCTGCTCGACGCTATCGGAGCTGAACTCAGATTTTAGATGCTCAGAAAGTTCACCGGAGAGGATCTTTATCGCTGCGTGCGAGTGAAGATTAATTGTCTTCTCAGGAAAGCCTGCCAAAAACTTGGCAATAGCAATTCGTAGGATATTTACATTGTCAATCTCGATCATTAGATATTGTCCTTTTCTATTTCGAGGATAGCTTGAACGTGTGCTTCGGCTATCTTATCTCTATACTCTGCCGAGAGCATTTGTTCACATTGTTGTTTATTACTAAAGAATCCGTTTTCAGTTAAGATGG
>Ga0098044_1001652_pt1 | contig 11581 bp, 6 predicted proteins | sample 10_taG_FD_75053 | JGI IMG/M metagenome (GOLD analysis project Ga0098044, IMG submission 75053) | Marine viral communities from the Subarctic Pacific Ocean - 10_ETSP_OMZ_AT15264 metaG | ecosystem: Environmental > Aquatic > Marine > Oceanic | place: Pacific Ocean | collected 2015-01-16 | reverse complement strand
TAACTCCTTTTTCATCACATTCAAATCAATATTCAAAGGATTATTTCTTATCTCGCCAAAAAGTTTTTCTAAATTCACCATCGCCTCATAGGTTGCAGGCTTGTCCATGTTATGGAAAATCCATTCAACAATATCACACTTAACTTGTGAATATTCTTTTAAGAACCATTGGGGGATAACATCATAAGCGCACACATTACCCGGGTCTACCTTAGATACCACTAAAGCATTTTGAAATGCTCCCTTTCTAGATTGTAATTTCTCCCACTCTTCTCTTAAGTGCTCAGGACATACTTCTTCCAACGACTTCCCTAGAGCATACAACTCTACATACTCAATGGCATCATCATGAAATTCTGGTTTATAATCCCATGTGATGAACTGATCTTCAGTTCTCTGCTCTTTAATTTCCCCGTTGTAATAATATCCTAAACACTCTTTCTTTGAATCTAAAACTGTAAAAACATTATCCGCTCTGCTCATGGTACCGTCGCTTTCTCTTAAACCTAAATGATCCTCTACGATAATCAATGGCCTCGTCAACCGCCAATCTCGTCATCTCTTTATTGATGAATTTAAGTGCCGACTTCTCACTTGAATAGGTAAAAAAATCACTTGCTTCCTTCACCACATGATCAAACTTGTGCTGGTTCCAGTCGCGGTTAGTTTCTTTAGCCCTAATATAAGCGTAAAGGCGGATCCAAAATAGATCATCATATCTGTCGATATAGTGCTGCGGGTCTAGTTTAACACGTGGGATCACTTTTGTCAAGCTAATTCTTCGGTTCTTTATTTCCCGTACAGTGGGAACACGAACGACTGGAAAATCGGTGATAAAAAAATTATAAAACTGGAACAGCAAAGACTTAAGACTAGGGAGGTCGACCATATAAGAGGTATAATAATACTTGGTGAAGAGGGTATCCAGTTCCACATCATACTTGTTCATATTATCTTGCATTCGTGGATACCCTGGTAATGCTATTAACCTCCAGGGGGCATTCTTATCCACCGCGAACCCATGTCGATTTGCTATATCTCTATATAATTCAAAATTCATATTATTCATAAAGTCATTTGCCTTAACATTATCTTCTCCGTGTTTATAATCCCCACTAAATTCAATTACCAACCCACTCATAAGGGGGGAGGCATACTTGCTCTCGATATATTCAGTCTTGGTAAACGGAATAGATAAAGTAACCCGATCAATTAATCGCGTGAACGCCTCAATAAAACCATCAAAGTCTATAATGTCATTTCCCACGTCAGGGTTGGAACAGTAAGGAAAGACAGAGCGCTCATAAAAAGATTGAGCATATTCAGTATATTTTTTATTTACACTTACCCATCCCTTGGTGGGAAAAAAGAGAGTCTCAAAAGGAGTTCCCTCTAGATTAAAAAAATTATCTCTGCTCTCTTGATAGCGCATGGCAGCGCGGAATCCTTCATAGGCATCAGCCACAAAGTCTAGAACATAGACGGGTTTATCCCCCGTTCCTCGCAGTTGTTTAAGGCGCGCCTCAGAAGGATACACAGTCTCTCCTAGTGTATTAACGCGCCCATACTTATTATCCTCATACCAAAAATCTACAGTGCGAAAATTCCTCAACCCCGCTGGATATTTTTTTATATACTGCGTCCTCTCCTCAAAGGAGGCACTGGCAAATAATTCATTTGATCCAAAAGTAGCTTCCATTAGGGATACCTGTGCGAAGGCGCATTATTGTCAATAGGGTTTTGGGACATATCATGGGAGGCGGGGTTGCCCATCGATATCACCAGTTGGTTCGTCCGATTGGCACGATCCCATTCCGCTTGAGTGAGGGTGGTGGGGACGCCGTTAAGGACAACTACAATACCCCCTATAACCACACTCTCGGTTGTGGTGATGGCAGTTGTGGGTGCAGGTGGCGTCCCATTTAACCCCCCTAAACTCTGGTTGATGGGAGCGCTAAGGCCCCCTGGCCCCTCCTGCGTTGCAACACCGGTTTGACCATCGAACACTTCCTGCCCGGGCTGCGCTCCTTGGAGCGCGGAGGTTGTTTCACCTGCGCCGGCGGTTTGAGTATTGTTCTGCGTCATTGCCTGCCCCGCCAACGCATTAGCGAGAGTCGGATCAAGTTCTACTTCTGGTGGGCTTGCCTCGGTGACGTTACTGGGCAAACCATCATTCGCATCCGCTTGAGTGGTACTGTCGCCGGCTTGCGCCTGATCTCTTGCAACCTCCGCAACTTCCTCGGAGGAGAGAGGGTCGGAAATGCTCCCTTCCTGATTTGCCGGGGCGGTTGAGGCATCGGGACGTGGCTCGTCCGGTGTCTCTGCATTAGTTGGATCTGGAAGGTTGCCATAGTATTCAAAAAAGCAGTTCAAGGTTGTTTCCAACTTCCCCATCTCTGCCACCGTTGAAACTTTAGTAATTAAATAAAAACCCCCTAACCCCAATTGCCTCGCCAATGCCATGCGCGCATTGTGCGAACCAAATCCTATAAGCGCTGGATTAAGATATACATACTGTCCAGGTTGCCAAAATCCCGATCCAAATAATTTTACTGTGGCGTTGTAAGGTTCTTTAACGGCGCCCCATCCAGTGTCGCCAGTATTATACGCTTTCATAATATTCCAATCTCTAATGGGCCCACTATCGGTGCGCTGAAAATCTACGGTTTTAACAATCCCAGCATCTGCCCCTATCTTTAAATGATAAATACCCTGTTCGCGATTAAGTGCTTCGTCCACCTTGGTTGACTCATAAGGAAGTCTACTCGCCGATATAACCAGATACTGAGTAAGTCCGAACGGGAAGGGCCCTCGCCTGTCTACCCATACCATCGCTTCACCGGTTGCAGGGTTGGGTTCGGATGGACCCATCGCCCAATTGGTCGATTGCGAATAATAGAACCCTGAAAACAAATAGGGATTCTTTCCAATCAAAATGGCATGCGTTAGTCTATTCCTTTCGTTAAAGAGACGCTTCCCGGCCGAGCCCAACTCATCTGAGTCGCGTGCCGTTAAACTTCCCATCACCAGTTCACCCAAAATGCTATTCAAATAGTTGCGGAAAGTCCAAACTGTATTCCCGTTAATAACATTTTTTGTAAACCAAATACTATAAAAATCAAGAGAGATGGGAAGAAAAGCTAAATTGGTAACGCCTTTCGTCTTCTTGATAATGTCGAGCCTGTCCACTTCCTTGTCAAAATTAGTATTTACAATCTCCTGTTTAAACTTTTGAAGATCAAGATACTCGAAATCACCCAACACTATTTCAAATTCTTCTGCTGTATTTTTCTGACTGTCCTTGTCCCCCGTTCCTTTGCCCGGAAGAGATTTGGATATAAAGTTTATAAGGTCGCCCAAATAGAAGAAATTAATTCTTTTATACCCGCGCTTTAGAGCTTTTTTATTATAAAACTTCTTACTGATGGCGTTCGCCATCTGGCCAGGGGATGCACTTTGTGTCTGTGGGTTTATGAGATCGCTTACCTGCATAAAAAGATCGGCAGAACTGGCGCCAACCGCGTCTGCCTTTGCGCCGTTGCGAGGCAACGTGCCGTTCGCCCATTGTGTGGAGGAGATATCAACACTATGTAAGCGTCCTTTCTGAAGCAGACTTTGAATAAACCTCCCATAGTTAGACACACGCAGACTCCTCTTTTGCTTTTCTATTTGTTCCTTCAACTTCTTAATCTCTTTCATCGCCTTATCTTTCTTTTTTTGCTCTTTCGATTTTGTCCGTTCGTTTATCGCATTTTTTATCTTACAATTAACGCCAGTGGCAGAATTGATATCATCCTGGATCGCTTTAGCAGCTGCTCCCGCTTTTTGAATCTTTTGCGCAATTACATTTTGGCCTTCCGCAGATAAATTAAAAACATCAGAAGCATAAGTATTTGCCATTCCCTCATAACGAGCAATATACTCAATCTCTAAATCAATCGTTCCATTCTCCCGAAAAGAAAACTTATGCTGGACTCGGTAAAGTTGTAGCATAACTTCGGATCTGTCTAAGGCATCCTTCAGATCTTTGGCGCGCTGCTCATTGCCAAGTCCCAGTATATTCGATTTGGGATATCTATATCCTACTCTTACGAGCAAAGAATAATCGTTTATAGTGGGGGGCGTCGTCTGCGTCTTACTTTGCTTAATATTTTCGTCGTGGGTGTTGCCCTGATTGATGGGTATACGAGGGTCTTGGCACTCTGTATCGTTAACATTTAAATTGCCCGGTCGTTGAAGAAGCAGATCTGACCACCTCATCCCAGGCCCTGCGGAAGATTCCATCATGTCGGAAAAAGTTTTAAAATGTAACTTGAGCTTCGCCATCAATGTGCGGGGCGCTTCAAAGGAGTTTGTTCCGGTGGAGTGCCACTCAAAACTTTTAAGTCCGACACCAGCACCCATTGCGCTTCGTCCCGCAAGTGCATCATTAGGGCGGATATGATCTTGAAAGCGAAACTCATTCATGTCGCCTGCTTTCCAGTCGACATCATTGCCGTCATAAATATCACTGCCCCCCTTGAGGTGGAGTTTAAAGATTCTGACGCTCGGGACTAAACTAGATAGTTCAACGGGCGTAATGTTCATCAGAGGAGATAACCTGCGACTAACATTCATTGCATTAACTAAACTTCCTTTCACATTAGAAACGAGAATTAAATTGCCAAACCTATCCCACTTCTCTCCGTTGATCTCTTTGTGCTTCGATGCTGCCTCAATACTTTTTGAAAGCGTTGGAAGGTTTTTTAATAAATATCCTTGCTCCGTTTGCCTTTTCTTGTGCGCTTCCGCCTCGTCAAAGGGAAGTCTCGGTCGAACTCTACCATAATGGGCATCATTAAGGTCACAGTTTTTTCGCGCCTGCTCCTCACATATGTCATCGGCGCTGCTGAGCCACGTCGTCCAGTTCCGGTTCCACCTAGATCCATCTTCAAGGCACTTATCCCACGCCTGCTTGTGTTTGCCCTCCTTGGCCTTCTTTATACATTTGTCAACATATTGTTGCGCCTGCAACTCAGCATTAGTGGGCTTGTTTTCTCCCTTGTCGCCGCCCGGAGTCGCGAACTCATACGCTTGAAGACTAAAATCCATCTAATCTCTCCTCCTTATGAACCACTCTGCATTAGAAGTGGCACAATAACATCTAGTGGTTGAGGAATAAGCAGACTCTGACCGGGATATATATTTGCCTCGGTCGGGCGTCGGTTAAACCAAGCGATGACCCACCACAGAGAAGGATCTCCATAGTATGTGGAGGCAAGTTTATAATATTTATCTCCTGTCTTCCATATGTGGATAACTGTCTTCAACTGCGCCTGCTCTTTTCCAGTAGGAAAGTGAAGTTTGGCAGTCTTATATTGATTTATGAAACGGATGCCCCTCTTTTTAAAAAGAGACTTGTACATTGGATCTTGATTCTTTACTACTTTACTGTTGTCATATCTAGAAGTCATAAGTATTTCCTATAATTAATCATCATCATCCCAAAAAGTCAACGCGCTCAGACCTCCAGCGATCCCTCCCTGCACGTTATTCCAAAACCCAAACTCTGCGTCACCAAGTGCAGGTGATAATAATCCCGTCTTAATGGCAGTTTTCCTGCGCTCAAAGGGAGTGTTGTGTGTTTTTTGGTCACGAGCTTCTGGTTGGGCATCGAGGCGAGCGTCAATTCCCTCATGCTTTGCATCCGATTGTGCGACAAATCTAATCATCCGGGCACGGGCTGCGGGATCCAGGTTACTAGCATCTGGACTATCCAAGTATTCTCGATATCTATCTCGCATTGAAGGCGCAAGAAGAGCGGCACTCTCATCAGGCGGCGTCACTTCCATAGGTTTATAGTTAGAATATGCTAATTTCTGGTCCGATTTTGGGAACGGCGCGTCATTCGGGTCAACAGCCGGCTTCGGTATGGTTGGAGTAGCGGCGTCATGGGTGCGGGGAAATCCACTTTCACCACCGATGAGTCCTGGGTAATAGGGAAAGGAACCTCCCATGGAAAGATTGCCTTCTCCTCGCTCCACCCAGTCCTCACCTCTCCAAAATCCATTTTCCCATCCTAATTTCGTATCATGCAAAACTGTATAATTAAACGATACGCGAATACTTTGAGGAAAAACATCTCCCGTCCATCCCTTCTGATTTATCTCATCCATAAATCCTTCTTCCATGATGGGATCATAAGAAAAACCATCAAGGACTCCAGGAAGTCCCCCGATGGCGACATCGGCGGTGCCGGGGGCGCCTCGCGTGATTAGGTTGGCATACTTAAGTTTCCAAACGGGCCCGCCTTTAATTGTAGTAGCACCCCCCGTAAATGCAGTTGCGGTGTCATAAGTGGGATAGAGTCCCTGTATCAGGTTGTTGACCTGCCACATATTAAATTTTGCTTCCATTAAATCGTTAGAAGGAATGGTAAATCCTAAAGTGATAGTTCGTTCCGTTGACTTATACGTGACAATGGGATCGCTTCTTCCAAACACAGATTCTTTCTGGTAGTCAGTTTTATAATCATCTTTAAAGTCGGTGATAAATGCTTTAAACTTCATCGTTTGTTTGGTGGGAATATGGTAAAGGTGAATAAACTGATGGCGCTTCTTCGCCATGTCGGTGGTTACATCATTATAGGGAAGATCAATAATAGATTTGCCTCCCCCTTCCGGTTTGCCGTTTTTGTATTGCTTCTGATCTTGCTTCCATCGCGAATCGTAGAAATTACCATACTTTATGAATTCCAACCCTTCGCCCGGTGCATCGGGAGAACGACGAGGGGGTGGTGCCCTGCGTGGACCATGAGATCCACGTATCCTGGTGTCCGGGTTGGCATTTGCGATTGTTGGTGCTTCTGAAGCGTCTGGATTGGATCCCCACTCGGCGGGTGGCGCCGTTGTTGGTGCCCGAGAGCTTCTGCCAGCGCCAAGGTCCACATTTCGTCCAGGCCCGGGCACAACTTTTGCTTCCTCGTCGTCTATGCCTCCGGTGGGTGTTCCAACTCTAAATATAGTCATGTCTCATCTCCCCCTTTATCCGTAACTATTAAGCGACTCGTTTGTAACTCGTTCCACATAGTGATCCAATCCATCTTTCCATCTAAGAACCACTTCAACTGGGCCGCCATTGCCGCCACCTGCACCCTGGTTCGCTTTAAGTAACGTCATCAATTCATCCGGAATAGCAGCATTCTTCACATCTGCTTTTTGCTTTTCCTTTTGATATACCACTGCTGCCCTAATAACTTCCAGAGGAGCAGATGGATTTTTAACGGTGGATGCCGCATGAAGTATACCCTCCACACCTCTCGTCAAGTAGAGAGTTCCGGAGCGAGGAACCTGCGCAAATGCAATCGCAACATCCGTCATCTGAGTCATGATCGATCCAAGAGCCTCGACTCCCAAAATTATACGATCTAGAACGGCAAGAAAAGAATCAAAGATAGGTGTCACATGAATGTCCCATGTGTTTCCAAAACTTTCATATACCTCGCTCATCTTTGCTGGTAGATCTGCCATGGCTGCCATGATGCCGGAAGACAAGGACTCTCCCATCCTCCTCTTCGCCTTCTGCGAACCATCGCCGGGTGCTGGGATTTCCCAGAAAGCGTCCCAGCTTTTAAGGATGCTCTCCCACAACTCTTTAGGATCAAACAAAGATAAGGAATATGCTACAGGTCCTTTGGTACCCGACGTGATGTCTTTGTTGGCGGCGTCTTCCCGGTTTGTCCGAATGGTAAGAGTAACTACTTTTTCTGCGGGGAGGCGAACCATCTCGTCAATAAGTTTCTTCATATCTACCGCAAGTTCCGAGAAAACAGAAGTGCCAAACAATCGGAGCGACATCGAAGATGCACCTAGAGCAGCCAAGAATATGGGCAATGCTGCCATTGCTGCCAGCACTTTTCCCGTTCCTAGTTGGGACAGAGATTTAACCAATTCCGACACCGCTGAAACAACCGTGGACATTGCAGTCCCTATCGAAAGAAAAATTACTGTCATGGTGTCACCCATCGTCTTTATAATGCCAGCAGCCATCAAAGAGAGTTCTTTCATTAGTGTGGTAATATTAGTCATTTTATCTTCAGGAAAATTAGCAATTAGCGCGATGAGGGCGCCCATAGCGACCCCAACCAACAACAAAGCAGGTGTTGCAGCAGCAAGCGCTGTTGCCGAAATAGATAGAGAAAGAAAAAATGCTGGTAATGCTGCCATCGCCATAAGACTCTTGGTATCTCCAAGTGCGAGGATGGATAGAAAAAGTTCTTTTACAGAAGAAACGATCACTTCTATCACACTACCCACTGCCGCAAGAACCAGAGATATGGCATTCCCCAATTGTTCTACACCCTGAGCGGCTAACCAAACGCCGCCACCTACCATTAGTACTGCCGCGCCAAACGCGAGCATTCCCCAGGCGGCGCTGCCGCCCATAAGTCCGGAAAGTAAAATCGCCACTGCCAACATTCCCAGCGCCTGTAAAAGCGAAGGTGATCCGGGATCCACAATTGCACTCTTCAGCGCAATCAGAGTTCCAATCACAATGGCGCCCATCGCCGCCCACTTCCACCAAGCAAGACCTTGCGCAATTGCGACGAGGCCGGTGACGAACGCATAAGCTTTTAAGGCAATGCTTAGTCCTATGATCGTAGGTATAAGCATGCCGCCCAGCATCTCATTTAGCGCCAGGAAGGCTCCAATCATACTCATAATGGGCACAACGACGTAGACCATAAGACTTATGACCATCTTCATTACCTTCCCCAGATCCCCCATGAGGGCGAGTATGGCGGGCATATTCTCCTTGATGGTTATAAAGAATACATCCATTGCCTCCCACATCCCCTCCATGACCGATTTTTCTCTGAAAATGCTGGCGAGCATCAATTGGAATCGACGAAGAATATTAACAGTGCTACTCAGCATTTTTTGATATTTTGCCTCTGTTGCGGCGCGCCTTGCTGCCTCTTCTGCTGCTTTCTTTTCTTCTTCTGTCTGTGATTCCAATAACTTTGCTAATTGTGCGGTATCAAATCCCAACTGTTTGGCGATGGCTTTTCTTTGAAATCTTTCCATCTGATTGAACTGAAGACCTTGTGCTTGAATCGCTCTCTTAACTGTTTCAATTCTTTCATTCTCGGTCATATTCATCATTTCTATACTATTCATGTAATCGCCGCCCAACAAGGCATTCAAATTACCCACAGAAGCCGCCGCTGATTCAAAAGTATCAAACTTGTCTGCCATTTTCTGCAACTCGCTGAACGCAATTCCAGTCTTTTTCGCCTGTCCTTGAAGTTTATAAAACACGTCTATCATTTGAGGGCCGTGAGATGACAAAGAAGATTGGGCGCTGGCAAATTCCTCGGCGAGTTGTGCGGGCACTTTTCCTAGTGCCGATGCCGCAGCTGCCAAACCTTTCACCAAATGTTCGGCCGCTTTCTCCGTCATGCCCATAGCTTTTGTTGCGTAAGTGATGTTTTTACCAGTGGTGGTGGCACTAATATTGAGGCGCGTCAATTGTGCTGTAGTTTTCCCAAGCGATTTAGCGGCGCCGTCTGTTCTATCAGCAAATTCAGTATAAGATTGCGCAAGTCCGGTAGTGGCAGCTGCCGCTTCCTCAATATCTACGCCCGCTGAAAGGTCCATACTGCCCGATACGACGCCGGCCATTCTCCCCGCAGTTCCGGTGGCGGCATTAAATTCTGATACTGCTTTAGAAAAAGCGAGAATGAATTCTAAAGAGGCTTTAAATAAAGCAGTTATAACAGCAGAAAGAATGTTAGTAATACTAAACACATTAGCAAACTGCTTCGCGACTTCCTTAATTCCGTTTTTCCATCCGCCAGCATGCTTCACCATGTTGCGCATGTTTTGAGCACTGTGTATGAGTTTGCCAAGCAGACTATCAGAAGTCTTGGCAGACAAACCCATTTTAACAGCAATACTCCCCATGGCACCTTGCAGCCCGTGCGCAAGTTTTAATTTTTTACCGTATTGATCGGTGTCCTCTTTGTTGAGTGCCAGAATTTTCTTTTGGTTCTCTATAATATCTTCCTGAGTTTTGATTCCTTGCCGGTGAAGATCGAGGTGGGTTGATTGTTCGGCAGTAAGGACTGCATGGTGGGCCAAAAGTTCCTCAACGTCCTCTAATTCTTGTTTATGCTGCTCGATCCGCGTCTCGGCCAGTCGCTTTTCGTTGAGGGCATGATCGGTGGCGACGGCAATCCGCTCCAACTCATAGGTGAGTTGATCTTGAGAAGTGCCCACAAGTATCTGCCCCAACGACTGTCTTTCGACCTCGATATCTTTTAAATCTTTAGTAAGAATGGTGCGCTCTAAGAGGAGGCCGTTGATTTCTTCAACCAGATCTCTCTCTCGTTTTCTTCCAGTTAGGAAGTCATCGATATCCTGCTTACTCCATCCTGAAAAACTTGGATTTTTATTTCCAGCCACTACTTAAAATCCCCTATTTTTGAAATGGCCAACGCAGGCCCGTAGTTCTTTCAAACTGCCCGATTGCCCCGTCCAATTTACTTTTATTTTTATATGTTTGTGGACTGTCTAGTCCGTGATCGCGCCATGATTGAAGATATCTCTTTTCTCTAGATAGAGCATTGGTAAAACTCCGAATGTCTGCTGGACTTCCTGTCAATTCTAGAGGAAGAGTTCCCCCCTTAAACAAAGAAGGCATAATCCACCTCATAATGGCGCCAAAAGTTAACCACCAACTCTCATTCAATTCCCCGTTGGCATCTTTTGCTTTGGAAAAGTCGAGTGTCACTGTCACCAAGTCTTTATTATTTCTCATTTATAGATCCTCCAATCTTTACATTAATAAATAGATAGTCCCATAAAAAAAGAGGAGGCAGTGCCTCCTCTATTTCTTTGAAGATGTGCTCGAAGCGCCTTTCATTTGGTCCGCCTCGTCTTGGAGTTGTTTGGCGAGACGTTCTGTGAACCAATTCCTTAATTGAATTGGTAAATTGTACGCTTCTATAAAACTCCATCCGCCATAATATTTTAATACGAAAAACTGTTCGTAAACGGATTTCATGTAATCAGGCGTCAGGCCAAAAAAAGTCCGTGGTAAAGGGCACCTCCATCTCCTGCTCGTGATCACAATTTGCGCAGACGAACTCCTGCGTCATATCTATATTAGGTACTAGCTTAGCATAGACTTTTCTTAAAAACCTTGAATCGGTAGCCGGCATAAGTTCCAAAAACTTATTGATTTGCGCTTTATCGCTCACGCCGTTAACTGAAACCACAAAAGACTTGAAGTGTTCCGTCAAGGGATTTTCTGGTAATTTCTTTCTCTTCTTAAATTCTTGCATAGCTAGCATGCGTTTTTCATCTTTCCCGTTCATCAGTCGGACTTCGATAGAGACGCCCGTTCGGGGGACGGTCACATGATAGTTGCCACTCTTATCCTCAGTGACGTTTCCTGCGATTCTCTCGTCATCACATTCCTCTAAATCCAGCGGAGGATTGATTTGAGAAGTGCACAGATCAAACTCGAAGGATTCAGATTCTCCACATGATGGGCACGTCACACGCGTTTCATATTCTTGTCCATACCCACTAATTCG
>Ga0098044_1001650_pt1 | contig 11585 bp, 10 predicted proteins | sample 10_taG_FD_75053 | JGI IMG/M metagenome (GOLD analysis project Ga0098044, IMG submission 75053) | Marine viral communities from the Subarctic Pacific Ocean - 10_ETSP_OMZ_AT15264 metaG | ecosystem: Environmental > Aquatic > Marine > Oceanic | place: Pacific Ocean | collected 2015-01-16 | reverse complement strand
CAACGGACTTCAAGCCTTCATTAACAATCGCCTGGGCCAGCACAGTGGCTGTGGTAGTACCATCGCCCGCATCATCAGATCCTCTGGAAGCGACTTCCTTCACCATTTGCGCACCCATGTTCTGGAACTTGTCCTTCAGCTGGATTTCCTTGGCCACAGAAACACCATCTTTAGTGACGGTGGGCGCACCAAAAGATTTCTCCAGAACCACATTGCGGCCCTTTGGTCCCAGGGTAACCTTGACGGCGTCCGCCAGAATATTGATACCTGCTAGCATCGGGTGGCGTGCATCATCTCCAAACTTTACGTCTTTGACTGACATAATTAACCTTCCTTAAAAAATCGTGCTAATGAGATTTACTGAGCAACAAGGCATCATCCAGTGATAACGGCCTTGATGTCGCTTTCGGACAGAATAACCAGTTCCTGACCATCAATTTCAATGGTGTCGCTGCCGGCATATTTACCGAATACCACCTGATCACCAACCTTGACGTCGACCGGGCGAACTTCACCGTTATCCAGTACTCGCCCACTACCTACGGCGACCACCTCGCCTTCATTGGGTTTTTCCTTGGCGGAGCCAGGTAACAGGATGCCACCGGCCGTTTTTTCTTCTTCTTCCTTGCGACGAATAACGACACGGTCGTGTAAGGGACGAATTTTCATTGTGTTTCTCTCCAACTTTTAACGTTCTACCCTATTAATAAGAACAGAGTCCGGATGTAACCGAGCTGTGCACTATGTGGAGGCACCTGAAGGTATTTCAAGGGCCCTGAAAAAATATTTCGTGCGTTCAACCTTCATTTTTCATTTTCCTGGTCCCGCCAGAACTCCCCCTCAAGGGTCTTGCCCTCGCCTGTTTGGGGAGCGTCACCGGCGGAGAAAGGATCACTGCCAGGCGCCTGATAGCGAGCTACCACCAGGTTTTTCACAAACTTGGAGACCAGCCATAACCGCACCGGAGGAATCAAACCGGCAAACCCCAGCACATCGGTCGCAAAACCCGGCGTCAGGAGTAATGCCCCACACACAGCCAGCACGATGGCTTCCGCCATCTCCATGGCCGGCAACTCTCCGATATCCATTTTCTGTCGCGCTCTGAACAGGGTTGCAAAACCCTGTGCCCGCAACAGAGCCACCCCCACAACAGCGGTGAGCAACACCAGTCCAATGGTTGGCAGCGCCCCAATCTGTCGCCCGACCGTGATCAGCAACCACATCTCGACCACCGGCATCACGATAAAAAGCAGCAACAGATATCTCAAAGCCATCCTCCTGAACCCATAGCCAACGAAATGGGGGCTGTCACCACCAAATTCAAGGCAATCGCTGGACGAAAGAGAGAAAACATTTCTATCATTGGCCATGACGTACGAAGATCAACTGCGCATCTACAGTGTGCTCAATGCCATTCCCCGAGGATTGGTCACCAGCTACGGTTGTGTGGCCACACTCGCACAACTTCCCCGGGGGGCGCGACAGGTGGGCAGACTTCTCAGCCAGCTTCCCGCAGAGTCAACGCTGCCCTGGCACAGGGTGCTCAGGGCCGATGGCGCAATTGCCTTTCCGGAGAACAGCCCATCATACCGTCGTCAGATGCAACGACTTGAAAGCGAGGGTGTCACCGTCACTCAGGGCAGAGTGGATTTGTCCGGGTTTGGCTGGAAAGGCTGACCGGCAACTAGCGCGTGTCGCCACAAAAACCACGACAGCAATACGGCCGGCAAGCCCATCAGGGCCGCGTAGGTAAAAAACAGCTCATAACTACTGGCATCGACAATCACACCGGAAAACCCGCTGAAAAATTTTCCCGGCAACGTCATTAACGAACTGAACAACGCATACTGGGTCGCCGTATAGGCCCGATTGGTCATACTGGACAAATAGGCGATAAATGCGGCATTGGCAAAACCGCCACTTAAATTGTCGCCGCTGATGGCTACCGCCAGCCAGGTAAGATCAGCGCCCACCAGCGCGAGCTTCACAAACAGCAGATTGGTCAGTGCCACCATCACCGCACCGGCAAAAAGGGGCCGAAAAATACCGTAACGCACCACCAGCAGCCCCCCCAGAAAGGAGCCGACCAGGGTCATCACAAAGCCGTAGAGTTTGCCAATATTGGCGATATCGGTTTTGCTGAAACCGAGATCGAGATAAAACGGGTTGGCCATGATGCCCATAGTGATATCACTGAGCCGATAAAGGCCAATAAAAGACAGTATCAGAATGGCCCAGGTCCCGTTGCGTCGGAAAAACTCCACAAACGGTGCTACCACCGCTCCCAGAAACCAACTTTCCAGCCTGAACCACCAACCGGGTCGATCCGCATGCAGCCGATGCTTCAAACCGGATTCAAGCTGCCGCGTTTCAGCTGGAACGGCCCGCTGTGGTTCACTGACCAGCAACACGGTTACCACGCCGACCAGCATCAGCAGCGCCATACACAGATACGCCGTACTCCAGTTCGACCAGTCGGCGAGATAAAAGGCACCGGCACCGGCAACCAGCATGGCGATCCGGTAACCGAAAATGTACATGGCCGACATGGCACCCTGGTATTCATCAATGGCCGACTCGATCCGGAACGCATCAATGGCGACATCCTGGGTGGAGGCTGAAAAAGCCACCAGCAGCGAACAGATAGCGACACTGACCAGCGAGACGGTCGGATCGGTGAGCACCATCGCCACTAGCCCCAGCATCACACCCATCTGACCGAGCAATATCCAGCTGCGCCGCTGACCCAGCAGCCGGGTCAACAGTGGTAGCCTGAGACGATCCACCACCGGCGCCCAAAGGACCTTGATAGAATAGGTGATGCCTACCCAACCAAAGAAACCGATCGTACTGCGGCTGATTCCCAGATCCCGGAGCCAGGCGGTCAGTGTCGAGAACACCAGCAACAGGGGCAAACCGGCAGCGAAACCGAGAAACAGCATGGCAATGACCTGTGGTCTGGAGTAGACCCGTACCGCCTCACCCCAACTTGCCGTACCATCCTTCAATGCCATAACGACGCCTCTCCAAACAGGGCAATACCCTAACAGATAATCCTGCAGATGCTATACACTACGCCGCCATGACAGCCATCCTAGAAGTACGCAACCTGAGCAAATCATTTCGTTCACTGAAAGCCGTGGATGATATCTCCTTTGCCATTCCCAAAGGGACCTGCTTCGGGTTACTCGGGCCCAATGGCGCGGGGAAAACCACCACCATCGAAATGGTGGAAGGCATCACCAAACCCAGCTCGGGTGAGATCTACTACAAGGGCAAGCCCAGGGACAGCAGTTTCCTGGAGGAAACCGGCATACAGTTTCAATCCACCTCGCTGATGGACTATCTCAGAACCCGCGAAGTGCTGGCCCTGTTTGCCCGCTTTTACGCCAATAGTACGCCCATTGAAGCGCTGATTGAGCTGTGCCAACTGGGAGATTTTCTGGACACCTATGCCACCCGCCTGTCCGGTGGCCAGCGCCAACGCCTGCTGCTGGCGGTGGCACTGATTAACGACCCAGAAATTCTGTTTCTGGACGAACCCACCACCGGACTCGACCCCCAGTCCCGACGACATTTCTGGTCATTGATACGAACCATCAAGGCCCGCGGCAAAACCGTGCTGCTCACCACCCACTACATGGAAGAAGCCGAGCTATTGTGCGATCAGCTGATCATTATGGACAAGGGCAAGATCATCGCCGAGGGGTCGCCCCAGTCCCTGTTGCGTCAGCACTTCAAGGACAGCTACATCTGCCTCAACCGGGAAGATCTCGACGATGACCTGGCAAGCCTTGGCAGCCGGGTTGAGGTGCGTGAAGACGGTATTGCCATCGCCACCTCCGAAGTCGAAAAAACCCTCGCCGAGCTGGTGGCCCTCAATATCAATCTACGCTCCCTGCGAGTCCGCAACCCCTCACTGGACGATCTGTTCCTCAAACTCACCGGCCACCATTTAAGGGAATAAGCCCATGCGACGAATACTGGCCCTGTGGATGGCGAGAAACCGCGAATACTACCGGGACAAAGGCTCCCTGTTCTGGTCCTTCATTGCCACCCCGTTCATCGTGATTGTACTGGCGGTCGCGTTCTCCTCCGAAAACGAGGAAATATTCCGTGCCGGCCTGTTAATCGACGGCGCTTCTGATCGCACTTACACACACCCATTTGGCGAAGAAACCGCCATTGGCCTGGTGGAATATACCGACCGGCAGGAGGCCCTGCGGCGGGTCCAGTTTCATCAACTGGATATTCTCCTCACCACCCAACAACCACTCCGGTACTGGGTCAATACCGAATCAGCCAAGGGCCGACTACTGGAAAAACTGCTGCTCGCCCGGCAACAGACTGGAGCAACCTCGCCACCTCAACCGGACTGGCAGAGGCAGGAAGTTAGCGGGAAAAAAATTCGCTACATCGACTGGGTCATCCCGGGAATACTGGCCATGAACATGATGTTCAGTGGTCTATGGGGAATTGGCTATGTCATCGTTCGCTACCGCAAAAACGGTGTATTGAAGCGGCTTCAGGCTACCCCTCTCAGGGCCTGGGAATTTCTGATATCTCAGGGACTGTCGCGACTGGGCATCATGCTTGCCGTCACCGTCATTGTGTTTCTGGTCTGCCATCTGTTCATCGGTTTCATGATGGCCGGCAGTTATCTGCTGTTATTGCTGATTGCCATCATCGGCAATCTGTCCATCATCAGCATTTCACTGCTGATGGCCGCCCGCACCGCCAGCGAAGAGCTCGCCAACGGTCTGCTCAACCTGATCAGCTTTCCCATGCTGTTGCTATCGGAACTGTGGTTCTCGCTTGACGATGCGCCCACCTGGTTACAGCAACTCTCCCAGCTGCTGCCGTTAACCCACCTGGTGTCGGCCGCCAGGGGCGTCATGCTGGAAGGCGCCGGAATCCTACAGGTCGCTCCTCAGTTACTGGCACTGGTCACCATGACAGCAGTATTCATTACCCTGGCAGGCCTGTTGTTCCGCTGGCACGAATGAACCACCACCCTCACCAGAGCACCACCAACATCGCCACCATTGACAGCGCAAAGATCAAGGTCCGGGTGAACAACGCCTGAAGGTTGGCCGGCATCTCTTCACCGGCTGCATTGAGCGCCACCTCATCCTCGGGCACAGCGTGCTCCGCATAACCACCTAACACCTCGGCACTTTCGGCAGAAGAAAAGAAGGAACGCTGCCAGCGCCTGAGACAGGCCGAAAAGTTACCCACAAAGCACATGGATATACCCACCAGCCTGACCGGCAGCCATTCCAGCAACCAGAGCCACCCGGCATCGACAGACTCGCCGGTTGTGGCTGCGCGGTTCCGCCGAATCACTGACAGCCGGTATAACAGTGCACCGGGAGCACCCGCCAGGATGAACCAGAACATCGCAGCAAAATAACGTTCGAAGTAGCGGTAGGCAATCACCTCCAGGGCCGCCTGGCGGGACTGATCCGCATTCGTCACATCGTCCTGACGCTCGGGGCTGAGCACCGCAACATCGCGATAAGCTGCCTGATGATCACCTCGTCCCAGGTCTTCCTCATAGTCTGCCACCTCAGGCTCCAGACTGCCGCGCCCGAGCGCATAGAGAAACACCAGCAGACTCAGCACAAACTGCGGCAAACCCAACCAGCTGTTGCCCAGCAACCCGATCACCAGCGCCAGGGCAGCTACCGGCAGCAACAGAGTGATCACCTGCTGCACGCGGGGAACCGACTGAAGCTTTGGCCAGTTGGCAAGCCGATCACAGAACCGGTGAAACCAGCCATCGGACTGGATCGACGCCAACGAACCCAGCTGACGCAACAGCAGAAGCCCCACCACAATTACAATAAATTCCATATCACGCCTCCAGGGCAGAGGTTAGTCGCCGCCAGTCAAAGCAGGGGCCCGGATCAGTCTTGCGGCCGGGAGCGATGTCACTGTGACCGACAATACGCTGTTTTGACAGACCGGGGTAGTGCGCCAGCAAAACCTGAACCAGCGCCGCCAGACAGAGGTACTGCTGATCGGTGTAGGGCTTGTCATCACTGCCCTCCAGCTCTATCCCCAATGAAAAGTCATTACAGTTTTCCGCCCCGTCAAAGCAGGACTGTCCCGCATGCCAGGCGCGATCGTGAAACGAAACAAACTGCACCACGTCACCATCGCGTCTGATCAACAGATGAGCGGAAACCCTGAGATCGACAATTTCGCGAAAATAGGGATGCGCGTCGGCATCGAGACAATTGGTAAAAAAATCGCAGATATGCGCACCGCCGAACTGACCGGGCGGCAGGCTGATATTGTGGATCACCAGCAGAGATAGCGCCGCTGTTGCCGGCCGCTGATTAAAATTTGGCGAAGGCACATGCCGCGCACCTGTTAGCCAGCCCTGCGAATCGATAGAAAAACCAGAAATAGTCTATGCTCCCGGCAAAGAATCACCTGAATACTAGGCAAGCCGATGGGGGTTGTCCATGGGTTGAAGAATCAGCGGGGGACGGCACCGCAGCCCCCTGTTTGCCGCAGGAAAACCGACACGGCCTCAATGCACCGTTCTGGACTGGCACATCTCACCGACCACACCTTCCAGGGCACGATCAAACAGCTGGGTTTTTTCCAGTGGACGCAGCTTCTCACTTTGCAGATCCATCGCCACCCGATTGCGGTGCTTTTCAGATACTTTGGCACCCTGGCGATTCACAAAAATAAATTTACCGGAAGGCAATACAACACCCGCCAGTTTACAACGCCGCTTGTCGGCACCGTCATCGGTCATTTCAACCCAGGCTCCTCTGGTGAGGCTATCGGCGCGACGCAGATATTGCTCATCCACCGAGCCAACGGAATCTTCCTCCAGCCCGGCGGGATTACCCGGAATATTGGTTCTGAGCGCATCCACCAGCACCGACTGGAGTGGACTGGCAGACACCCCCTGACGCAGGCTCTCCTCACTGCTGAGCTCACCACGAAAATATTGCTCCATCGCCCCCAGCAAACGGCCCATGTCATAAGCGTCGTAAGAAACATTTTCCAGGCTTTCCTTGATGGTTGTCAGTACCGGTGCGACAACCCCGGCATCCGTCTGCCCCTGGGCCACCAGTTCAAGCAAACGGTCCAATACTCGAATACTGCCATGCCATTCTTCAGAATCCTGACCGGACCGCAAGTGATTCAGAAACAACACCTTGCACCAGGCGTCCTCGGCAAAACTGACCACAAAACGCGGCAGGGTTTTGCCCTTTACGCGTTCCACCAGTACCCTCACCACAGCCTGATGGGCGTGATTGACCTTTTCCGTGGCAGTCGCCTCCTCCATCAGCCGCTGCTCAAGCACGGCAACGCGACGTCGCTCCTTTTCTACCAGATCAATGAAATTCAGCAACAACTGCGTCAGCGCCGCATGATCGCCGGGGGGCTGTCCGGCCAGCTCATCGGCCACACCGGAAATCGCCCGCGCAACGGGGTCTTCGTCAACATCGACTTTTTCCGTGTAACCGATGGACGCTTCGGCAATTTCGTTTAACAGCCGTCTGGCCGGATGCTTTTCCCGATCAAAAAATGTGTTGTCCTTGAGGGCGAGCTGGAGAATAGGTAACTCCAGCTTGCGCAGTTCCGCCGCCAACTGGGCACAGGCAATCGTCTGGTGATTGACCCTGACAAACAGTCTGTCGAGCAAATCAACGAGCCCTCGTTCAGTCCCATCGAGTCGAGCTTCCCCCTGCCGTTCGAGATGGCCATCAATGAGCTGCAAAAGCCCCTCGCTGTCATCAGCTTCCGCACTGACTGCATTGGACCAGTCCTGCTGTAAGTTGCCCACCATGGAAACAAGTTCGTCCCCCTCAATTCGCTGCTGCACGCCGGCATCAGAACCCGAAATTCCCGACGGCCCCCAGTGCAATAGATTTTTCAGTTGGGAAAGCAATTGGCCATAGCGCTGACCATCATCCTGTCTGCGCCTCTGCGACTGACCGGCACCAGCCTGACGGCGACTGTCGGTAGCACGACTATCCGGGTCGGGCCGACCAGCGGCCTCTCCAGAGGCAGGGGGAGAGGAAGAATGTGTAGCGCCAGCCGCGGATGCCGGCTCCAGCGGCGGCGCCGGGGGTTTTTCCTGCTGACGCGGCTCAGCCCGAGCCTTGCGCAACTGCTCCAGATCGGGCAACACCCCCATATCGCTGAGACGCTTGTTGCCCTCCACCAGGAAGTCCTTCAACGACACCATTACCTGGCGATCAAACAACTTAAACAGCACCAGTTTAACTGGCAGCTTGAGCTCGAGGTGGGCCACAGCCTCATTAAAGGATTCACAGATGACTTCGGGCCCGACCGGATTATTTTTCAGGGTCACCGAGGCCGGGACCATTGAGCTGAGACGGGTATTGAGGGCTTCGAGTTCGGGCTTGCAGAGCTCTGATACCCGAAACACCATGGTATCCAGTGCGATAATTTCTTCGAGCTGTTCGTTCTCCACCACTTCCAGCCCTTCGGGCTCCTGACTGGGTAATTCCGGATCCTGGTACTGGCCCAGCTGCTGAAAGCTCTGGGTGAGCACGCCAAAAAAGTTGTGCTCAATATTTTTTCGTTCCATCCGGATCAGACGCATCGCGTCAAAATACATGGTTTGCTGGCGGTTATTATCTGCACGATCGGCCAGATCGAAAAAAGTGTCATCCACCTGATCAAACATATTGTTCAGACGGGAGGAAAGGAACGTATGGATACGCCCCTTCAGCGCCAACAGCGGCCGAGGCAACCGAAACAAAGCTACTGATAGCTTATCTACATCTGTCACTTCCGCCCTCTACTCCAGAATAACCAGTTGCTGATCATAACTTACCTGCACACTTGAGTCTCAGGTTGTCCTGGAAGGATAGCTTAACAACAGGGAACAGCAACGGTGTCAAGCCACCAGGCAGTCTGGCTATGTCACCAACTGTTCATTTGCCACAGAAGAGGGCATTAGAAAAGTAGGTGCAGGCCCTAGTGGGCCTGACGGCTGGTTCGAATATCTTTTATGACACGCTCCAGGGTATTGTCAAACAAGTGTGAGTTATCCAACACAACCAGATTTTTGTTTTGTATGCTGATGGCAGTCCGGTTGCGATTCATCTCAGCAACCTTGGTGCCCTGGCGGTTCACAAAAATATAGATACCGGGGGGGGATATAACCCCAGCCACCTTGCAGCGCTTGTTCGAAGAAGTTTGATCCAGAAAATCAACCCAGGCGCCGCGACAGAGAGAATTGAGCGCCTTCAAAGACTCTTCATCAGGGTTTACCGCCTCGTCACTCTCGGTGACAGCGTCCTCCTCCAGTTTGCGATGTCCGGGCATGTCCGTTTTAATTTTCCTGATAACCACTGTCTCTTGTGGTTTATTGGAGAAAACGATTGTCTGTACTTTTGGCTCTGCAACCTCTTCCGTCTGGCCGGGCGAGTCCTGAGCGGTCGGTTCTGCCTGGCCAACACCTTCCTCGGGTTTAACGTTTTCAACTTTATCGCGATTAAAGTATTCCTCGAGCCTGATTATCAGCCGACCCAGATCGTAGGATTCATAAGCGATATCTTCGAGGTGTTCCTGAATGGCTGCCAATAGCGACTTGACGTCGTCATCACTCACCTCGCCATCATCTGCATGCGCCAGCACCCGGTCCAGTATTTCAACCGCGGTTGTCCACTGCTCGGGCGACTCTTCAGCCTTCAGACAGGCCATGAACATGACCCGGCACCAGGCTTTCTCGGCAAAGTGCACCAACAGTCGAGGGAAGGACTTGCCCTGCATGCGCTCATTCAGGGTCTTGTCGACCAATTGGTGTGCCTGGTTAACCTTTTCCGATGCGGCTGCTTTCTCTATAACACGCTGCTCCATCATGAGGGCCTTGCGACGCTCCTTGTCTGTCAGCGCAATAAAATCAAGCAGCAACTGTTTCAGGGCCTCAGTACTCATGGTTTCTTCTGCCGAAAGCTTTTGGGCGATTTCGGAGATGGCTCTACCCACAGGATCGCTGTTGATATCCACATCCTCGGGGAACCCTATGGCAACCTGTGTTATCTCATTGATCAATCTTCTTGCAGGGTGTTTCTCCTTATCAAAGAAACTGGGGTCCTGCAGTACAATTCGCAAAAGGGGTAATTCGAGCTTCCGCAACTCACGGGAAAATCCGCCCGAAATATGGTTTTCACTGCGCATCCTCGAGAACAGCTGATCCAACAGGCTGACCACACTGTAGTCCTGACGCCCCAGACCCGGGCCACCCTGCTGCTGGAGTCGCTCCTCAATCAGGCCAAGCAGCCCTTCTTCGCTATGGCTGTTCTCGCCCCACTCACGCTGCAGACCGGAAACCAGAGAGACCAACTGATCCTGGCTGATTGATGCGCCAGAGCCAGAAGTGTAACCATAATCCGGCTGCCCCAGAAACTCCTGTAATTGAGAAATGAGCTGGCTGTGTCCGCCGGCCCTCTCAGCACCCTGTTTTGCAAAGGCGGGATTCCCCTCATGATAATCCGGTTTTTTTGCCGTACCACCAGCCTGAGCAGATTGACTGGAATTGATCGCTTTTTTTGCCTGCTGCTTTTCCAGTTCAGGCAACACACCGAACTTACGGAGCAACCGGTTACCTTCAATCAATAGAGGCCCAACAGCATCCATGACATGCCGGTCAATCAGTTTAAGCAGCACCAGTTTTGAGCGAATGTCTATTTCCAGCTCCAACAACGTCTGCCGCAGTGACTCACAGATAATTTCCGGCCCAAGAGGATTATTAATGGCGGTAACGTCACTCGGCACTATGGAATTGATACGCATCACCAGCAGCCTGAGGTCGTATTTATGGCGCTTCGCAACTTTGGAAACCATGCTATCCATGGCTATCATTTCTTCGAGATCTTCGTTTTCTACCAGGGTGAGGCCCGCCGGGCTCTCCGTTGCGACTGCCCTCTGGCTGGCCCCCCGATACCCCCGGTTGCCAAGTCGTTGAAACGAATTGTCGATGGCCTGTGAAAATTTATGCTCAATGGATTTTCGCTGCAGACGAATCAACCGCATGGCATCGAAGTACGTTGCCTGTTCACCGTTACTTGCCGCCCGATCGGCAAGATCGAAAAACGTATCATCCACATGGTCAAAAACTTCAGCCAACCGCTGATCCAAAACGACTTTTGCGTGATCTCTCAACTGGCGAAGCGACTCAGGCATTTCGAAGCCTCGGGCCTTCATTTTTTCAGCCTCAACTAATTTCAAACGTTCGTTCATCATTGTGTGGCCTGCTCGGAGATAAATCGTATTAGACGAAATGGTCAAATATTGACTCGGATTATAGGTTCCCTGCTCAGCACCAGGGATAAGTGAAACGCCAACCAGTTCCCAAAACGGGCCAGACGATCCTGACTTTGTCCAAAATCGAGAAACAGGTCACACTTGTCGCCACCAATAACTGCCGCAACTTATTCAGCCCGAGTCTGTCCCCCCATAAATGACTGCTGTAATATGCCCGGATCGCAGCTGGATACCCTATGTCTAATAATTTGCCTGAAAGCCATATCTCCGCCACCGTCAAGCAAGCCTTAAAGGAAGATATCGGCGAAGGGGAT
>Ga0098044_1001645_pt1 | contig 11609 bp, 28 predicted proteins | sample 10_taG_FD_75053 | JGI IMG/M metagenome (GOLD analysis project Ga0098044, IMG submission 75053) | Marine viral communities from the Subarctic Pacific Ocean - 10_ETSP_OMZ_AT15264 metaG | ecosystem: Environmental > Aquatic > Marine > Oceanic | place: Pacific Ocean | collected 2015-01-16 | reverse complement strand
ACATTTATTCTAAAACTTGCAGATACTGAGTTTGTGAAACTCCAATAACACCCCGTTGAGTAACCATAAAAAAGATAATAATTAGATTTTCCTATTAAAACATTTCCAGAAATTCCAACACTATTTTTAAACCAAAAACTTATAGTATATACGTTTCCTAAATCTATTGAATCTGTTTCTATATAATCATCTGTTCCATCAAATTCCATAGAATAGACATTATCTACAGTTCCTATTCCAGTAGATGTAGGAGCTACGAAACTAAAAGGAAATGGAAACATATTATATTATGTTGTGAAATTCAATGTAGAAGAACCGTAGTATAAACCAGCTCCTGTAGCGTCATAGCATATTAAAGTTATTATATCTGTTTTACCAGCACCACTAAGAGTGGGGGCTGTAGCTGCGGGCCATTTTACACCTGTCCAAGTAGGGGTCACTGCACCGGTCTGTGCTAATGTTAAAATATAAGTTGCACCAGCTTTAGGATTAGATGCTGTAAAAGTATGACTACCTGTTAAACTTGTTAATTCTTGAATATTACTATCGTTCCAGTCAACAGTTAATGTTGTGTTCGCTGTGTCATATAATTCTGTATAACCTTGACCAGTTATTTTAGCATTGCCTGTTACTTCTAGTGCCTCTGTAGCTAGAGCGGCCGCGCCAACAGAAAGAGTTGTACTTGTATAACAACCCGTGCTACCTAATCCAAGGAATTGAGTTCCGCCATTATTCTTTAACCACATTCCACCACCACCACTATTTGAAAGTTCTAATGCTCCTCTTACATTCACTCCACCTAAAGTAGTACCAGGTCCCCATTGTATACAATTGTTATCATTGCCAGGATCTCCATTATTTAGATATCCAGCAATTATAAATGATCCAGAGTTTCTAACATTCATTTTAATAACGTTGTCACCAGCGCCTGTTGCAAAACCGCCAGCTCTATCGTTTATAGTTCTACTTGCTAATATATCACCATCAGCATCATAAAGAGTAGAGACCGCTAATCCAGTTTTTAACTGTGCTAGCGAATATTGATTATTTGTACCAGCTACAGAATCATATCCTACTATAAGCGTGTTTGCTGTGGTTGCTCCAGTGGTAAACCCTGAAAATTTTGTTCCTGCCATTTTGTTTATTTTATAATGCTTCTATTTTTAATGTGTTACCAGCTTCACTTACTAAAACGCTTGAAGGGCCAAAACCCGCTTCAGTGACCATGTCCCATGAACCCGGTGGTAGAAGTCCCGCGTCAAGTAGCACGGGTTCAAAAGGTACTATTAATGCAATCCCTATTCCACTTGCCATGATCTAATATAATGCTATTACGTCATTAGCTGCTAAACCTGCTGTAGTAACTCTTTTAATTAGTATTGGAAATATAGTTCCACCAGATATAGTATTAAATACTGCTGTATTACCAGATTCCATAACTACACTTAAAGTTGCTAAACCCGCAGCGGCACCTACATATATACAACATCCTCTTCTTTGAGTATTTGGAATATCTATATTTGATACGTCTGCTGTAAAATTATTAGCACCACCTGTAAAAGTTAAACTTTCAGCGAGTAAATACCCTGAACCTGCATTAGTTACCGTAAAATCTGTTACTACACCACCTGTTTCTGCTAATACTGTTAATACTAATGATACACCCGCGGCAGATCCAGCGTTATATGTAAGCGTGTCTCCTTCACTATATCCTGTACCTCCACTAGTTATAGTTAAACCTTTGTTAGCATCACTTGCGTTAATTGCTCCTACAACCACCGCGACAGCATCATGTGCAAATACTCTGGGTTCTTGGTGCATGACTCCATTTACTGGACCTAATTTAGGTTCGAATTGGTTAAATTGTGTTAATGCCATTTTTTATTTTTTTATTTATAAAACTATTTTACCTATTTTCTTTAATATGATCAATACCATCATTAGCACTAATCCTATATATATAAATTCTTTATATTTATCCCACCATGATAATTCACGAAATACCGCTGTTTTTACTGGTACCAATTTCTCAGTATAAATAGTATCCCCGACACATTCCACATCATGATGGATAGTTTCTCGTAGAGTGTCGTAAAAGTATTTTAATATAACCTTTTCATTATTCAGAACTGTAGTAGTGTCGTGGAACATCATTATAGTTGTAGTATCGTGTACGTAGCTATTTATAACTACAGTATCCCTAATTATCAACGTATCCATCTCTGTTAGTTCAGGATGTTTTGTTAGTAATCTATTTAATCTTTTTTGCGGTGAGCAAGAAGTTATTAAACAAATTAATATTACTTGGACAATATTTTTGATAATCCTTTTGATAACCATTCTTTTGTTTGTGTACCTTTAAATAAAAACAATGCTAAAGACACACATAGCATTATTAAAAACGGAGTGAGTTCTATACATTGATGCCAATAATAACAATACGTATTAATTCCTAGTAGAATCAACCCTACGACATTAGCAATTACATTTTTAACTTTATCACTCATTATTAAGATTTAAATGCATCTATGAATTTTGTTAATCCTACACCAAATCCTATACCTGCATACATAGGATGACCTTGTATCATTAATAATACCCCTACTCCACCAGCAACCGCTGATTGGAATAATGGTGAATTTATCACTTCTTTAATTTTATCCATAATTTATTTTTTATAAGGAAAGTTTTTATTAAACCATTGTTTACGTTTACCACATCCACAACCTCCAGGAATTCTATCTGTTAACTTCCTAACTCCAGTTGCTTTTGTAAAGTGCTCTATTGTGTCACCTAAACCTTCACTTTTCATTCTCTATTTTTTGAATCATTTTAAAATGACAAGTTGCTATTCTCTCCCTAAACTCCTCTGTCAATAACAGATCGCACTCACGTTTATTTGTCATGAAGAAATTTTCTGACAATATAGCAGGCATTTTAGTTTTACGTAATACGTAGAATGCAGCTTCTTTGTCTAGGTCAGAGTCGGACATGTCTTTCCTAAGCTTGTGATCTGGAAACTCATGTTCCATGTAACTTAATAAAATATCCGCGTACTTGTCTGATTTAGTTTGACCTGGAGACGTATACACGGAATACCCATTAGCTGATTCTTGACTAAAGCCGTTTGAATGTACAGATACATACACTGAGTTTTTATAATATGCGTATATTGCATTGGCTCTATTTACTCTAGTAGATAATGGTACATCTTGCCAATCGTTAACTATATCTAAAGCTAATATACCAGTTTTTCTACACTTTTCTACAATTCTTTTTACAATATCTCTATTTCCCTCCCCTTCAAAATATTGACTACCGTCACTCCATTCTGGAGAACGTTTACCTGATGTCACGTATTCACCTGTTTCTGGGTGAAGTCCACCATGACCTGGATCTAACAACCAGATCTTTTCATTCATTTTTATTGGTTTTCCTGAGTACATACCATCTATTCAATGTATAACCTAACGTTGCCACTAATAATACTATTTTCAATGTTGGTTCTAACCAATCGCAACAACTAGCCATAAATGCTCCAGTATTCATGACATATAGTTTTATATCAGTTAAGTTCATGACTTATTAGCGTTCAAGACAGCATTGCCTTTGTACGGAATATCATCTATAACTAGAGTAGACTCTATTGTTCTGTTTTTACACTTCATTACTCTTCTACCTGGTTTCCTAGGTGCTTTGCTTTTATCTATACCTGCTGGTGTTTGTTTTTCTCCGTACGTTGGCATAATTATTTTTTTAAGTTATTGTTTGAGTTAAATCAGTTGGCTCAACACCATCTGGTAGTTGTTTTGGAACGCTTGCAGGAATAGATGAAAATTGTGTTAAGTCTTCCCCCGGGCTTTGTGAAATAGCATCCATTGGTCTACTTCCAGTTTGTGGATTAGTAGCCATTTCATCAATTTTTTCAACGATATAATCTAATTTACCATCTTGGGTTTCACCTGACATATTATCAAATACCCCACCTAATCTTTCACCTAAAGAAGAACCCTTACCAGCATCTTTCCACCCCTCCACAGCTTTTCCTATATTTGATATTTTGTTAAAAAATCCCATAGTTATCTTGTTTTATCGTAATTAAGTAAAGTTATAGAATTAGCTAAAACCTTATCACTATAACTTTTGCGTTTCATTACTTTGTTAAATTTCTCAGAGGTAGGTATATCTTCCTCCCCTAACATAATACGGTACATTCTACTTATTAGCTGTTTACACTTAAAGGAAACTTTGTAGATATTGTATTTTTGTGTTGTTCTATTTCGTTCTCTCCAAACTACTATCCAACCCTCTTTTAATAATCTGTTCCAGCGTCTATTATCCCAACTGTAAGAATATGTACCTTCTTTAAAATCTTTCTTCGTGAAAAAATCTATAGCATCTAAATATATTAGAAGTTCTAGATCCGCATCTTTAAGATCACTTGTCTTACACGCCCATTTACGTATAATCCTATAATGTTTTAGTAAATTGAGGTCTTTGAGATCTTTCGATGTCAATTTCCTCATAATACTATCACTATATCTTGTTCTTTTATAACCTTGAACTGTTCCTTTTGTAGTTCAATTCCGAATCCAGCATGTCTATCATAATAGATTTGATCTCCATCCTTTACTCCTACGACATCAGTTCCTATGGTTATCACTTTACCTTCACGATATCTAATATCTTCTCTATTATTTTCTGTCAATAATAACCCACCCTTAGTTTTAACTTCGGTTTCTTTTACAGGGGTTATTACTATGTATTTACCTATTGCTTTCATTCACCCTGATATTATTGATTACACAATCAGTTGATAATATAGTGGTGGCTACTGAAGCCGCGTTCTTTAACGCACTCTTAGTAACAAGCAAAGGATCAACAATTCCGGACTTTACCATATTAACAGATTCCCCTGTAACCACATCCAGTCCTCTCCCGTTACTTAAATTGCTAGGGTATTCATTAATACCAGCATTATCTAGTATAACTTTAAACGGAGAGGTTATAGCGTTTAATAGGACCTGTTCACACACCGTCCCTGCTTTTATGTTTTTTGAAGCATTTAATAAAGCTATACCGCCCCCTGATACTATACCTTCTTTGATCGCGGCTTTTGTAGCACAAATAGCATCTTCCACTCGATCACGTTTTTCTTTTAATTCTATCTCTGAGTTAGCACCAACCTTAACGATTGCCACCTTAGCTAACAATCTAGCCAATCTTTTTTCTAACTTTATTATCATGTTAGAATTTGTAGTTTCTTTTATCTTAGATTCTAATAGTGATATTAAGTCCATCACCTCTTCAGATTTCTCTTCGACTTGTATAATAGTGCTATGATTGTCTGTGGTAACTTTTAAACATTCCCCTAGGTGTATGGGTTGTATCATATCCATATCATCCCCTAAGTCTTCATTTATAACTATAGCACCAGTTATAAGGGCTAAATCATTCAATGTATCTTGCTTGCTAATACCAAACACTGGGGCATCAATTACATTAATCTTAATATTACCTTTCATTTTGTTCATTGCTAATGCTGATACCACCTGTGGATCCGCATCCCCTATTATTAACAATGATCTACCAGATTTAATAACATGTTCTAAAATACCTTGAATTTTTCTAATATTCTCTATTCTACTTTCAACAACTAACACTAGAGGATTTTCTAGTTCTGCTGTACCCTTGTCATGGTCTGTTACAAAATGGTTGTTTTTTAACCCCATCTCATATTGTGTACCTTCTATTTTTTCTATTGTAGTCTCTGGTAGTTCGTGTGTCTCCATCATAACTATCCCTGTCTCATCTACCTCTCTAAAAGCATCACCAATAGTTTTACCTAAATCTACATCGTTATTAGATGAAATAGTTGCTACGTGATCAATTTTCTTCCCACTAACTGGTTTAGCTGAGGTTTCTAAATACTCAACAACTTTATTTACAGCTGTGTTAATACCATCTTTTATATCCCTGACCGTTTCGTTTTCAAGGACTTTATAAGATTCTTGTAGTATTGCATGGGCTAATACGGTGGCTGTGGTCGTTCCATCCCCTGCCTCTCTAACAGTTTTCCTTGCAGCTTCTTTAAGTAATGTAGCCCCCATGTTTTCTACAGGATCTAATAACGTTATAGAATCTGCCACTGTAACACCATCTTTGGTTATAATCGGGTTACCTGCTGCATCTTCAAGGATAACACACTTCCCACTAGCCCCTAAAGTGGAACTAACAGCTTTAGTGAGTTTTTCTATACCCTTGAATACTTTATCTTTTGCATCATCACCGAAGTTTAGATGCTTTACTATCGTACTTGTTTGCATTTAATTAAATTTAATTTTACTTTATTTTACCATCCACTCCCTGTCACTTGTATTCTTCTCCAAGTATTTGTAGCTGTGCATATGTATATATAATCAGCACCTATAGCTATTTGACCTGTAGTTCCGGTTGAATTATCTGCAGCTGGAACTGCTACATCTGATATTACACCAGTGATAGAACTTACAGTTGCAGTTTTTGTAGGATTATTTGCGGCGGATACATCTGCTAGTAAAACTAGATCAGAAGTCGTTGGCGTTACTGTTGGATATGAACTTATCTTTGGCATAATTATTTATTTAACGTGTAGTATTAGCACTAACTTGGATCATAAACGAATGGAGTATTAGAAGATTTTCCAGATCCTTTGTAGTTCTCTCGTTGTTTTATTGTTTTTTGTAAACCTTTTTCTTCTTTTTCTTTCCACTTAGCTTCTTTTTTAGCTTCTCTTCTTTCTCTAAAAGTAGGTTTTTTAGTTTTTGCCGTTTCTTCAATGAATCTTTCTCGTTGCCTAATTTCTTTTTTAGTTTTTTCAGGTGCTTCGTGAGGTGGATCATCACTCCAGCTAGGTGCTTCACTTTCCTTTTTTATAGCGGCTGCTGACGAACTAGCAATATTTAGTGGGTCAGATGGTGGTTTTCTATGAATAATAGCTCTATCCCTTGTTTTGCCTGATTCACCTGGAATATTTTTAATTATATTTCCACCTTCGTCTTTATGGATATTGACATCTTTTAAAAAATCCCCGGCAGTAGGGTGTTGGTGTTTACTTTTTCTTGCAGTGGTAAGGTAAGTACCTACAGATCCTCCTTTTGTATGCTCGGAATAAGCCTTGTAATCAGTCTTTTTTGCGAGTGGGATTGATTTCACTTGATGTTCTCCCGCGCCCTTCCATTCTTTTTCAGCTTGACTGTAAGAGCTAGTTGGTTTACTAGCGTCTGAAACAGCTGATTTCATGCTAGAAATAGATTCACTGGCAAAAGATGGCTTACTAGGATCAGATAAACTGAAACCTTTGCTGAAATTATAAGTGCCAGTGGTCCCTGTCTTCATAGGACCAGCTCCTGGATCGGTTGAATTTATAGCATCAGTTATAGATTTAATACCACTGTTTTTACGATCTTGATATCCCAACGTGCCTGCCCCACCAGGGACATTTGTAGATTCATTTTTTTTATCATCATTAGGAAGCGTTCCTTTTGGACCCCCCGGATTTTCATAACTCATAATTCCTTATTTTTTTTGTAACATTAACCAATTTTTCACTTTCCTAGCCTTTCTAATTAAAATCCTTCGTGCCAATGCGCTTGTTGTTACTTTTGATTTCACTAATCTGGATCTTCAATCTTTTTCTTAGCGATACTTTCATCGCTTTCACTCACTGTTCGTAGCGTCATTTTGCTAGGATCATGTTTGGTTTTTATTGTAGTTGCAGGTCTAGCCGTTGATGCTATGGACATGTCCTTATCATACGCAGCTCTTTTAGTATCATAGTCACTCATCGCTACTTCGTAATCTTTTGTCATCATAGAATATGCTTGATCATAATGAGGCATTTTTGGAGCTAAAGATATATTACCAGGACCTTTTATCGCCCCAGTTTTATCCATTTTCCAACTACCAAAATTACCATACTCTGGTTTTGCTGGTCCACCTGGATGTGTTTTTGTTTTATCTGGCATAATTTTTGTTTTTACTATTTAATGTTTTTTTTGCAATGTTGCATAATATAGCTATTCACATGTAAAAAATAAAATTTACAAAAACTTTCCCCTTATATATCCTATATAGGGTATATAGTATAGGTGGTAAGATAATATAGAATATATTATCGTATATAGAGGTGTTATATGAAGTATAGATAGCGCGTGTTTTAAAAAAAAATATAGCGTATATAGAAGTGTTGTGTTGCCCCCTCCCCTCCTCCGCAACCCCGCTTTTACAAACGCATTTTTATTCCCCGGGTCCCCCTTTTCCCTAGGATTTCCCTTTCGTTTCCCCCTCTCTTCCCCCTCCCCATCCCCAGCTTTTCTACTTTTCCCCGGACTCTTCACATATTCCCATCCATTCCATCACTCTCCGTTTTACAATCCAAATACGATCTATCATGGATAATATATATGAACACTAAAACAAACAATATGAATAATCAATTTAACCTCAACCAATTAAGATCCGATGCATCGCAATATCTCGCAGCTCAGGTCATTAGCCCAATCTACAACGATCGTGAATTCTGGATGACCGATCTTCAGGATCAAGACCAGATCAACCCCAACAAATTTGAGTTCCTAACCAACGTTATGGTTGCACACCTGATCGGATCTGACTACTATGCTGTTATGAACCGTAATCCCCTTACGACTATCCGGTTCGACTTCCGTGGATCTCATCAGGTTCTGAATATGGATGCTTACAAATGGGCCTCCTCCGAAGATATCATATAACCTCTCAACACTCGTTTTTACTTACAATGTAAATACGACTATTAGTGGATAATATAAGTATAACAATTAAAATATAAATTATGTATCAAAATATAAAAATAGAAGTAAGTGAAAACCTCAACGATCAATTAACTTATTACCCAGAAAAACCAATGGAACTTTACTGGTTTGTATGTGAAGCTTTGCTTGGTAAATATAAACTAAATAAAATAACAATGGAGTATTTATTAAGTTTATAAACTAAGCACTTACAATGTAAATACGACCTCAACTGGATAATATAACTAAATAACAAACAAATGAAAAATCTAACTAAAAAAGAAAAAGAAATAACTCTTCAAATCTTAACTCAAAGATTAGAAAATATTATTTACAGATCCCGACTTTTTAACAACAAAGAAGAATTACAAATAATAAAATCTATTATAAAAAAGATTACAAACTAAATACGACTAACATTGGATAATATATATACAAACTAACAAATAAATAAATAAATTAATAACTAAATAAATAAATAATAATTATGAAAAATCAAATAACTAAAAAAAGATTTGTACTTGCAAACTCACTACTTGGAAAAGGTTTAACAATTGTTTTCACAAACAAAAAAGGTGAAACTTTTAAATACAATCACGACGAAGTGTTTGCTAGAAATCAAAGTAGATTAATGAGTATGAATTGTTTTATTAAGTATGGTAACTATACTAATACTAATAAACTACCAAACTGGGCGAAGTAAAGTAACTCAATTCTTCTGATCCTTCCTAGTTGATAGTCATACTTTAGGGAAGTAAAATAAAACGAATATATGACTTAGCACATGCTAGTGTAAGCTGAGTAAGTATCGCGTCATGCTCAGTGAACTATGGAGCTCGGTTGCCGGGGTGTGAGTTCGAATCTCACCACTAGTACTAAAATTAAATATAATAATATGAAAATAGAAAAATACCTACATGGGTTTCAAATACAAGATATTTGTAATGAAATTGAAGATCTGATCTTTGAAAGAATAAATGAAGAATTAGAGAGGAATGGATATACTCATGCACCAGATAGTGAGTTAGTAAATGATATACTTAGAAAAATGTATTTCTTAGATTAAACTTAGTTTCTACTGGCGAGTTCAAACCAATATGTGACAAAATGTCACTATGACAAAGTGTCACTATATGACATAATGTCATGACAAAATGTCACTCTTTTATAGAGAAGAAGAGTGGAATACCAACTAACTAATTTGAAAAAACTAACAAATATACACTCTTTGAAAAACTATAACTCATTAATAACTAATAATTTATTACAAACTAAATACGAAGTATATTGGATAATAATAATATAACAATTAAATAACTAACAATGCACAAAACTAAACAAATATCAACAAAAACTTTAAAAATTAATAATAAAACTTTAATTGGTTTTAAATATAATGATGTTTACTCAAATAAATATTTATTTAAAATAATAAATACTTCAATAACAATTAGTGGACTAATATATTTCGACAAAACTAATTTAAAAAAATCAATACTTGATTTAATATAATTACAAACTAAATACGACTTAGTATGGATAATATAATAAACAACTAAATAATAATAAATATAAATAAAATGAAAGTAACTAATAAATATAATAAAGATGTAACTAAAGCAGTTAATCTACTTTTAGAAAATAAAATAACTTCTAAAGAATTTCAAAAATTAATAAATAAGAAATAAAATGAATAATTCACATAAAACTTGGAAACAAGCATTCGCAGAAGTAAATGCAATGCATAAAAAAGCTCTTAAAAAACAAGAGGAAATACTAATGATTAAATTAATGAATCAAGAAGGTAGTAACTTGTTCTTAAGTCACCTACACTTTGATTATAAAGGTACTTATATCACTGATCAATACTATGATGAAACAGGTAGATTTGAAGTAGTTCCAGTAGAATACTATGGTGAAACTTATTTAAAAGCATTAAAAAATAAAATAAAATGAAGAATTAAGCAATCTACCTGCTGAAGACAAACAGTGAAAGAACCAGTATAGTGACCTTTGGGATATCTATAGAATACGTCATATTCACTAAAATTGAAAATTGGCAGGTAGTTATTTAAACAAAATAAAATAAAATGAAGAAAATACTAATAACAATTGGTGTACTAATGACGATGTCATTTAACACTCCAGAGAACAAAACTAATTGGGAATTGTACCAAGCAATAAGCGATGTAGAAGACTATATAGAATGGTTAAATGAAGATCTATTCCAAGGTAATATAACTGAAGAATATCACGAAGTAATGCTAGAAAATTATCAAGAAACTTTACAACATTTATTAAAAGTAAATAGAGATATAATTCACTTAACACAGAATTAAAATGAAGAAAAATAAAATAACAAACGAGCCGGGATTTGAAGCGTTAGGTATATTTTTATTAATTGCCATTATAGTAATAATCTCAGCATATATAGGAATAATATGAGAGTAAAAGCAAGAGTGGTATTAACAGAAATACCAGTGGAAATAGTAATGGAGGTAGATCCAGTATTTTGGTTGACAAATAATGAAGAAGAGCACGCTAATGCAATATGGCAATGTTTAGAAACATCTCACCCACTTTGTGTGGAAGTAGCGTTACAAAACACTAAACTATACCCTAAAACAAGTTGGATTGAGAATATTGAAATTATTACAAACTAAATACGATACTAATTGGATAATATATATATGAAACGAAACGAAAAATATAATATTAAATTTGCTTTATCAATAGCAATAACTAAAAACTTATTTCTATATAAAGGTAATTTATATGAAAAATTAGATAATCACCCTT
>Ga0098044_1001644_pt1 | contig 11611 bp, 13 predicted proteins | sample 10_taG_FD_75053 | JGI IMG/M metagenome (GOLD analysis project Ga0098044, IMG submission 75053) | Marine viral communities from the Subarctic Pacific Ocean - 10_ETSP_OMZ_AT15264 metaG | ecosystem: Environmental > Aquatic > Marine > Oceanic | place: Pacific Ocean | collected 2015-01-16 | reverse complement strand
GAGAAAATTTTTGTTTTGATAAAACCGTTAACTCATGTTCAATCCGATCAACATATTCTGGAGTTGCGTCTTCACCAACCACCGAACGGAGACCGTCAAAAACCAATTCCCTCAACGCCTCATCGTCTGTTACACCGTCAGGTACAACAAAATCTGGAAGGCGGACAGTGTTATCAGGAAAGAAAGAGTCAATACGATCATGAGCGATATCATAAGTTTCCTTGATTGACTGATGGACAATTTCATCTTCGTACTCAACATCACACTCCTCTGTATATTTTAAATAGGATTCCCAAACTTGATCTCCGTTTTTTGGATACAACTCATATCCAATTTCATCAACATGTTGAGGAATTTCCTCGATTTCTTTCTTCCAGCGCTTGACAATATAGCCAATGCGCTTATATGCCTCGCGAGTACGCCAAGCATCAGGATTTGGATAGTGAGAATCACATGTTGAAATAAGCTTAATCCCATATTCTTTATGCATTTGAATAATATATTTGTTTAATTCGTGCTGTTCAGGCACATTATTCCATTGCAGTTCTCCATACCAACGATCTCCAAAGATGTCAAGCATCTTTTCTGTTACTTCGCGCATAGCGTTCAGAACGGCCTCTTCACCGCCCTCTCTGTTCTCCCAAAGACAACCTGCGTAAACCCCTCCAAGACATGCTGAGGCGGCTATTACACCTTCTGAGTGCTGCTTTAAGAGGTCGTAATCAACCCTTGGATACTTAAAGAAGTAAGGGCGAGTGTACGACTTGGAAACAAGCTTAAAAAGGTTCTCTAGGCCCTTTTCGTTTTGAGCTAAAAGGATCAAATGTCGTCGACGATTCAGAATACTCCACATCGCTTTCTTAGATGCTGCCTCGTCCTCTACGGATAAGCTGTTATCTTCGTCTTTCTTCTTACGATTCTCTTTGTCTTCCTCGTATGCTTTCTGCCACTCTTCAATTGACGGATTGAAATAAGCCTCAACGCCATAAATTGGCTTGAAATCTTTACCATCCGACTTCATCTTCTTTGCATGCAAAACTTGATAAGACAAACCGTTCATGTTCCCATGATCTGTCAACGCTAGTGCATTACATCCATTTTGATACGCATAATCCATATGCTCTTGTGGATATCCTATCGCATCGAATAGAGATCCCGCCACTGAATGGCCATGCAAATTGACAAACGGTATTTTTGGTTCACTCCTCTCCATATTCTTCTCCTATTAGTGAATAATTTTTATATCTTACCAATCCTTCTTCGGGCCTAAGTACTTCCTTGTTATGTTCGGACCCCAAGAATTTTGTATATCCTGACCATGATTCAGCAGGATAATACCATGGCAACTCTATCTCCTTTACACTATCTAATTTAATCACGCTGAAGATTTTGTCAAGGGTAAAAAATCGAGCGGAGTATCTTTCTTCTACTGGAAGTGATTGTTTAGGGAAGTAATCTCCCTCTGCTATATATGAAGAATATCGACCTGTCCCTTCTTTTCTAACAACTCTTCTAAACTCAAGCCAGTCCTTTGGGCCAAATGTAAAACTTATGTAAGCTCCATCTCTGACTGATTTTCCTTTATATGTAAAGAGAGTATTTTTATGCGAAGAGATTTGTTGACGAATGGGTCTTAAGAAATCTACTGGATTTACACCGTATGGAAAGGATACATAATATTTAGAGGGCGTGACCCAACGACTTAATTTACTGCTTATTTGAAACGCAACCAAAGCACCGTAAATCACGCTCCAGCCTAAACAATCTCTCTTGTCTCTATCATTTGGATGAATCGGCACATAGTAAATTGAAATCGGCCGTCTATTGGCATGAGGAAATCTGTCCAATCTTCGACGGAAATAGACAGGATCCTGGTATTGAAACCCTATTCTGTTCTGGACTAAAGGCTGCATGTCATCATGACATACAATCCAGATTGTTTCACACCCAGCCATGGCGCATTCATAAACCGCTTGTTCAACCATGGTCCAGTTTGGAGCAATGGGCATCAACGAGTCATGCCATTGAAAATTAAACTCCAGGGGTTGACCTGCAATTGGCACAATCCCAGCCAAATGGAAAGTACCACCGTTCTTTTCCTCTATCATTTCCAATACCTCAAAAGCTTTTTGATATTTTTATTTTTCGGATGGCCATCAAAATTTTTTAAAATTTCTTCAACGGATAAATTACAATATGTAACGTTTTTGTCAAGATCTAAATCATATTCATCGATGCAAATCAATTCTCTACGTTGAGGAGTTACTTTAACATTCAGGTGATACGGTATACCGTTGCGATAACCATTTCTTCTTCCCTTGACCCCGTTCTGCTTCATCATCTGCTCAACCTTAAACTTTGCATATGTATCAGAATAACCATACTCTTCAAGTTGTTCGCCGTTCAAATAAGAAATAGCTATTAAATTTTTTAAATCGCGATTATTTCTATGGCTATATGCATAAAAGTATATTTCTTTTACAAAATCATCACAATCCTCTATATAATCTAGATCATGAATCATACCGGTATTAACCCACATCCAGTCGAGCACTTTATATTTCCGGATCTTTGAATTTATTTGTCTTATTCCAATCTCTGAAGCGTCAAAAATTTTAAGCTTATTAAAACGAAATCTAGCCAATCTGGAGTGAGAAGTTGTAACTTTCAACACGCCATCTTCTATCCTCAAAGCTTGAGCAGAATTGGGAATGGGAGCTTGTCCAGCCATAGATATCAAAAAGAATAGTTTTCTCCAAACTTCTGATTTTCTAATTCCAACTGAGATTTCTCGACTTGAAGAACTTAGTATCGAAACTTCATTTTTAAAACCTATGTGATCTAAGTTTGTTTCAGCCGAAAACCTCTCGAAGAAGAACGGCTCTTTTGCATCAATACAAATCAAGGTGGATCCAGTGAACCAAGCATATAGCAAAGCGTTCAAGGATCCACCTATGATTACCTCATCGATTATATATTCATGCCGATCCAGATTCATCACTATGTCTTATTTCTCTATAGGATGTCACTGTAACAGGCCATAAACCAGTAGCGATATCTAAACACGCTTCTGCTACTTTTTGGATTTCCCACTGCGCTCCTTGATGAGTCCTGAGATCAACAAATTTTAACAAGTTATTGAGATTAACAGTGCCATAGTACTGCGTATACATGGACTGAGGGAGTACTCCTCTAGCCTGTTCGCGACATACACCCGCAGCGACCATTTTTTCAAAAAGCGCTAGCGAATTCACGTTATGCCTGTGTACACAATTAGACGCTGGAATACTCACCGGAAAGCTCTCATGCCCAACATGACTTAAAATTCCTGGATCAACTAAAGCATTCTCGTTAGAAGCTTGTCGATTGGACTTATGTTGTGTTCTAAAAGACTCTGGTTCATAAAACTTGATACCAAAGTCAGTGTAGCGCCTGGAGATCTCATTATAACTCCAGGTTCTGTGACGATGATGCTGAGAACGAATAAACAAGGGCACAGTAAATCTAAATGTAACAACGTTATGCTCCAATGTTGACGTATGGCGATGCTTAATTAAATATTTAATTAATTTCTCATCTTTTTTGTCCATGACATCTTTTTGCTTTCCGAAACTAACTCTGGCGGCATTGACAACAGATAAGTCCGTTCCCATATGAGAAACGTATTCAACCGCGCCAATGCCATCATCGTATACTTCTATTCTACGATTATACATCTTCTATATGCTCCACCGTCTGAATAATTCTCATAGCTACTTTATAAGGATCACAATTGGCTGCCGGCCGGCGATCTTCTAAATATCCCATCCAGTTGTTTGCCTCAACAGCCACAGGTACTCTAACTGAAGCTCCTCGATCACCAACCCCCCAACTAAATTCTTCAATATGTTGGGTTTCGTGTTTTCCCGTTAATCGGTTTTCGTTACCCTCTCCATATATAGAGATATGCTCGTCGTGGTGTATTTCTAATGAGTTGAGAGCCTCCTTAAACACCTCTTCGCCACCTTCGTCCCGCATTTTTCTATTGCTAAAATTTGTATGACATCCAGAACCATTCCAATCTCCAGCGACTGGCTTTGGAGTCATATCAATATCATACTCATAACTTTCAGCCAAGCGATGAAGCATATATCTGCTCATCCACAAATCATCACAAGCCTTGAGAGTATCGCTCGAAAAACATTGAAATTCCCATTGACCACTAGCCACCTCGGCATTGATTCCAGTTATATCAATGCCCATTTGCAAACATTGGATCATATGTTTTTCTGCCAACTTTCTGCCTTTACTTTGACTTGATCCGACTCCACAATAATATGGCCCTTGGGGCTTGGGGTTTCCATTAGGAGGAAATCCTAGAGGTCTATCATTTTTCTTCATGAAATATTCTTGCTCAAAACCCCACCAATATTGTTCTTCTTTGGCAGTTTCGTTTAAAGATCTTAATTTAGATCTAAAATTTGATTCATGAGGAGTACCGTCTGCATTCAAGACTTCACAAAAAACCAAAAAATGGTTTTCCGCCCATTGATAAACTCTGGCAGGAACTAAAACACATTCGGAGAAATTTCCCTCTGCTTGCTTTGTTGAACTGCCATCAAAATTCCAATTTGGAATTGTTAAATTTTCCTCAAAACGTTTGGCTGTTCGTACTTTACTTCTCAAATTTGGTGTGGAATATCCATCTAACCATACATATTCTAATATATTTATATTACTCAACTGGCACCTCTTCTTGTTCTGGTTGATCTGGTTGTTCTGATTCAACATCGTCATAAAACGGAATATAAAACTTGACACCGTTATATGATGAAAATAAATCATTGCGTGCATCGGCTTTCGGCCCGTGAATTACGCCGTATCTGATGCCGGCAGCTTGATCTAGACGCCCTCCCTCGGATGTCTTTAACATGCTGTATTCCATAGAGCCTTCTTCAGTCCTGTTCCCATGAATTACACTGTCCTGGCCCCACTTTTTTCCCAACTCAATTACCATTTCCTTTGGCATATTGGGCACAATATAAGAATTTTCTGGATCACCATAGGATCCACCAATTGAATATAGTTTATATCCTTGCTCTTCCAAAACATCCTCAAAGTTTTTTCTACGATTCGCATTTTCAGCATTTCGACGGGCCAAGCCCTCTCCGGATTCGTCACCCGAATCGTATTCTGCGACTCCTTTCCACTCAAGCGGATTTTCCGGTGTCATAATTGCCACCATCTCCACGTCTGATTCTCCCATGAGCATGCTATACATTTCTGACCATGGTAAATCATTGCTGATTTCGATATTTGCACCATCCTCATATGGCGACTCTAAAAGCATCGAATTATTTTTACGATACTCTAGCATTTGGTGATCGATCATTTCTCTCAACCACCCAATGGTTAATTTTTCAGACATACTAAGCCCTCCTTGAACCTATAATTAGTTTTAAAATTTATCTATCTCACCCAGAATATATTTTTCCTCAACCATTTTAAATTTCTCTCCTTTATGAGAGAATTCAATAATCATATGTCGAGGCACTATAATGGGAAAAGTCATTCTTTTCCCCGATTTTCTCCTCACAATAACATACTCTGATTTCTCGGCTACACTTTCAGGCAAGACAAATGATGCCTGGGGTTCTTCGTCTGGCATTTCAACAATCCAGATCCAACCATTTAAAGAATTAATTTTAAGATTCATTTTTTCTCCTATATTTCACAACTATCGTTTGTACAAAATTTTGTACCAGAACCTTCAGTTGACATCTCAATTTTTGTAATGGGTGTAATTTTAGAAACCATTTCCTCATACTTCTCTTTGGCAATGGCTTCATATGGAGCTTGACGATATCCAGTATTAGAATAGCGCAAGAAAGAAACGGCTTTTAGTCGAGTTTCATACATCTGCAAAGCATTTTCAATTTGACATGCTTCATGATCATTGAACGTAACTGTAACAGACACTGAATTGTCTGCCCAATAATATTGATATTGTGCCGCGATCTCTAATTGTTCCCACATACTAACGTCTCTTTTACTCTTTTGAAAAAGGGGCTCTTTTACTGGGAATTCTACAACAACCGTGCTCTTTTGTCCAAAGGCGTCTTCTATATTATAACCCGCTTTGGACAAATGTGCAACTAATTCTGAATTTTTTGCAAATCTTATACGTCTAATATAATATTCTGATTCTGCAAAGTGGATCCCCGGCGTAGAGCCATTTAACAAAGACACCGTACCGCTGGGCTTGATGCTCGTTGTGCGGATTGAACGCGGAATACAAAGCCAATCAGAGTATTGCTTGTCCCAAGCTTGAACCTCATCGTAAGCATTGTCACACCAATTGTACATTTCGCGCCGTCCAAACTTCCCAAAGGCTTGAACAACACCAGACTGAGAAAGGCCAATGCGGCGATTCTTGAGCATTCTCTGGTTTGTCTCTGGCCAATGGGTCTTCACAAGGGTAATTGTTTTGCCATAGAGATAAGCAATTTTGAGAGTGCGCAAATAATCTTCATAAGAATCGTGCTGCGCCGGATATGTCTCAACGAGACAGCATAATTCTGCATCCTCTAATTGCTGCTCCACGCAGGGATTGAAACCCATGACCAAATGATCATCCAATCGCTCCCCATCCTTGAATCGGCCACGGGTTCTGGCGTTCTCCAACCAAATATACCCAGGCTCTCCATTTGTCACCGTTAACTCTGCATGATCTACATAATTCATGCCGACTTGAGCGTTTATTGAATTGTTCGATCCCCAGCGATATTTAACCAATGGAAGATTATTAATCTTTTCCTGATAGTCGCCCATCTTTTCAGGATGTACAGAACTCATCTCCTCTTCTATTTTTCTAAGATCGGAAGGATCCTTAAGACGCACAAAAACACTGTCATCATGAGAACCCAGAGCAAGAGCCGCTGACCGCCTTACGTTACCTGCGACGACACACTTGCCGATTAAATTTTGAGTGTCAACGATCAATGTCGAATCAGCTTTTCGACCGATATAGCCCATATAGAGCTTGACCAGATCCCCATGAAGGTCGACTAGCGGTTGAGGCCCACAGGCGGTGCCACCAAAGCCTCTGATGAGAGCGCCTTCAGGGCGAATTAACGAATAGTCAAACACAGGAAGCTCTTGTCCGAAAATAAAAGCATCAAGGACGATCTGTACCGAATCCACCCACCCTTCGCGTGAGTCAGGAACCACAAAAGTTTCTTGAGATAGTTGTGGCTTCTTAATTTCGAAAGTACCAGCACCCAAAGTGTCAAACCCGACACCAACGCCAAGCATTAATGCATCCATCATCCAGCCAAACAAATAGCCACCCTTCGTGCTGATGTCCTTTGTGGACCGGAAGGCGCAGTTAAAAAGACCGGCTCCAGTTTTCTCCTCCGCAAAACGTGTACCCATCATCCATAATCCTCGCCCTGGAGGAGTCCACTTCAGATCAAAAAGCCTATCAAATGCCTCTTTGGCTGTTCTCTGTGCTTTTGCGTCATTCCACTCCAACCCTAGACTAACAACATGATTTTTTTGAAGCGTGAACATGCCTTCGATTACACGCTTGCAAACGTGCCACCATTCTTCGGTTTCTTCAGAGTCATAGCCAAACTCCTTTAACTTTCTAGAATATGTCCGCTTAAAGGTTATGTACCCAAGCGGCCCCCATGGTGGATCCTTAGTCTTATAAGATATAAGAAATGCTTCTGATAATGTAAAGCGCCGTATTTTCATTGTCGCTGTCTCCTTTTATACATTTGATATGCTGATAATCTTTCTTTCTGTGCTTGCATCGGACTGGTCCCATCTCCTTCTGAGTTCTTAGGCAGTACCTTAATGCAAACATTTGAAGTGTCCATAAAAATTGGAAATACAATTCCATCTGGCCCATTTCTGTTTTTTGCTATAAAAACACGACCTTGATTTGTACTTCTATCCTCAATGGTTCTGGAAATGGAAAATATAAAGTCGGCAACAAAACACTTATTAAAAGCTTCACTAATTGCCTCCATTGTAATAATCTCTGCGTTCAATCCTGTTCTGTTGGTTTGAGATGCCGTCCAAACTCTCAAATTATATTCTTGCCCAATCCCCCTCAATTCCTCGTAAATTGATTCCAAATCGTGGCGCTTTTCGCTTCTTGTTTCAACTGGACGTAGCAAATCTGCATAATCGATAACCAACATGTCAGGCTCAAAACCTTGCCTTTTAAGTTTTTCAATATAATTTCGAATTGTGTTTGTTGTGGCTGTCTTTGTTGGATATTCCTTTATTTTTAATTGACCCTTGACATCTTTAACAATTTTCTCTACCTCTCTCTTTTTATGCCTTAAAGATCCGAGTTGTACTGATGAAATGCAAGAGTCAAACCTCAACCCCACGACCTCAGATGCCAACTCTAAAGTAATATACACTACGTTGTGTCCTTCTTTTACCGCTGCTGCGCCTATATGTACTAGTGCCATAGATTTACCAGCGCCTGTTGGCGCGATAATGACTCCCAATTCCTTCTGCCCATGTCCACCCCCACAAATATCATCCATCAATGGCCAACCAGTTGATATGGGGTTTCTGGGGCGTTCCTCGTATCGTGCTTCGAAATCCTTGTGAAAATCATGCCCACCATCACTTTCAGAACCAAGTAAGAGAGCTTCATTGATCACTTTGCTGATTTTATCATATGATGACTTATCAAGCAACTGCATCGATTTCATCATGGCCTCTTTTAGTTTTTGCTTTCTACAAAAATCTAAAGCGCGTTTCTTTATAAACTCACCATCATCACGCTTAGACTCTCCAGTTTGCTTAAAAAAGTTGTTAACTTGTTCTTTTACAACTACAGGATGATCATCAAGGCCTGTGTGTATTATAGCTCTCATAGCAGATCTGCCGGGATGAGAATTATATTCTTCTCTATATTCTATTATCTTCGAAGCAAAAACTCGAAGATACTTTAATTCCAAATAATTTTCGCAAAATACCTCTAAAAAGCGATCTGCGAATATCCGGTCTTCCAATATCAACTGGCAAAGGCCCTCTTGGAAACCTCTCCCAAACTTTCCAAAACTTACAATATCAGACATGCTTGCCTCTCCTTGTGTCTTATATTAAATTTAAGCACCAAATGGTTATCGTCAAGACATAATATCTGTTTTATTTTTTTTGTACCTTTCCTCGTATCTAGATTTTAGCAGCGCATCAACTTCTTCAATAAAATTCTCAATATCTTCGACCGTTGCGTATGCTGAATCTGATGCGCTAATTTTTATACGATCCCATGACTTTTCAGCATTAATTTTGGCAACCAAAGTATCTTTTAGCCAACTCAAAAAATTGTCCTTTATTTCATCCCATGATTGACCGGTCATCTTATGTCTCTTGTGAAAACCAACCGCATATGCATTAACTTCATGAGGCGAAGTAAAATAGTTTTTATAGTCCTCCAAATACCCGTAACCCAAGCCTCGCGCTCTCCTCTCCAAGCCCCTGAGACTGTCTAAAGTGTGCTCAAATTCGTGTCGTAAAGTTGATTTAATTTTAGCTACCAAATTTGAAGGTCTGATGTCCTGCAAAGAAAAGTCAGAAGGAATATTGACAAAAATTCTCAAATACTTTTTGCTTTCCTGATATGATCCAACAGCGGAAGAATCATCAGCGTCTTCAATATTGCTGGAGAAATTCACCCTTCCGTCGACTTTTCTTACAAGATCTTTGATCTCTTTTGGTAACATGCGACCACTTGCGGCTCGACCGTCTATAAAACTAAACTCTATAAAATTTGATCCAGGTGTCGACATATTAATTCCACGCTTAATCGCATGCAAAGCCTCATCTGTGATTACATCTGTGGCTGTGTCAAACCTGTGCCTCTGGGCTAGCCCTTCATTTGCAAAGGAGCGCCACTCTTCTAAAATACTCTTCATCTGAAAAATCCCTCTCTGTGTCCTGATATATTAAGTAGTGCTAACTCTGTTTGATTTCACAATATACCGCATTTTTTGTTTTAAAGTTTCCCAATTATAATGACCAAAGCCTTCCTTAGACATCTTAATCAGCACATTTGTGAAATTAAGCTCATAAGCTGCATTTGTCACAGCATGATCAATATCGTTTTTTGACTGTATTGATATCATTGGAGAATAAAGCTGCATGATCTGATAATTTTCTTTAACTAAATTCATACCAGTTAAGATATTTTCATAAGCTTTCTTTTTTGACTTTGTATACATGCAATATTGCTCTATATCCGAAAAAGTATAACTCTTTGGCTCTTTTAAAAACTCAAAACATGATTTTACAGTTTTGAGACCTACTCGCTTGATTCCAACTAGATTATCTGAGGAGTCTCCTGCAATTGCTCTAGCCATGGCAAAATTAACAGGATGAATTCCGTGTTCTTCTAAGATGTTGTCAACGCTCTTCATCTTATTCTCTTTCAATACCGGACGATACACCTTAACTGTATCGCTACATAACTGGAAGAAGTCTTTATCGTTGGAGTAAATAATCTTCTTCCAACCTTCTAAAAAAGGAGAATATGCTAAATACGCAATAACATCATCCGCCTCAACATCCGGTACCATTAGCTGTACAATTGGCAATTCATTCAAATATTCGATTGCTTTTGTCATTTGCCATGCGCGATTCTGATTTCTCTGCTCATCTGTCAAATTTTCACTATGACGATTTAGATGACGCGACAAACTAACGGGCTTACGGCCGGCCTTATATGCGCTGTTAATCGCTTTTCGTTTTTTAGAACCACCTTTGCCGTCCCATACAACAACAACACGCTCAACTTTAAGCTCACGTAATTCTTTTTGTAGAATCTTCAAAAATCCTTTTGCGCCTCCAATAGGATCTCCATTCGTCGATAATGATGGATCAACAGTATACGCCCTAATAAACGTATTGTGCCCATCAATCAATAATACTGTCTTGTCCATCTTCGTCTCCTTTTAAATCAATTAGTCCATATTTATTTAAATCATGAACCCAATCACGATAAAGCTTAGGCACAATATCATCTTCAATTTGTATATCAACTATTTTAAAACAACTTCTATGCTGACTTGAAATCCTAGGGTCTTTTAGTCCGCCCATAATTGAAATCCAAGGGCCTCTTTTATCTCTGTCTAAATCAAAGCAATTGCATGCTCTGACGTCTTGTTTACATCTGCTATATATTATCGCGTCACACTGATAACATTTTACTGCTTTGATTTTCATCCACACATCCTCCAATTATTTAAAATTCTAGTCATATAATCTGTCAATTCCTTTATCTCAGAGTCTGACAGAGCTAGCTTTTGTTGCATTGCTTTATCTTTTTGGATTCTCTCCAAAATGCCTCGAATCGCTGCTATTTTATCAGTAGCCAGTGTCATCTTTAATCGTCCTCCAAACAACGTATACGAACAGGGTCTGTGCTGTAAATGCAACAGCTAACCCCTTTCCATAATTGTTTCCAAAATAATGCTCCATGCCGATGCATAAAACGAGCGCTGCATAAAGCAACAACCACAAAAACCAAACTCTGCCAGACATAATATTACTCCTCGCCTAGTACATCTAGATCCGGATCCAAATCTCTTACTCTATCTACGAT
>Ga0098044_1001642_pt1 | contig 11628 bp, 11 predicted proteins | sample 10_taG_FD_75053 | JGI IMG/M metagenome (GOLD analysis project Ga0098044, IMG submission 75053) | Marine viral communities from the Subarctic Pacific Ocean - 10_ETSP_OMZ_AT15264 metaG | ecosystem: Environmental > Aquatic > Marine > Oceanic | place: Pacific Ocean | collected 2015-01-16 | reverse complement strand
CTGAACTGGAGAAGATGGTGATAGCCGGCTATTTCTCCGATCCGCGCAGCCTGGCCAACGAAGGCGATGGGGGTACTCCTTATGTTGTCGACCTCGGTGGTCGCCCCCTGTCTGTTGCCAACCAGGGGTTGAACCTGGCGCTGGTGCAGGAAGACCAGGAACAGTTCGTTGAAGACTCCCAGGAGTTGGAAAACCGGGAGCTGATTGAGCTGGCGCGCCTACGGCAGATTGAGATGCTGCAAAGCCTGAAAGGTCAGGTCGAGGAGATGGTAGCCGGCAACAATGAGTTTGAATGGTTCAATGATGCACTGGAAATTGAACTGACCGAAGAAGGCCTGGCGATTCAGATTACTGACCGAGAAAATCGGCCTATCTTTGATCTAGGCTCAGAACAATTACGTCCTTATGCGCGACAGGTGTTGTGGGCGCTGTCAGATATCCTGATGGATGTGCCTAATAAAGTGAGCATATACGGTCACACCGATAGTGTGCCTTATTCTGCAGCGAATGATGACTATACCAACTGGGAGCTCTCTGCCGACCGAGCAAATTCCGCACGCCGAGCGCTGGTGGAAGGTGGTATGACCTATGGGCGTTTTTCACAGATTATTGGCATGGGTTCATCGTTGCCCCTGATGCCGGAAGCGCCGCAGGATCAGGCTAACCGACGTATTGTGATCATGGTGCTGAACGAAAAAATTGATGAGCAGGTGCTGGAAGAAACCCGTAATGCCGAGCTGCGAGGTCGCCAGCCACCCGAGAGCGCATTACCTGACCAGCCGGCACCAGAGATCTTCTGATCTTCTTTGCTTTATGCATGGCAGCGCAAGCCAGAGGCGCTTAACGGGCGCCCTGGCTTTGCAGAATCAGCTGATAACTGTGTAATCGCTCGGCATTGATGGCACCTTCTGCCACTGCATTGAGAATGGCGCAGCCCGGTTCGTTGACGTGTTTGCAATCGCGGAAACGGCAATATCCCAGATAAGGGCGAAACTCCCGAAAACCGTTAATCAGGTCTGTTGCTCCCACATGATCAAGTCCGAATTCACGTATGCCCGGTGAGTCAATCAGATCGCCACTGCCAGGCATGTGGTAGAGGCGAGTTGCTGTGGTGGTATGCGTACCTTTTGCCAGGCCCACTGACAACTCCCCAACGTCCGCATATTCGGCTTCTTCACTGTTTTCCATATCACGCAGGGCATTAATGACAGATGATTTGCCAACGCCAGATTGGCCAACGAACACCATGGTGCGTTCCGATAGGGTCTCGCGCAAGGCAGATACACCATCTTCGGTTTTGGTAGAGGTAGTGAGTGTCTGGTAACCAATGCTTTCATAGCGTGCCAGCAACGTGGCAATCTCACTGTCTTGTCCGGTGTGAGCCGGATGATCCAGCAAGTCCGCTTTATTTAGCAGGATGATGGCTTCTAGCGACAGGTTTTCAATGGTGACCAGATAGCGGTCGATCAGGTTGGCAAATGGCTCTGGCTCTGGTGCAATGACGACGACAACCGTATCGATATTGGCTGCCACCGGACGCAGTGTGCCACGACTGTTTGGGCGACTGATCAAGGACTTGCGATCCAACTGGGCGACAACCACACCGCTGTTTTCGTCATCGGCCTGCCAGATTACATGGTCGCCAGTGACCAGAGGTGGCAGGTTGCTGCGTTGATAACAGCGGAAACGCTCGCCCAGGTGTTCACCCGACAGTGCTTCGATTTCCAGTTGCTGGCCAAAATGACAGACTACCAGCCCCGTTTGTTCGGGGCCGAGTTGGCGTGAGTGGTCAGTACTGTCTGCCTTGCTGTCAGTGACAGTGCTGGCAGTACGCGATTGTTGCTGGCGCTGAATCCGCCGTACCTGATGTTTATTAAGTCTTCGTTTGGCCATGGTCTGCCATTCTATTACAATGCGAGGGTGCTGAAACCCTGATTTTCTATCAGGACAGTATTTTGATGATAATAAATGGCTAGGGAGTCATTCTGGTGAGCATAGACAAGCAGCAAACCCTGATTTGGATTGATATGGAGATGACAGGGCTGGAACCCGAGCATGACCGTATCATTGAGGTCGCAACGCTGATCACGGATGGAGACCTGAATGTACTGGCCGAAGGCCCGGTACTGGCTGTTCACCAAAGTGATGAAGTGCTGGCCGGTATGGATGAGTGGAACCAGCGCACACATGGTGAATCCGGCCTGGTTGAACGTGTGCGTCAAAGCAAGTTAAACGAAGCGGATGTGGAAGCGCAGACAATCGCTTTCCTGCAACGTTATGCAGAGCGTGGCAGTTCGCCCATGTGTGGTAACAGTGTGCACCAGGATCGCCGTTTCATGGTCAAATACATGTCATCACTGGCCGATTTCTTTCATTACCGAAACCTGGATGTCAGTACGGTGAAAGAGCTTGCCAAACGCTGGCGCCCGGATGTGGCGAGTGGTTACAAAAAGCAGAGCACTCACCAGGCGATGGATGATATCCGGGACTCGGTGGATGAGCTGAAGCACTATCGTGAGCACTTCTTTAAACTGGATCAGCCTTCCTGATATTGCCGGCTCTGGCAGCAGTACCCTATTCCTGGTGCTGGTGCTGGTGCAGTGCCCATTGCACATGCTCACGCACCAGCGGCGATTCATGGTTGACCCGGCTCTTTAAGGCTTCAATCACTGGAATCGTACTGGGGGCATTGCCCAGCCCGACTGCGATGTTCCTCAGCCAGCCTTCATAGCCGGTTCGGCGAATGGCGGAACCGGCTGTACGATCCAGAAACTCCTGCTCGGTCCAACTGAATAATGTTGCCAGTGAGCTGTTATCCAGCCCATGCCGGGGTGCGAAATCTGTCTCTTTACTTAAGTGTGTGAACTTGTTCCAGGGGCAGATCAACTGGCAGTCATCACAACCAAATACGCGATTGCCGATCATGGGGCGCAGTTCTTGCGGAATGCTGCCCTGCAATTCAATGGTCAGATAGGAAATGCAGCGTCGGGCATCCAGCTGGTTGGGGCCACGAAATGCCTGGGTCGGACAGATGTCCAGACAGGCAGAACAGCTGCCGCAATGGGCACTGTCAGGCGGGTCGACCGGTAAAGGCAAGTCCGTAAACAACTCGCCCAGAAAGAACCAGGAACCGGCTTTTTTGTTAAGCAGCATGGTGTTCTTGCCAATCCAGCCCATCCCGGACTTTTCAGCCAGTGCACGCTCCATGACCGGTGCACTGTCGACAAAGGCGCGATAGCCAAATTCACCGATATGTTCACTGATACGTGTTGCCAGTTGCTGAAGTCGTTTGCGAATCAGTTTGTGGTAGTCCCGTCCTCTTGCATAGCGGGAAATATACGCATTCTCTCTGTCGAGCACCGGTTTCAGCGACTGGTCTTCCAGCAGGCTGTAATCCATGCGCACACACAGCGCGCGTAGCGAACCCGGGTGCAGTTCAGCTGGTTTAACCCGGAGATCACGATGACGTGCCATGTATTCCATTTCACCATGATCGCCGCGTGCCAGCCAGTCATCCAGGTGATCGGCGTAGTCCTGCATGTCCAGGTCAGACACGGTAAGCTGCTGAAACCCCAGTTCTCTCGCCCATTCACGAATCTGTGTCAGTAACTGATGAAGTTCGGTGTCATTCATGATTGTGGTGTCAATGATTGATGCATGGCGATTTAAAAGCGTATTAAGTTTGGTATTGGCCGTGTTACAGCTGACAAATAATATCAGCCGCCTGTTTCAGCGTGCTGTCATCCTTGCAGAAGCAAAAACGAATCATCCGGCTATCAGCTGGCGCATTTTCATAAAATGGCGAGAGCGGGATGGCAGCCAGTTTCTTTTCCTGGCACAGCCAGTCTACGAATTCACGGTCAGGCAGATCACTGACCTCACTGTAGTCAACACACTGAAAATACGTACCCGCTGATGGCGTAAATGTCAGTCGGGAAGCGCTGATCAGTTCATTGAATGTGTCACGTTTCTTCTGATAGAAAGCCGGTAAATCTTCGTGGTGTTCCGGGCAGTCCCGCATGAAATCCGCAATGGCATACTGGATAAAACTGGTTGATGTGAACGTAACAAACTGGTGTATTTTTCTGAACTCGCTCATGATGTTTTCAGGTGCCACACAATAGGCCGCTTTCCATCCAGTGGCATGATAAGTCTTGCCGAAGGAGAAAACGGCAATGCTTTTTTCCCTGAGTTCAGCATGGCGCAAGACGCTTTGGTGGATGCCACCATCGAAGACCATATGCTCATAGACTTCATCGGACAGCACAATAATTTTCCGGTCACGTATCAGTTCGGCCAATTGATCCAGGTCCGCTGAAGTGAGCACGCTGCCGCAAGGGTTGTGCGGTGAGTTGATAATAATCATACGGGTTTTGTCACTGATGGAGTCCTGCAGTAACTGCCAGTCAATACAATAATCCGGTCGCGTCAATGGCAAATGCACGGGGATACCACCCGCTAGCAGCACGGACGGATCATAGGAATCATACGCCGGGTCAAACATGATGACTTCATCACCATCACTCACAAAGGCCTGTATGGCATCATATAGGGCCTCGGTGGCACCGGAGGTCACAGTAATCTCCTGATCCATGTCAACCTGGCAGTGATACAGGGTGTTAACCTTGTTGGCAATTTCGGCGCGAAGTTGATCCACACCGGTCATTGGTGCATATTGGTTTTTACGGTTATTCAGGTGATGGACCACCCGCTCACGCAAGTATGCCGGGCAATCAAAGTCGGGAAACCCCTGTGACAGGTTGATGGCACTGTGCTGCTGTGCCATTCTCGTCATGACGGTAAAAATGGTGGTGCCCACATGCGGGAGTTTGCTTTGCACAATAAATCCTTAGTTAAGAGTTATGTCTAACATCTTCTGTCATTAGTATAATGTTTATTAAATCACCCGTGTATGTACCCCAGGAAGCAAATGAATCAAGAAATTACCAAAACAAATTTGGATAGAGTAATAAACAACATTCCTAACACTATGATATCGAAAAGTAATGTGCATGGATATGGGTTGTTTTCCACTACTCGGCTTATACCTGGTGTGGTGCTGACAAAACTTGATGGACAAAAAATAACGTGGGAAGTTTATGAAAGTGAGAATTCATTGCTAGAAGAATGGAATGCGCTACCAGATGGATGCTTGCTGGTTCGACCATTTAAAACCAAATATTTCTATATTAATCACTCAAGAACACCTAATTTGACTTTAATCTTATCTGAAAATCTAGAGTTATCAATAGTCGTGGATAAGGATATTTGCGAAGGTGATGAGTTGTTTTTAGACTATAGAAAAGAGTCTTTGCCAAAAAAATATATCGATAATCATGGGGCGACATATTTATGAAACATGAATGTAAGGTATTTTTGTTGTCCTCAATTAATTATAGTTTTCTTTCCGATAGTGAAGCTACATATATAGAAATTATGAGGAGCTTTGCAAAGAACTATCCGAATATAGTCAGCGATGATCAGTTCGATCTTTTAGACCGAGAAGAGCTCTTTTATAAAGAAAGTAACCATAGCTATGATTTAACAACTGTAACAGCAATCGAAGCAGTTGAAAGGGCGAGAGAGTTTACAATGTGCAGGGTTAAGTCTTTCGGTTTTGAACACGTTGAGATTGCCAAAAGAGATAACTCTTCCTTTGAGGTCAAGGACTATAGTGCCTGCTTGCTTTATGATTCTCATGCATATTTCTCTTTGATATTTGAATTTACAGTAGAATTTAATGATGATATTTCTGAGAATCAGATTCTTGATAAAATATTCTTGAATAGAGATATCAATTATAATTTAGGGGTTGAAGAGTATGTGCGTTTTCAGCGTGATATGGCCTCTAAGAAAATCGCAGAAATTTTAGAAGAAAACAGTATTGTCGTCAAAGATAGAGAAATAAAATTTACTGATGATGACACGCTACCTTTAATCATATTTCCAGTTGGATTTAGTGTTGATGTTAATTTGTTCAATAATGAGGAGGTAGTGAAAGGGTTATTGGATAAAAGCCGGTTGCTCCTTGATTACGATCAAGGTTTTTTTCATCCTGGCTGGAATTATACCTTAGTGAGTGGTTTTCCCAGAGAGGTGGCATTAAATTTAGTACAACTTATGATTAAAGCTCAGTCTTTTTATTTTTCACTTACATACCTAAAGTCTCACTATGTAAAAGAGTTAAATAAGACGTTAATGGATAAAGATAAGATTGAAGTCTATCAGGTTGATCTGGCAGAAGACGTTCAATTAGTGTTTTATAGCTTGGTTGCTCAGTTCAAAGCCTATAAGAATCGACTGTTTCCAAAGTACAGTTATGAATTGAGTTTGTTGATGGAAAGATGGAATTGTGATGAAGATATTGAGAACATTAAATCATATATAGACTTGGATCATAAAACTAAGCAAAGGCTTCATGCCAGAAAGATTGAAAAGCAAAATGAAGTGCAAAATAAAGCCCTATCCATTATTGCTGCCATTCAAGTTGTGGCTATTTATGGTGTTGTTTTAGATGGTATAAGCTTGTGGGACTCAAGTTTGATCCTCTTTACAGTGAGTTCTTTGGTATGGGTTATTGCACTGGGAGTATACTGGTATTTTTCCAAATCCAAGGTTCTAGTAATGGTTTGGGCGGTTTTAATGTTACTGGTATCATTCTTTTATTTTTTAAATCCGCTAGATCTTCCATAAAGCTTTAGCCGCGAAACGCAAACAGTCAAGCCGGCTTTGGTGGTCAAAGATGTGGGCGCTGAACATGATCTCATCGACGCCGGTTCGCTCTACAAAAGCAGAGATACCCTGCGCTACCTGATCGGGATCACCAATGATGGCCTCGCGTAACGCGTGCCGGGCGGCGCCCAGTTCGGCTTCGCTGGCGATACGGTGAATATCGTCCACCGGTGGTTTCAGCGGCCCCGGGGTGCCTCGCCGCAAGGCAATGAATTGTTGCTGCACGGAAGTAAACAGGTGTTGTGCCTGTGATTCGCTGGCTGCGGCATACATCGGTACAGCCGCCATGCAGTAGGGTTCAGCCAATTGCTCGGACGGGCGGAATCGTTCCCGGTAGAGGTCGAGTGCCTGCATCAGGTGATCTGGTGCGAAATGGGACGCGAAAGCAAACGGTAAACCCAGTGCCGCCGCCAGCTGCGCGCTGAACAGGCTGGAACCAAGCAGCCAGATGGGCACCCTGAGCCCTTCGCCAGGCACTGCGCGAACCGGCTGGTTTTCACTGGCGGGCGCGAAATAGTGTTGCAGTTCCTGAACATCCCTGGGAAATTGGTCGACAGAGTCGTGATAACGCCGTAACGCTTGCAATGTCGCCCCATCAGTCCCTGGTGCTCGCCCGAGGCCCAGATCGATCCTGTCCGGGTACAGGCTGGCCAGTGTGCCAAACTGCTCTGCCACCATCAGCGGAGCGTGATTGGGCAGCATGATACCGCCCGAGCCTACGCGTATTTTATCGGTGCCTTCAGCCACATAGCCAATGGCGACGGCAGTTGCCGCGCTGGCAATCCCGGTCATGTTATGGTGTTCGGCCAGCCAGAAGCGGTGATAACCACATCGTTCAGCCTCTTGAGCCAGGCTTCTGGAGTTGCGTAACGCCTGACCAGCGTTGCTGCCTTGGACGATTGGGGCCAGATCAAGTACAGAGTAGCGAATCATATTATTCCTCTTGGTCAGGCGTTAATTTAACACATCCTGACGCCGTTTTCTGTCAGTATGTCGTTACCATCGAACGGTCGCTTGAAACTTGCCAAAGTGTAAACTAATCTGGATTTCTACTGAATTTCGTCACTTTGACTCTCCGAGGAGACTACCGTGAAAAAGAGAAATGTATTGTCTGCCGCAATTGCCGGTACGATATTGGCTTCTGCCGCCATGACATTGCATGTCGCCAGTGCTGCAGAAGACTATGAAGTACCACTGAATGAATGGGGCCAGCCCGATTTGAGAGGTGTCTACAACTTCAGTTCCAACACACCCATGCAGCGCCCGCGTGAACTGGGTACTCAGGAGTTTTTGACGGCGGAAGAGGTGCACGCTCGTGATGCACAGGTTGCCGCTGATGCCGCCGCCAGAGATGGTAACTCATCGCAAGGTGGCGTGGGTGGTTACAACCAGTTTTGGGTGGAAGGCGCGCCGGAAGAAGCCAACCTGCGCTCTTCGATTATCATCTATCCGGAAAACGGCCGTTTGCCTTCGCGTGTAGAAGGTGCACCAATCGCTTTTGGTGGTTTGGGCCCGGATTATGACGGCGAGCGTCCGGTTCGCGTCACGGTAGGCGGTATCGCCAAAGATGGCCCGGAAGACCGGGGACTGTCAGAACGTTGTCTGCTGGGTTTTAACTCGGTACCTCCGTTCACCCCCAGTATGTACAACAACAATGTGCAGTTGTTCCAGAACAAAGATTACGCAGTTATCTACAATGAGATGATCCACGAGTCGCGAATTGTCCGTTTACATGACAAAGAGCATATCCCCGACGATATCCGGCAATGGACGGGTGATTCCATTGGCTGGTACGAAGGCAACAGCCTGGTTGTTGAAACCAAGAATTTCAACAACAAAACACAAACGTTTTATGGCACTGGTACGGCTGGGGAAAGCAAGACCCTGATCGAGAAATTTACCCGTCGCTCTGATGCCGTGGTGGATTATGAGTTTACCGTCATCGATCCGGAAGCTTATCAGGACAAGCTGGTAGGCACCTTCCCGTTGATTGCGACCAATGATCAGATTTTTGAGTATGCCTGTCACGAAGGTAACTACGGTATGTACAACATTCTGCAGGGACAGCGTGTTGAGGATGGAACCTGGGATCGCGAAAATAATCGCGTCATTGGACAGTAACAGTATCACAGCAAGGAAATTGGGATATTCATGAAAACGCAACTAAAAACAATATTGGCAGTGACTGCAACTGCCATCGCTGTGAGTGCCTTGTGGAACGTGAATCAGGGGCCAGCAGAAGCACAACAGAGTCAGGGTGGAAGTGATATACCGCGAACGCCAACCGGTAAACCGGATTTCAATGGTATCTGGCAGGCAATGACCTCCGCTTATTGGGACCTTGAGCCGCACGAGGCGCGACATGGTCCTACGCTGGCGCTTGAGGCTGGTGCATTCATGGCAGTGCCTCCGGGCATGGGTGTCGTTGAAGGAGGCGAAATTCCTTATAAGGATGGCATGCGTGCCCGTCAGGTAGAAAACAAGCAAAACTGGCTGGAACGAGATCCGGTCCGCGAATGCAAGTTACCAGGTGTGCCACGTGCCACTTATATGCCTTATCCCTTCCAGATTTTTCAGGCGCCTGATGCCACATTAATAACCTATCAGTTTGCCGGTGCTGACCGTATTGTGCATATGGATGCTGATGTAGAAGCTCAGGTCGATACCTGGATGGGCACCAATAATGGCAGCTGGGATGGTGATACGCTGGTGATCGATGTGACTGGCCAGATTGCTGATACCTGGTTTGACCGTTCGGGTAACTACCACAGTGGTTGGGAAATGCATGTACAGGAACGCTACACAATGATCGATGCCAATACCATCGACTATTCCGCAACGATCAACGATCCGCTCACTTTTGAGCGCCCCTGGACGATTAATATGAAACTGTACCGTCACCAGGATGAAAATATGGAATTGCTTGAATTCAAGTGCGTCGAGTTCGTTGAAGAATTGCGCTATGGCGACTTGCGAGCGCCTGGATCAGAAAGAGGCGATGGCGTAACGCCAATCTTCTGATAGCACACTACGCCAGATGAAAGCCCGGTATTTTCAGGTTCCGACCTGCAAGTGCCGGGCTTTTTTCGTTATCAGTTTTAAATGGCTCTTCAGCGCATGAATTCGCCATGATCCAGGTAGTGAATCACTTGGTCGATGACATCATTATTATTCATCATCAGGGGGTGGGTAGTCGGCATAACGATATGATCATTCATGCCAGCCAGTTTGCTGCGTTCGATGGATACCTTGCCATCATCGTCGCCAGGTATCAGTAACGAAAGTATCCAGTTAATACTTTTATTGCCGGCCATGATGCCGACATCAAAATTCGCCGGGCCTAATTGCTGGGGGACACTTTCTGCGTCAGTGCCCAGCTCCAGGCCGGCATCGCCGTTGAGCCAGTGAAAACCAGGAGCATCGCGCAACTTGTCAACCACCTCGCTGCCCTGATTAGGTGGACCAAGCATGACCACGCGATGCAAACCGTCAATGTCATGCTCTTGCAGATATTGTCGCACCAGTATGCCGCCGAGAGAGTGAGTCACAAAACTGATTTCGGTGTCTGTAGCGCACTGCTCCAGGGCAGGAGGAATGGCTTTATCCGTCAGCGTTGCGATGGCAAAATCTCGCGAGGGGTAGCCAAGGTTGACAGTGGTATAACCTGCAGTGGTCAATTTCTCAGCCATTTCATTCATGGAGTCAGCAGATCTTGCCAGTCCGTGCAGCAAAATCACACAAGAGGCTTCTGCCATAGGGCAGAACAGAAAAAGGATGAGCAATAGCGTGGCTTTCATGATGTCCAACCGTTAATAACGTTCACCATGAAGTCTCACTTTCAATTGCTGACTTCTTCAGGTGCTAGCATTTGTAACAACAGTGTGCGCTGGGTTTTCCATAGCTCACGTAAGTGTGCTTCATCTTTTGCTTCGTATTTCAGCGCTTTGGTTGTGCGCTGAATGTTCTCAGCCAGCGCTGTCATATCAATGCCCGCACGGGTAATGGCAGGTTCATATTCCTGTAACGCTTCCGCAATAAGGTGCTGATAACGCTCTGCTGCGTCCGCTAATTCATGCCGGCAAGCGGTACTGAAGCCGCTGATCACATCGTCAGCATCAGGCGAGCTGCACAACAGGGCAAAGTGCTTGCCTGCGATGCTTTCAAAGATGACATCCAGTTTCTGTTCCGCACTGTCGGCAGTAGCAAAGCCATTGATAAGATCAGCGACCGTCTGGTCAGCCAGGTGGCGTGTGGCAGCACGAAGCAACTCTTCTTTATTGGCAAAAGCAGCGTACACAGATTGCCTGGACAGTCCCGCTTCACGGGCGATGTCATTCATTGTCGTACGGGCCATGCCGTATCGAAAAAACAGCTTAAGTGCTGCGGATATAATCTGGACGTCTCGAGTGCTCATTCTTACATCTTTACAAATATTGACATATTGTCAAGACGGCATGCTAATATACTGGATAACAACGTCTTGAAACATCAGATTGTACCACCTTGATCCCCAGCCACGGGAGGCAACATGGCCTATACATTACTCATTAACGGTGAATCTCACGAGCTGGATGTCGATGGCGACATGCCGCTGCTGTGGGCGGTTCGCGATCATCTGAACTATACCGGCAGCAAATTTGGTTGCGGTATGGCCCAGTGCGGTGCCTGTACCATGCAGATTGACGGACAGGCGACACGAACCTGTGTGTTGACGGTAGCAGCTGCTGAGGGCCGAAATATCACGACGATAGAAGGGTTACAGTCCCCGCAAGGCCAGGCCCTTCAGAAAGCCTGGGTAGAGTTGCAGGTGCCTCAGTGCGGCTATTGTCAGTCTGGACAGATCATGTCAGCAACCGCTTTACTCGAGCAGAATCCCAGTCCCAGTGAAGCGGACAT
>Ga0098044_1001639_pt1 | contig 11640 bp, 8 predicted proteins | sample 10_taG_FD_75053 | JGI IMG/M metagenome (GOLD analysis project Ga0098044, IMG submission 75053) | Marine viral communities from the Subarctic Pacific Ocean - 10_ETSP_OMZ_AT15264 metaG | ecosystem: Environmental > Aquatic > Marine > Oceanic | place: Pacific Ocean | collected 2015-01-16 | reverse complement strand
TGGGCTTGAACATCCCAAGTGCCATTCATGCCAGTGGGAACCGTGAAGATTCCGGTTGACGTGTTGAGGGGGGTGCCTCCCTTGGTGTTTACGGGCAACAAATCCCACTCCACATCGACGAAGCTTCCACCTGTAATCGGTCCTTGCTCGCTGGCGTCCATTACCCCTCGATAGCATTCGGTTGGCAAAGACGGGGATTGGGTCGGTCTAATTATTGGCATCTTCATGCTCCTTTATTGCTTGCAAAATTCTGCTCTTGTTCCAGCTCGACTTGACATCGATGCCGAGCGACTCGGCGTGCGCCTTCAGGTCAGCCTTCAGGTCATCAAGCGACCACACCTTGGGAGGGGGTGGCGCAGGGGCCACGCTGCGAAATGCCTTGACAATCATTATTCCGTCCAGGTAAGTCGGGCCTGCTCGACGGTGAGAGTGCCGGCGTTGATTTTGTAGAACACATACACGTCCTGCGAGGAGGTGCTGACATAGTCAACATCCAGGGCAATCGTCCCCGAGCTGTCGGTTGCGGTCGTTATGCCGGTGCCATCGGAAAGGGTGATGGCCGTGTCGCTCATGATGCACTTGTCGCCACCGGCATCCTCGGTCACCCGAACCGTCAAGGTTGCCGCTCCCGACACCGACTTGACAGCAATGTAAAGGGCGGAAAGCCGGCCCTGAAACCTGTTCCCCGTCTGGTCCGGGTCCAAGTCAATTGTGTGCTTCTTGGCCAGCACGTATGCGGTGCCGGTGAGAGCGACATCTGCGATGTGGCTGCCCTGGCGAATGAAATGATTTACTCTTGGCATTGTTTCCCCCTAATAGTGTAGCTTTAATCCTTGAATATATCCTCTTCCCTTCGAAGATTCTCAAGGGCTTTTTGAATTTCCATTTGCTTGAAGGCAATCTGCCTTGCCCTGGTTGTCATGGGCAGCGAAGTCTGGGCGTTCAAAGCGTAGAGTCCAGAAGCCGGCGCTCCCAGCCTCTTGGCCTTCATGGGCTCGCCAGGTCCAACCTCGGCAGCCATGGCAGTGTACGAGTATGTGGTGATGTTTCCCTTCACGCCCAGGTAGATGCTCGCCAGTTGCCACCACAAGAAATTTTTGTAGTCGTTGTTGTTCCCGAATCGATATTGGCTGGAGTCGTCGCCCCATTCCGGCACGCCCGCCTTTCGCCTGTGGATGTTGCTACGGATACCGAACTTGGACTTCATGATGTCCCATGCTCCAAGGCTCTTGGACATCCAGACCCAGTCGGGTGGGACCGATGGAGGGTCCTTCCCCTCCTTGCTTTCCCTCTCGAATACCTTTGCAAGGTGGTTTATTGCCGGGGTAAGTTGCACGTCACCAAGAAGCTCAAGCAATGAAATCTGCTCGGGGGATGTCATGGCCTGGAATACACCGGTGCCTATGTTTATCATGGTCTCGAACAGTTCCACCCCGGGATTGGCCGGCCCGAACAGGGCAAAAGGAACCCCGTCAAACTCCGACTTGAACATTGAATAGAGACGCTTCTTTCCCTCGTCGTCGGCATACATCCAGGTCTCGTTCTGCTGCTGCTGGCGCATGGACGCGCGCATGCTGGACAGAACGACCCCGGGACCCTCTCCCTTTACGGTGGACCGATACACAGAGTTGAGGGTCTCCGCCATCATCTGCCTACGGAAAGCCCAGAACAACAGTACGTTCCCGAAGTGTTGCTTTTCAACCTGGCTCATTGCCCCGTAGTCGAGGAGGCTCCTCTGTGCCAGCATGGCGGACTGCTCTACACCCTTGCCCTCCCGGATTGCGCTAAGGAACACGGCTCGACGAAAGAGATTGTCTGACCCGTCCGCAAACTCCTGGAAATAGTTTCTCTTCCACGGCACCAGCCATTTCTCCAGTACTATGCCGGCTGGAGCCCGACCCTTCCCGGCAACCGACAGGCGAGCAGCCTGAAGTGCCTCGTGGGCTACGGCTTCGCTAAACTCGATGCTCGAACCGCGCGTGAAACCTATGTTGGTTCGGTCCATGACCGTGCGCAGCTCTCCGGCAGTCCATTCTTTTCCGGTGGCAGAGGTAAAGACAATGTCATCCACGCCCATGAAGGGAAGCTTGAAGGTCTTGAAGACCTCGTTGTAGGCAAGGCCAGCTCTTCTTATGCCCAGCGTGGTGGCCATAATGAGGGGTGCGGTCAGGATGTTCTGGCCCTGGTAGCGGAGGTTGGGGAAGGGAAAACCCCCAAGGAGGGCAGTCGTCTGGTTTCTTCTTGCGGTTGTAAAGGCGGACTTGATAACCTGCAACGCCCATTTTCCGGGGGTGTCGGCCCGAAGAGTGTCAAGCGTGGCTCCAAGCCTGTTGGTGCGCGCATAGTCCTGAATCTTTCCCAGCTGCGCAAGCTCGGTGGAACTTAGTGCCAAACCCCTTGGTCCAGCAGGTCCGGGTTGGGCGGAAATGTAGGACGTGGTCATGGTGTTCTCAAGGTCCGCACCGATTGCTATACCGTGCGCCTTGTATCCCTGTTGAAGATGACCGAGAAGGTCTCCGACTGCCGTCACCACCGGGTTGTCGGCAAGGGCACCCCCCGGCAGCTCTGCCCCACTGTATATCTTGAAAAGCTTGGCGTTGATGCTCTTTAGGGTTGCCTTCTGTACACCCTCCTTTATCCCGGCCTTGTCCATGGCGAGCTTCGCCTTGGTTCTAACCTCCAGGGAAAGGTCCGCGAAGGGCTCTGCCAGGTCATCCCTTAGCTTTCTTTGTACGTTCTCCAGGTTGGGTTCCGTGTTTCCGGTGTCGGAAATCTTGGAGTTGATGGACCGAATGGCCTCGTGCCTGTTCTTTGCGGTGGTCCTTCTGACTGCCTCTATGTGCATTTCGGACAAGGCATTAACCCAAGCGTCCTCTGCCTCGTGGGATTGCTTCTCGATGACCTCTTTTCTCAACCGGTCGAATTGTTTCTTGCTTCGAAACATTGGGACGGGCTCGGTGCCGGCAAGCCAGCCCTCCATTCTTTTCTCGAAGTCTGTTATCTTGTCCGGAGAAAAGATATACCTTGATGCCCATCTACGTCCCTTTTTCCCTCCCCGTTTCCCTGGAAGGTACATTGTTTTCACCTGTTCCCCACGGGGAGGCTTTCGGATGTCTGTCATCCAGGTTGGCCTCTCCGAAAACTCGGGGAACATTTGGTAGCGTATTTCTTCCGGAGTCAACCCCAACTCCTTGAGTCTCTTCAGGATTCCAAGCACGGTGCTTTTTGTTTGCTTGACATCCTTGATTGGACTTGGCCCTGCTCCCCGAGCCTTCATGAACCTGTTCAGGTAATCGACAAAGCCCTGATACTTTTCCTTTACCGCGGGCAAGTCGAGCCGAGCATATGGGCTATTGGGATGGGGAGAGAAGTCCAGCGCATACTGTGGGTTGCGGTCAATGAACTCCGTGAACATGTCCCCGAATATGTTGCCCCTGCGATACCCAAGAACCCAATCCATCAGGGCTATGGTGGGGGCCTCCTTACGGGTTACGAGAGTCTTGAGCCCCTTCCCCCGGAACTCGGGCATCTCCTCCATTCGAGCGGTTATCTTTGCCAGGTTGTTGACCGAAAAGTCCAGCAGCGATGAGGCCATCGATGCCGTCACGGGAGCGTCCGTTGGGGACCTCTTGCGTTGGACCCCGGTCAGTTTAAGTTTCAGCGAATCCTTGAGTTGTTGTATCTCCTTGCCGCCATAGTATGCGGAGAGTATCCGGTCCCACGCGTCTGCCTTTTCCTCAAACAGCTTGTAGTCCAGGGTTATCTCCCGGCGAAGGACCATTGCAGCAGCTGCATCGTCTTTAGGCGCACGTCTTGAAACCTTCAGCTCTATATCGTCTGCCTTTTCCCCGAGAAAAACCCTTGCGTATTCACCCCAGTCTCCCCTCATGTTGTTCCGCACAAAGTCGTCCGTCTGGTTGATTGTCCGGTCTGCCGTATCTTTCCAGGTATTTTTCAGGATTCCGTCAAATCCCGCGGTCGGCCTCATCATCGGGTACTGGTTGGACTTTGCGGCTTCCGCCAACTCTTTCTTGAACATCGGAAAGACCTGCGCCAATTGGTTGTTCACCTGTTGACGAAAAGCGTGCCACTCGGGAGGGGCGGAGACATCCTCGAATTGTTTTATGAACTGCTTGGGGGTCTTCACCATCCAGGGTATCCGGTCGGACATGACAATGCGCAGGGAGTTCACCAGGTCTCGTGTCGACAACACGATGGTCGACCTCGCTTCCTCCATCTTCACAACACTGGTTGCCAGCTCGGTGGGTATGGTTGCCCGTCTCATCTGCTCGCCACCCGTCACCAGGTCAAATCCACCAACATGCGCCCGGGCAAAATGTCCCTTCAGGTTGCTCTCCATGAACATGTATTGTCTTTGATTGATGCCCCCTTTCAAGATGTCGGCCAACAACCTCTGATGGTTCTTGCTCCTGCGTATCGTCGCAGCACCCAGTTCCTGCACGAGGATGCTTGCCATCTCTTCCCTGATGGCTGGCGGAAGGGCATACATTTCTCTTGTCGGCTCGAACTTTATGTTCTTTAAAAGTCGGGAGATGGCCTTGTTGTACTGGCGCATGGCACCCGGGGTCAACGCTTCCCGTCGAGCGACAACGTCGCCACCCATGACCACAAGGTTCTCGGGCATCATGTCAAGCAGAAATGTCTCCGCATTCCTGGCAACCGCTTTCGATGTGGCCTCCACCATGTCCTCCACGGTGGCCCTGGGAAGCTCGGGAAAATCACCCGGGTCCAGTGATGGCTTCTCTATTTTGGAAAGCCTTTCAAGAACTTCTGCAATTGTCTTCTTTGGAAGGTCGTCAGCAATGGCTCGGCTAAGTCTAACCCTGAATAGTTCGTCCTGGATTTGCATGCCCAGGCGTCCCCTTCCCCTTATGTCCGGGGTGCCATCGACAAGCCGCATGGCCATCTCCGCTCCCTCGTCGGCCTGGTTAAAAAGGCGAGCCATTCCCTCGTTCATTTCCGCAGCAGTTTTTAACGCGTCATGGTAGGCATCAATGACCTCACCATGGACCTTCGCACGGTATGAAGCCTTGATGATTACGTTGAAGTCGGTTGGGGCGAGACCATCTATTATCTCGTCGGTCAGTTGCCCCTCGTCACTCATTGACTTGAGGTAGCCTATCGTTGCAACATGCCGGCCTATCGAGTCGGACGCTTCCCTTTTCAGCTCATGACTGTCAAGACGTTTTGCCCATCTTTCCGCTGACGACCATGGAGCCTGGTCCATCTCCGCCATTATGTCTGCGCTTTTCCTTCCGGACATGGCTGCATCGGCAATCTCGTCCACAACCTTCTGGGTGGCCTTGAATCGAGCATACTTCAGAACATCCCCGGTTGCGCCGATTGCCAGACCGGTCTTGGGTGACACCTTCGCAACTTGTCTTCCTGCCGCGCTCAGTGCCTGCCCAGCGGCACGCGGTACGGCTACCGCACCGGTGACAGGCATTGGCATTTCCAACGCGATACCGGTCCAAAATGGAAGGTCCTCACCAACATAGGAGGCAGCCCCGAATAGGGGATTGTCCTCGATTGCCCTGCCGGCCTTTGCGAGTGGCTTCCGAACCTGTGGTGTTGCCTCGAAAAGCCCACCGAGGGACTGACCCTTTGCGATATTGGTTATTAGCTGGTCGGCAAATGTTCCGCTGTCCGCCAGCCGGTATTCTGGAACCTGCTCCACGTCCATCAATGACCATGCCGCCCCTCTCTCTATGGCAGCAGCTGCTGCGGCAGGGAATAGCCCGAGGTTTCGGAATGCGGCTGCGACAGGTGTCTCTACCATCTGCCCGGTCTCCCGGGAGGGAGTAATCAATAAGGGAGCTGCCGTCTTGATGGCTTTCGTTGCAAGCGTGTCTTCCGGCCTGGAGGTTACCAGTTCCTGCTCCATGGCCCGGGCTTCCGGACCCTCGGCCAACACCTGTGGGAACATGCTCTCCCACAAAAGCTCGGCTGTCCCTCCCTTCCTGTAGCGTTTCGTCTCCGGGTCGAAAACGACTCCCTTCTCGGCGTCCCGTATGTCGGACACCAGTCTCGGTGAGAGGTACGAAGAGTACTCGGTTGTTGCCGGCTTGTCAGCCAGCAGGTCCAGCTCATCCCTGGCCTTTCTGGCAGCGTCTTCCACCGAAAGTTGACCCCCCTGGCTCGAACGGTAGAAGCCCATGCGTTCCCTGAACAGATTGCTCTTTGCCGGGAGGACCTCGGTGTCCGGAACGAAGGGAATGATGGGAGGTGCCGGCACCTTGACGGGCTCGGCTCGAAAGTTCCGGCCCGCGGCCAACATTTCGGTAGTGGTTATGTCCCCGGCATTTCGCTGCTTCATCAAATCCCGAAGGTATTCCATTTCTTGGTCGGGGATAGCCATTACTTATTGCCTTTCATGTACGGGAGCCCTGGCGTGTACGGGAGCTCCGCGAAAGGAACTGATGGAGGGTGACGCCTGGTTGATAGAGGATATGGCCAGTTCTTCATTCTTTCGTCCTCTTCTATCTCCATTTCCATCCTGTCAATGAAAAACCGTTCTTCCTCTTCAGGGTTCATGCGCGCGACGGCTGCATCAAGGTCCGCATACCAGTCCGGGTTGTCGGATACCTGCCGCCTATCCTCAAGACCTCTTAAATCCAGTGACATTGCCTCTTTGGTGGCCTTCTCTAATTCCCTTACAAGCTTTCTCTCTCCCTTGACGGGCTTTGGCTTCTGCGCATTGGCTTTCCGTATCCCCACGGAAGCCATTGCCGCTATCATCCTTTCCTGCTCGGCCTTGTCCTCGTACTGGGAGATGCGGCCCATTGCCTCCTCAAGGGTCATATCTCCGGACAGTATCATGTCAGCCATCTGCATGCCGTGCCTCTCGGATTGCCCCTTGTCAAAGACCTCGTCAGCGGTCATGTTTCCGTACTCGTGGGAGCGCCTGCCCGATTGCAGGAAGGACTTCTGCCAGTCCGGCAGGTTCATGGCGCGCACGGTCTGGGCTGCCTCGATGACCTCCCTTTCCTTCTTGCCCATGTAGGGTGCATGTATCTCGCCGGCGCGTCTGCGGATGTCCTCCATGCGGACCGGGTCAAGGGCAAGATTCTCCAGCTGGTCCTCTATCTTGTCTATGCGGCTCTGCGTGTTGGCCATCAGCATCTTTTGTGGCGTGGATGGTCCTCGGGCTCCTCTGCCTCCTCCTCCTCCCTTCAGCATGCCTTCAAGGATAGCCGCTCCGGTCTCCAGATTCCCCTGTCCGCCAAGCATTTCGTCGGCCACAAGCTTCGCCTGGAGCTTGTCCTGGGCCAACTCCTCAGAGGACCTCAATTCCTCCCGTGACCAGCCGAATTGTTCACCAATATTTATAAGGGCTTGCTCCTCGGTAACATTTCCATTTGCAACCAGGTCTTGCGCCATGATGGATGCCGCCTGCTGCCGCTTCTGCTCCGTGTCGAGCCCCTTAGCGGTAACGTCCACCTCCGGAAACACAAAATTTTCCATGCGAACATTATAGTCATCATAGCTGGTTTCCACGCCTGGATATGATGGAACATGCTTGTTTTTTGCCTCCAGGTAGGCATTGTTGAAGGTCGTGCCGGAAACGTCATAGGCCTGGAGTGCCGCATTCCTGCCTTTTTCCCGGGCCTCCCCGTACTTTTGCACGTTGTTATGCTGGTTCATGTATGCTCTGTGCATCTTGTCCAGCGACATGGAACCACCACCTCCGCCCCTGCCGCTCCTTGCCGCGGTGAAAGCCCCCTGCATTCCTACCAGGTTCTGCTTCTCACGGGCCAACTCCCCGAGGAGATAGTTCCGCATGTAGACCTCGTCCATGCGAGCTGTCTCCATTTCCCTCCTTGCCTGGGCAAGGGAGTCGTTGATGCGCTGCTGGTTGGTCGCCATGAACATCTGAAAATATTTGTGCCCTTGTGGTGTCATTGTGATGCCCCTGTTGTGTCTATGGGGCGCCAACCCGAAGTAGCGCTGGGGGTGGTAGGTGGGGACACGGGGTGCTGTTGGAGAATGGGGTAGCCAAACGCCCTCAGCGCGGCCAACTGCCCCTGCAAGTATTTATCGTTGGCGTTCTTCAGGGCATCTGTCTGCGCCTGCTGCTGCATCATCAGTGCCCCCTGCATTCCCAGGTCTCCAATGGCCTGTCCGGCCTGCATGACTGCCTGTCCGCCTCCGGTTAGCATCTGTGCCGCCATCTGGTTCTGCTGCTTTAGCTGGGCAATCTCTGCCTGCTTCATGGCTTCCTGCTGCTGCCGGGCAATACGTTCCTGCTCGGTCCCTGCCTGTGCCGCGGCCGACCGCTGCTCCTGGGAGGTCTCCTGCATTGCCTGGGTTCCCCGGAAATACTGTCCGCCGGCTCCAACGGCAGCCGCGAACTGCGCAGCCGTCTTCGCCTGTGCCTCCCTCTCTGCCGCCTGTACGGGGTCCATCTGGGCCTGCATGATTCTGCTCTTACGCCCGGGAGCCTCTCCAAGAGTGCCCTCCCTTTGTTCCCCAAGAAGCTCCTTCAGCCGAGCCTCGTCCTCCGGGGTCCACATCTTTTCCGAGGCCCTCTTGCGCTCGTTGCGGTCCATGATTCCGCCGGCCAACTGGGTTCCTGCCGACAGGCCCGCAGCGCTTAGGGCAAGGATTGCCGCTGTTGTTAATGCCATGATTCTCTCCTACAGGTAAAAGACCTCGACCGACACTCCCCAAGCCAGGCAGTGAGCCATGTCCCCGGTGCAGCGGCATGTGATACCGAACCCCACGGAAGACTGGCCGGTTGTCGATGACTTGGTGTAAAAACCGTTTGTGTTGAAGGTTCCGTCGAGCAGGACCTGCCCGGACTTGCTGTTGCTTGGACCCGGAACCCCTTGTTTTGTTTCACTTTTTTGGATGACACCTGTTCCGGCAACCGTGTCGTTGATTGCAAACCAGAAGCTGGTCCTTGGGGACAGAGAGCCTGTCGGCATTAAACCCGTCAGATTGTCCTTCACCTGTACCTGCATCCACCACTGGAAGAAGACGGAAGCCTTCCTCCGAAGGTCAACCGTCAGCGAGGTCTGTGGCAGCAGGATGCTCTGCTCGCTGTAGCTCTTCCTGAACGTGTTCCAACGGGAGGCGAATGTCGCCCTGGAGAAAAGCCCTCCGCTGTTCTGGCCCCCGTATGTTCCCGTGACCATGCTGTGCATGTTGGTCGTGGGCTCGTACTGCCCCTCCATGACGTGGCTGGTGTCCACCCAGGGGGTCGATGTTTTCAGCGCTCCTGTCTCCAGGTGACGGCTGTACTGCTTGACCCCGTCAAGGTTGGCCATCACGTCGGTGGCGTTGAGTATGTCCCCGTCTGACCAGGTCTTTGCCGGTGTGTATGCCATCAGTTATCCCTCATGATTATGGCGGACATCTTGCCCTCGTGGACTATCAGTTGCTGCGGCGCGTTCACCCCTGGAGTCGTGTTGTTTGCATATCGCAAATAGTTTACGTTGGCCGTCCCAAGCGCTCCGGTAGTGTCACAGAAGGGATAAAGCAGGCCCCCTCCAACCATGCGAAGTCCGTACAGGGTCGTGTTGGTTGTGACCCGGTAGTACCATGAGCCGTTGACTGCCTGTGCCCTTAATCCAGTGGGAGCCTGGGCATACTGAAGGGTGGTGGCTCCCACATCGATTACCCGTATGTACTGGGCCACGAGGGAGCAACCGTACATGCTCGTCACGTCGCTGCCCGAATCCTTGCCGGCTCCCGTTATGTCGTCGTTGAAATTCCCCTGGCCGGGAACCTCGGTATAATTTGCGCGAGCTGCACTGGTGATGTCCCATTGCAGCCACAAGGCCCACCACAACTCGCGTATCAGTGCAATGTTGGGGGTAAAGACTTGCTCCACGTTCATGGACCAGTAGACCCTAATGATGTCCCCGGCAACCAGCGATATTCCGCTTGAGTAGCTTATCTCGTTCCCGATGTATGTTGGTGCAGCTGGCGGAGAGGATGACGTGCTGAAGCTGATGGTCACCGACCCAGGACCCGATGAACCCAGGCTTGCGCTCAACATGCTCCGAAGGATGATGTCGCTTTGTCCGTTAGTGGCGTTGGTGTCCAGGTTGGGCAGGTCGATTCCCTCCCTGGCCACGTTGGTTCCGTCGATGGCTGCCGTTGTTGCCGCGGTGATGTCGCTGAACTTCTCGTTGAGCGTTGCCGGCTGTAGCCTCGATGCCCTTGAAAGCCTGTCGTTCTCTATCTCGCTCATCTCCACCTCCCGATAGTGATGACCTGCATTCCCCAGAAATACCATAGGGGCAGGTTGTCTGATGCGGAGTCTGCCTCGACATTTCCCGGAGGGGGAGATATTGCGTGGACGGTAAGCGTTCCGTCACCACCAGGAACCGGAATATCGGCAAACACCCTAACGGTCTGGACTGGCTGGGTGTAGTATCCGGTCTCTGCCACTGGCGAGCCGTTCCACAGCAGCCTTAGCCGGATGTACTTGGGATTCCCGTCGCCAGTGGTGACTCCCGTCTGCTCCCCGGCATAATAGGACTGCGTGAATATGTGAGACTTGAACTCGACGTGCATGAACCCCGTCTTGAGTCCTGTATAGCTCTTCTCCAGTATGGCCACCCAGCCACCCGTGTACTTGTTGTAGCTTGAGCCCTGGAAATTCTTGACTCCTCCCGTTGCCGTGTCCCGAAACACCCCCCCTATCGTGGGGAATTCCCCGTCATCGGACACCTTGACCTGAAGCAGCGCCTCGTCCTTAATCATTGCGGCTGTTATCGAGTCGGCAGGAATCTCCGTCCTTGATATTCCACCATTGTAGCTGCTTTTCAGGGGGTCATATGCGAGGTTGAACTCCTCGTAGTCGGCTATGTTGGCCGTTCTTGGCATGGCCTCGGTCCAGGTTTTCATGACTTCTTGCCTGCTATGGTACGGGTGAATGATGCCGTGTACTCCACGCTGTACCCGACCAGGGTCATGTCGTTGGAGGTCTCGACCTCGAACTGGAACCAGCTGCAAGAGGCCAACGCCACGGGATACCGGACCGTCGTGACGAAGGGCTCCTCCCACGGGGTCTCCGAGCCGGCGTCGACGGTGACGGTCTCGTAGACATTCTGGTCGGAATGGTCCGGACGCTGCAATTCCCTTGCCGTAACGACCTGTCCCGTGTAGCCGAAGTCTTTGAAGACCGTCATCGGGATGGTGTTGTTGCCTCGGGTCAGCACATACAGGTAGACAAAGTGTATTTTCTTCTTCAGGGTGGCGTCACCCATGTCCATCCAGCTCGAGCGGAACCTGCTTGTGGGTGGTGCCTCGTCCTGTATCTCCCTCGCGACATCCAGGGTCTGGCCAAGGCATCTCCTTGCGGTGATGACAAAGCGCCCCCTCTGCTCATTTATCCCGACTGCTCCGGAGTTGTGACCGAAGAGAAGCGTTCCTCCCCGTAGGGCATGCAGGCATCCGACAGGGAATCCTTTCCTCGTGGACCATACCGATTTGTCGAGATGCAGCACCAGTCCAAGGGAAGGCAGAATCTGGCCGTCAGCCGGAAGGTAGCAGTGCCACTCGTTGGTTTTCGACGAGTAGGCTGCTGTCGCCCTGGCTATGCAGTCCTTGTTGATGCGCCTCTCGGTCTTCATTATCATGGAGGTAATCTTGGATATGCCAGGGCTA
>Ga0098044_1001632_pt1 | contig 11679 bp, 9 predicted proteins | sample 10_taG_FD_75053 | JGI IMG/M metagenome (GOLD analysis project Ga0098044, IMG submission 75053) | Marine viral communities from the Subarctic Pacific Ocean - 10_ETSP_OMZ_AT15264 metaG | ecosystem: Environmental > Aquatic > Marine > Oceanic | place: Pacific Ocean | collected 2015-01-16 | reverse complement strand
TCAACCTCACCATATAATGTCACTTTAACAGGTTCCTCATAAGAATGCAAGCCAGAAGTTACACTTTTTCCAAAATATTTTATACGACGAGGATATGGAGCCCCATCCTTCGTAACATATATGTTTGATTGTTGTGTAAAACCTTCTAGAAGCTCTAATGCTTTTTCAATTCCTTTTTTGCTGTTAGCTCGTAAGATTTTTTTTAATTTAACTTGGTGTTGTCTTGCAGTAAATTCTTTTTGACTCTCAATCAAGCGAATATTAAAATAATAAGGCAAGAAAAAAGAATCTGGATAATTTTTCTGAAAGTCATTATCAAAATCATCCGAAACATCTTCTAAAAATCCCTCTTTAGGGATTGTTTTAAATTGACCGCTGGCCACATCTGCCCAAGTAGGAGGGGCACAATTTTTAATAGTATGTAGTATCCCAAACCATGTGGTATCGGCATCGAGAACCATGGATTTATATGCATACCACATTCTAGCTTTAAAGTCATCATAAGAATAGAATTCAGACCTGTAAAAATAATCCTTAAATACGGCACCATCTTTATAAGAAGTTCCAAAAGCGGCCATATAGTTGGCAGTAACAGGATGATCCACATTAACAGCCAATCGCCAAGGACAATTCTTATCGACATAAAAACCAAAGGCTGCAGCTAATCTTGCATAATCAGTAAAAGCTTCTTTAGAAAGATATTCATCATCTTTTATAGTGTCATCATCCATTGCCATATCTGCAATTTCAACTATTAGACCACTAATAGCATGAGGGCAAAATGGCGACATTATAAATCCAGTTCGGGATACTGGAAATATATTTTTTATGGTAGAAGTATAATTAACAAATTCTTTCACAAAATCTGGAAAAGTTCTTATTCGGCTTTTTCGAGACGCTATAACATAATCATTTATAAAAGTATCATAAACATTATCCACAAAGTGTTCTTGATAAAGCTTGTGCATGCTCTTTGTGGCGGAGCGAGGAACAAAACCATTGGGAAATAAGTTTGCAAACCGCTGAGTTTTTGTGCGGATATTGAAATCTATTACGCCCTTAAGATCAACAAAAGCTTTTGTAGCAAAATCATGAAGTAATAAAAGCCCTTGGCCCGGAAGTTGAGTCATATTAATTTCTGTAGCATAGATCGAGCGCCCCTCTTTATCAACTTTTCCATAAAAAGGCTTTTCGTAAATCATGTCGAGGGGAACGGGGTCATAAATTGTAAAAGCCTTTTGCTTATAGTCCAGCCTCTCCTCAAACATTTGAGGGTTTGATAAATTATTTTTGGCTTCAAAACGACTCATTTCTTATTAATCCTTGCACCGGCCGGTCGACACTCGGACATTCTTCAATTTTGTCTTATCATATTTATAACATTTCTCGCCCTCTAAGAAGTATTTACTCGTAATACCTGCGAGGCGGCGCGTATGCGCGCTCACTTGGGAGTGAACATCTGGCTTAGACTTCTGGGCCTGTTTTTTCAGGCGCTCCTGTTCAGCTAGTGATTTATCTTTGAGTTTATCAACTGCCCCGGTTTTAGTTTTGTTCTTCTTGAGCACGTGATCGGGAATCTGTAATATGCCTCTTATTTTTGTTTCCCAGGAATCTGCTCTAAAATTATTATCAACGGCCGTAACAATATAATAGCCCCCATTTAAAATCCTTTGTTGCCAAAAATGTCCCCCACTTATTAAATCAGTGTTGACGTAAAACATCTGGCCAATAAAGAAAAAAGGATTACCAACGAGCTTCAATTCACAAACAAACTTAGAAGGTTGAATAACGCCCTCGCGTGAACTTTCGGCTCCTCCTGCTTGCCCATTTCTCATCAAGGCGGTTGAAAATAAAGTGTTTCCTGCTTGAGTAAAATTAATCGTTTTGAGGACTCCTCGACGCGGGCCACCCACAAAAAAATGAAATATTCCCCTTTCAAGATCTTGGGCCATATTTCCATTATATACTGATCCCCCCTGTGCTGCAATTTTTCTTTGTGCATGTAAAACAAATGTGTTGGAGGTGTTTGCAATAGATGTCGTCTGTAATGTGTTTAATGATGTTTTATCCACAGATTTATCATTAAATGCGCGAAGCTTGATAGTGTCTCCTGCTTTTTTTAAGGGCTCAGATGGAAGATCCACAGACGTTATATCCATTTTAAAACTCACAGGAAGTAATGACGCCTGAGTGAATTCAGCAGCCTTGCCAAATACTCCTTGAGTTTTGTCCATTATAAATTTGATGAGATCAAAAGTAAATCGCAAAAGGGGATAAACAGCCCTTCCGGTACCAACAATCTTTTGCGCAACAAAAATATGAAATATTTCTAGAGAGATTGGAAGATCATATAAGCTCATTCGAGTGACAGTTTCATCCTCGCGGGGAATATCATATTCCCCCAGCAATACTTTAAAATTTGGCGCGTCTTCCGCCAATCTTTTTCCAAAATTGCCGCTTTCCAGAATAACAGTCAGCAAATCACCAAGTCGGAAAAAATACATTTTTTCACCTTTTTTATAGGCTGGTGTACCCACTGTTTCCCACAAAGTTGCATCGCCGTGTTCTGTTCGTTGTCTCTGTTTGCTCCCTTTTGCAGAGCATCCCCCTTTATTTGCCCCGGGGAGAAGCATATCTTTGGCTTTCTCTTTTGGTGTAAGAGGCTCAAGGAACGGCGCAAGACGAGAATATAGAGTTGACAAAAGCGCCGCGGCGTGGGACGTGGGTGCCATGGGGTCGCGATGGGCCGCATCTTCTGCGGCTACGCTGGCTACGCTGGCTACGGGAACTTTTACTTTCTTTTGGGCCCTCTGGAGCTTTTTCTGATCTTTGGCATCGTGTGAACCTCCAAATTTTTTAACTGTATCAAGAAGGTTTGCATAATTTCCAAAATTAGAGCCCCGGCCCGTAGAAATCCAAGCCAATTTGCAGTCATCCCTCAGTTTCTCCACATACGAAAATATATGTTTGCCTTTTATGCTGTTTTCATACTCTTTTATTTGCTTTCTTACTTTTCTAATCTCCTTCCTGAGTTTCTTAAGCAATTTCTTACTGGCTCTTTTTTCCAGGGCTTTTCTAGCCATGGCCACTTTTCTTGCATTTTCTCGTTCTATTTCGCTCCTTTCCAAAATAGATCCCTTAGTTCGAGTGGCCTCCTTTAGAGCTTCAAACTGCGACTTCCCTTGGCGACCGGGCGCCGTATTATATTTTTTATAAGCGGCGGTTAGCTTTTTTAAAGCCTCTTTAACCTTTGGATAGGTGCCCGTTGCGTTCTGTCGTGCCCCAATAGAAAGTCGAGCTTTTTTAAGTTCTTCAATCGCTTTTTGAATTTCTAATATATTTTTAAAACTACCTTTATCGCCTTTACTTGTAAAGCCGGATCCCGCAAAACCATCTTCCAGCTCATGAATTTTCTTTTTAAGCCCATCCAGAGTTTTATCTTTCTCGTCTGCAGCAACAGCGGCCATTAAAATATCGGCACCAGAAAAAGTCGCCTCAAGGGCACCTTTATATTTAGCCGTAAGAACCAATGAGCCATCTTCATGGAATTCCATATTATGAGTATAAAGATCGGCAGCAATTGAAACTCTGCTCTTTCGTACTGCCTCCACAAAACCATCCGGCATATCTCCCTTTAGCGGGTTCTCCGGATTCATTGCCCAGCCTAAAACAAGTCTTATTCTAAACGATCTTTTGGTTTTTCTCAAAGACTTCGGAAACCTAATTAAATCTGCAAATTGCATTTGTTTGTCATCCTGCCGTTTGCCCAATGACTCAAATAATGTTTGAACATCATTAAAAAAATATTTAACTGTTATATCCAAAATATTTGCGGAGACTGGGTTTCTGCCGCGGCCTTCCATCTTAATATCAACTTGTTGAATTCCGGCTTCTCTGCCCCTAAAAGTTTTCCGGATGCTATAGCGGCCTCGTGAAAATCATGAAAGTTGGAGAAAGCACCGAAAGGAAAAGCATGTTCTTCAAGATCTTTTTTCGTCGACGCATCGTTGTGTATATACACTTTAAATAATTTAATATGGGGAACGAGCTGGCTGTAATCTAGAGAAGTGCCGTTAAAAAAAGAGTGCAGACTCTTGTTTGTGGTAAGCAAATTAATTAAAGAAGTGCCCACAGCTTTGGGCATTGCTAATTTTTTAATATAGCCGCTTTGAGAGTGTTTTGCGCGAAGTGGTCCAATCAGTTGATCTGCGCCGACCATTAAATAGCCTTGTTTCCACCATGGCTTAAGCGTATTCTGCTTATAAATTCGATTAGCCGATTTGCCTTTTGGTGGCTTACAATCTTTAGCGGTAGTCGCCATTCACTTCTCCTTTATTCTTCTTTAAAAATATTTATTATTCGCTCAATTGGACGTGGTATCATTACCAAGTCTCCCGAATCGAAATCAGACTCTAAAGGCCTTTGATTAAACCATGGGATAATCCACCACAAAGTAGAATCGCCATAGTATTTAGCTGCTAGCTTATAAAAACGAGAACCGACTCCCCAATATTCTTCATCATAATCCAGATCATCAGTCCAAGTAAACTTTGCGGTAGCATATTGATCTATATAATTAACATCCCTAGAAGAAAATTGACGCACGTACCTCGGATTTGAGTTACGGAAAATTTCCCGGTTTTGATATCTTGAAAATTTATATCCCATTAATTATTCTCCTTGTTGGCGGGGCGCCTTAAGCAGACCGTGATCGATTCACGCGCTCTAAGGCCGATCTTGTGCTAGCGTCAATGACGCGAGCCTTGGCGGCGGCAGCTTTCGCTGTCACAATAGTTGGTTTGGCGCGTACCTCTGGAGGAGTGTCGCCGGCCGCGTTGCCAGTTCCTTCTGGTTCTGGCTTTCCACCAGCGACCCGGGTCGCGCCAGGATCCTTAAAACCGGTTGATCCTTTACTCACAACTCCGGTATTATATGGAAAATTCGGTCCATATCCGTCCTCACTAAAAACACTTTTGGCGCCAACGGACGTCCAACCGACAAACTTATCGTGTATTACTTCAAAAGAAAAGCCAACTTTTATTTCGCGGGGGAGCGCTCGAATTGTGTCTTCTGGCCCCTGTCCTCCATAGGCCATATTTCTAGCTACTTTTCCAAGGCCGTGAGAAAATCCAGTAATAAAGCCGGTCAAGCCCTCGCCTGTATCTTCCCCAGTATAAGAATAACTACCAAAATATTGTCCGTATTTAATTCTAAAAAAGGGAGGTGCTTTTAAAAGTGCTTGACCTCCCATAATGCCCTGTTCTCCCTCCTTTTGATATGCCGGATATAACATTTGTGTTATCTCATTAATAGTTTGAATATTGTCAATTACGCCGTCCATACCATCAAAATAATGGTGAGCCTGACATGAAAAATTTATTCTCATTGTACGAGACGTATGCTTATATGTGGCAATCGGATCCATTCGCCCATATACATCTTCTTTCTTATAAGAAGGGGAAAACTGTTGGCTTACCTGCAAATTTTCCACCGGGACAGCGACGCCTGGATGCTTAATATGCAAAGGTATAATCCAAAGCGCCTTATAGGCTTTCTTTCTATTATTTCTAGAATATTCTGGTTTATCCATTAATTAAATCCCTCTATTTTATGCTTGAGCGCCGAGGCCCGAAACCACTTGTGCTATTCTTTGCCCATCCATGTTTAAATTAATATTAATGGGTTTATCATTAATAGTTTGTAGAGCCGCTGTGAAGTGAGTTGTAGCTTTGGCCAATGCTGCGCTATCTCGGCTAGCCTGCTGTACAGCTTGGCGCCGCATTTGAACCAGAGCTTGCTGTTGATCCACCACTGACGCGGGTGGCGCACCACCCGATTGAGGTTTGGGGCCCCCCTCAACCTCTACTGCGCCTGCCTCAGAAGTCGGCTTCCCCACCACAGATGACTCCCCCTTCCCCTGTACCTCTTGTTTGTACCCTTCTTCGAGAATCATTTGCATTAAGAACCCTTCTTTTCCTAAAAAGCCTAATGCAAGAAGCTCTTTACCAACCTTTTTAAGAATTCCAAATGAACTCTGCAGAGTGCCATCAAAAGTCGCGAATGACCTCTTTAGCTGATTAACTTTCGTGTTAGCTGCATTTAAAGTCCCAACAACAACGCCGCCGAACGTCTCTTTAATCAGATCCCCCACCTTAGCTATCTGTACATGCACATTTCTCATGAGACTATCTGTTGCCTTGAAAGCTTTGTTCATTAAAAGAGTGCTCTGTACGGAAGACCCTAATTGTTCAGTTATAGAAGTAGATGCATTTTTAGCTGCCTTGCTGAGCTGAGAATAAGACGCACCCTGAGTATCAATTGATTTTATTGTCGAATCAATATCTGTCTGCTTGGCAGAAAACATTCTAGCAGCTGTCTGTACATCTGTTTTGAGGGCCTTGGCAATTGCCTTTTTATAAAACCTGTTACTCGCGGCGGAGCCCCCAATCGAGTCGAATGTTTCGCCGCTTTGAGCCATCATGTCTTTTAGAATTTCAATACGCTCGGAGTCAGTGGCATTTACCATATCAAGAGTGTTGAGATAAGGGCCGCCCATCATTGCGTTTAAGTCACCCACAGCGCTGGCGGTGGCTTCTATATCATCAAACTGACCTGCAATAGACATGACTTTGCCCATTTCGATGCTGGTGACCGCAGAAATTGCAGAAAGTTTCTTGAATTCTTCTCTAGCCTTGGGAAGAGAATAAGCAGCTAAATGGTCCATTGCGGCGCTAAAATCATTTGCAATACTATCGGCACTCTGTCCAGTAGCACGCCCAATATTAACCAATTCTGCGCCAAGCAATTTACCTTGTTTAATTATATCTGAGCGTCGATATGTATTTCCTATGACATCAAGGGCTTTACCAAAATTTTCGGCCCCCAAACCAACCTTACTAAATCTAAAGCTCATTTCTGTGAGCCCATCAACAAGTCTTGTATTCTGCTTGCGATTGGTACCCATCAACATCCCATAAGTTCGTGAAGACTTGGCCATCGTTGTCATCGATTCAGACAAATTTTTGATAGTGGCGCCAAGCATTCTGCTGCGCTTTTGCAGGTTAATAAGGCGCCCACTAAGATTTTTAGTTGCATTGTCGCCCCGTATCACTTGACCAGTAAATTTAGCGAAGCCAGTGGTGACAGTGCTTAATTCAAGATACAGCACCTTTGCCTTCCCGATTATAGTACCGAAAAATTGCTTCACACCAGGAATTTTAGTTGCGGCAAATGCACCAGCGACTGAAGTGACTGTGGCTGCAACATCGCTTTTTGCAATATCAGCAACGCCTTTTTTAACAGGGGCTACCAGGGCGGCGAGAAAACCGAGGCTGCTGGCCGCAGAGCTGGTGGATCCTGCGAGATTCTTCGTGGTGCCTTGAAGTTTTTTAGCCGTGTCCATTCCTTTATTGTCAAGCTTTAGTCTTTTTTTGCTTTCTTCAGTATTTTGTTTATTGGTTTTTAAAAGAGCTTCCTGTTGTTTTTGCAGAGCTTGCACTCCTTTAACAAGCTCGGCATTAACCTTCTTCTGCTGATCCATGGAATTTTTTATAAGGGTCAGCGCCTTCAGACGCGTCGAGGCAGCCTCAGAAACGCGATTTTCATCATCAACCAAGCCCCCATAAGACGCTTTCAAAGCGGTCGCTAGTGCTTTTTGTTCCCCAATACCAGCTTGCAAGTTTTTAAGAAAAGCGGCTGCAGCCCTATTCGCGTTATCAGCACTACCCGCAACACTTTTTAAAGTCTCGGCAAGTTTAGCTAAATCCGCTTTTTCTAGCTGTTCAAGTAGCTGTTTTAAATTGGCTGGTGTCTCCGCCATGTTGCAAATACCTCAAAATAATATACACCTATAAATAGTTAAATAAAGGAAAATCCATTAATATTTGATTTTAACGGCGATGAGCTTCTTTTTCAGCTTCAACCTCTTTTTCTTTTTGCTCTAATAATTTATCGAAATACCACTTGCGAAGACCAACAGGCAAATTATACAATTCTACAAGAGACCAATTACTATAATATTTCATATAGAAAAATTGCTCATACACATTTTGGATATACTGGTTAGTTAGACCAAAAAAAGTCCGCATTAAGCGGAACCTCCAAAAGGTCCGAATGACCGCAATGAGAACATGTAAAATCATGTTTCAGATCTAAGTTAGGCACCAACTTATCATAAGTTTTTCTTATATATCTCGCTTGAAGGGCCGGCAAAGAATTTATAAAACCATTTAAAGAATTTGCGTCTGCTACCCCATTCACAGAAATAATAAAAGCTCTTAAAAAATCAGTCATAGGGGTTTCTGGAAAGTTACGCTTTTTCTTGTGTTCTGATATTTTATTAATGGCCTTTTCATCATGACCCGTTAATAATCTAGCCTCAATTACAAAATCAGTTGTTGGGAGAGGAATTAAAAAAGTATTGTTATCAGTTAAAATAATATTTTTACTCTCCAAATATTCTTCAGTCGCTGAGTGAGATTGTAGGGCGCCCAAGTCAAATTCATATTGTTGTTTTTCTTCACAAGAAGGGCATGTGGCATTAGTTTCATATGTGGTGCCATATCCATGCGCTCGTGCAGAAATAATAAGCGCATTTTTATCCCCCAATAACAGATCATCGACTCTCACATGTTTATTTATGATAAGGCTCTCAAGTAGTCTTTCAAGGGCCAATCCTTTTTTTAACAACGCCTGGGAAGTAAGAATATCTTCTTCTTTCGTTGTCATATGCTTCATTTCAATAACGCTTTCGTTATGAAGGGGGTGATTGGGTGGATAATATCTACCACCGCTTGGTAGCTCAACAAATTCAGTTGGCGTAATAAAATTTAAAACTTGGGGTGGTGGAGTTGACATACTTTCAGGTGAACGTGATGACACATCCGGCACCGCATGCGGGCCAAGACGGCCTTCATTTCTACTGCTCATATTAAACCTCTCTTATCTCTTAAATATAACACACCGGTGTTAATAATTTAAATTTATTTTTTTTCAGGGCTAAGACTCTTTTGGAAATTGGCGTCGCCAATTTTCATCTTTTCGGCAAACCCTTTTGCTGCGTTGCCAAGAATCGTGGAAATAGGTTTTTTGGCTTTGTCACTTAGGCCCACTCTTTCTAGACGACTTTCTAAAAGTTTGTCGCCCCACGTGCTTTCATATGAAAAGTCCTGATAATTAAAACCTAAATCAATGGTACCAAAGCCAGATCCTTGATAATTAATCGATGAAAAATTCACAGAAGTTAAAACTGGTCTTTCTATTATCCATTGGCCCACACTCTGTCCTTTATTATCAAATTCAATAATATTAAATCTTGAAGGATTATCTTTCATGGCCATTTGTATTTTTTCAGGCTTCGCAAATCCATCCTGTTTTATGGACGACATCTTTTTATAATATTGGGCAGTTTTTCCCTGAAGTGTTAAAGAAGCTTGAATGGCTGCTGCCGTATTAGCGCCTTTATTATGATTTACAACGTCTATTAATGTTACCTTTAAAGGTTTTGTGTTATAGCCCTGCGTGGGATATTCAATTCTTTGAAAGTCTCCAGTCTCTAACTGGTATTCTGCAGTTGTGGTTTCAATCCTAGAATAGCCCGGGCGATCAAAAGATCGAATCAAATATGGCTCTATATTTTGTAAACCATCTCCCCCAAAAATAAGATCAGGAAAAATCAAAATAGCCTCATATATTCTTTTTGGCCTAGCTTCAGTGCTAGACCAAAATTGAAAAGCCTTTGGATTAAATGCTACAGGTTTTGTGTTATCAAAAATGCCCATAAAATGGCACCACCTTACTTATTCAGTGAAACCGAGTTCGCTTTGGTATTGTGCAATTGTGGCTGCCTGATTCATGCCGTTAACCATGATTTGCTCTGGAATTGGTTGGTCCGGAGAAGCTGGCGCTCCTTCATATTGGGCCCAATCATATCTAAGAGTCATCTGGATATTGACCATCGTGTCATTTTCGTAAGACAATTCTCCAAAGTTCACGCTGGCAACCCACGCATTGAAGAGTGTCCATTTTTCAATGGCATTCCCTCTCGCGTCAATTTGTTGCAGGCTCGGAACTCCCAGCGCTTGGACGGCATCTCTTTTACTAAAAGATTTTTTTGCATCTTCTTGAGTGCCAGGAATAGCATAACCAGAAGCTTGGAGAGTTTTAACTATAATAGCCGACGCATCTGGGAAGACAGGATCAACTAGGCTCACTTGAATCTCTTGCCACTGGATTCTTCCAGGGAAATGAAAAGTGTGTGCCACAAATTGATGCTGTACGGACTCAATTGTAAAATTTGGCTTTCCTGATGTTTTAATAACATAAGTGGGAATTTGATTCAAGACCAGAATCCACCTATAGCTTCTTTTCGGATCCACCGAAGTAGAATTCCAGAATTGTTCATTTTTGATTGTCATTAGTTAAAATCTCCTCTTCTATTATAAATAGAACTAAATTAAATTTTTAATCCTCAAAAGATGCTCCCGTATTTGTAATAATGAAATCAATGGCAATATATTCAATTGAACGTGCAGGTTTAATATAGATTTTTGCATACATAATGTTTCTATCTATAAGATCTGGAGTGGTGGTTGTCTCATCGAGAATAACCTTATAATCTGTTAAGCCTAGGCCGGCTTTCACATCTGCCAAAAACGGCTCCACTTTAGATTTAAACCGTGTCCAAGTCACCTCCACATTCTGATCGAACAAAATAGTTGCAGCGAATCTAGAAACTTGCTTCTTCAAGTAAATAAGAAGCCTTCTCACATTGATTCTGTCAAGTGCCGAGGCCCCTACTTGCAAAGTTTTCTGACCGAAGATTACAATCCCTTCCGCTGGGAAAGAAGCAATCGGGTTAATTTGATTCTCATAAAGCCGATCTCTTTGTTTCGAAGTAAGTTTCTCCTCCACACCGACGACGGGAACTCCGCCGGCTCGATTGGCACTTAAGCCTCCGCGAGTGAAACCTGCCGGAGCAAACCAAAGTTGAGAATTGGCCTCACCGTAGGACATTGCGCCGATGGCAACGACTGACGGAGGCGCCCAAAGTGTAACACCATTAATGGTATCCCTAATCTGGACCCATGGATAATAAGCACATCCGTAACTACTATTAACCTGAAGATTGTTTCTCTTTTCACTAACAACAGTCTTTACTTTCCCTCGACGTTCCACTCGCGTGCCATCCGACTCGGAAGGAGGCTGGTAGCCGCCTTTAAGATCAATGACGGCGAGGGCGTCACCTCTGTTTTCACACATATCTACTAATTTATTATTAAGGGTGTTATAAGTGAGACCAGGCATCGATGCCACATTATATTCTACAACTTCGGGGTCACTCAGGGAATCCATCGCGACCGTAACAGAGTTATAAGGAGCGTCTGTTGCTTCTGTAGAAGTAGAATCCCACTGAGAATTCCTAAAGGGATCACTTTCTCTAATGTTTAACCCATCAGCTCCACCATGCAAACAAGTCGTGAATTGTTGCCAGCCGGCTGTGTCGCCTCCGTAATTATCATCAATAACATTTAGATAACTGGCTGACGGTGGCCCAGCGACGGTTGCATCTTTGGAGCCGGTATGTGCAGTATAGGAAGTTCCATTCACACGTGAACCAGATTCATATACGGCATTTGCAGCATAGCTCGCGACTGACGTCGCGACCGTAATGGCCGAATT